>Ga0307509_10010208_pt1 | contig 11550 bp, 12 predicted proteins | sample 10_EM_MG_FD_202245 | JGI IMG/M metagenome (GOLD analysis project Ga0307509, IMG submission 202245) | Populus trichocarpa ectomycorrhiza microbial communities from riparian zone in the Pacific Northwest, United States - 10_EM | ecosystem: Host-associated > Plants > Roots > Unclassified | place... | reverse complement strand
TCCACAGTGGCCTTGGCAAAAATAGGCGGAGAACGTACTTAGCACCGAGTGCGAGAAACGAATGTCAATCGCTTTGCCCTGTACTCGGGAGCTGATACCTATAGTACATATCAAGATACTGCCCTCACGGTGGCGATGTCAAAAGATGACAATCGCGGCCGACCAACTGGTTCCGCATTTTCTCTTTACCGAACCGAAAGGAAAAAAAGAAAAGTACCGTAACAAAACACAAATCTTATACACAGCGCAGCCCACATCTGGTGATGGTGAATACATACACTAAAGATCTATTTTTCCTTGACTATAGCATCATTGGGGTGGTGGTTGAAAGCTTCCATGGCAAGCTCGAAATTAATCAAGGGCGTGTACTGGATCAAAAATGACACTTACCCAGGCGGAGGACCCGCGAAACCGGGAGGTGGAGGGAAAGGCATGCCAGGAGGGAAGCCAGGAGGCCGAAAACCAGGAGGGGGACCAGGCATACCTGGAGGTGCAAAAGGCATCGGGGGTCGCGCTAACGAAGGGGGACCCACTATTACAAATTATCAGATTATGGCGTATCAAAAGCGTCAGAGGTCTTACTGGGAGGCATCATTCCCATACCGCGTCCAGCAGGCATACCACGTCCAGGACCAACAGGTAGCTACGATCAGAAGACCTCAGTTCAAGGCGTTTATAGTTTATCCTGGCAACGTACCGCGTTCTTCTTATCCTCATCCACCACTGGGGGTGGGCCCTCGACGCTAATGCTGACCACTGTTTCGCCCCGAAGGATGACGAGACCCAAGGAACGTTTCATCTCTTGCTCAGGTGCTGTCTCCTCCCCAGCTTTTTTTTTGGGCCTTACCCTTCTAAATTCTTCACAATCTGCCAGAACCAAGTTCATATGTCGATCAAAAGCCAGCATGTGGCCGATAAGAGCGCGACCATCATTAATCGTCACCTTCAGTCTCCAGTTTATGAGACTGAGCATCTTTCCACCTTTCGATTTTGGAGGAGGCTAGTATGATTAAAAAATGGTGCGATAGATCAGTTCATAGTATCCTGGGGAAATCGCAGAGCTTACCATGATGGGCGACGCGTTAAACAACGACGAAGACCTCACAAGGGCAAAGATATTTTTTGCAAACAACCGTACACAAACCAAACAAGGCCGACGGTGACCTCATTTACACACTGTTGCTAATGGTAATAATTCCAGGCTGACTAGCTCGCTCAGTCAGCTCGAGAACCCGGTCTTTCCTTTATATAAGAACGCTTTTAGTGCTGATTGTTGACTGATTCTTCACAAAATGATCCCGATTCAAACCTCCTTGACTCAATTACTTGGTAAGGAACCTAGTTATCACGGTAAATATCTAATAACGATACTGCTACTCTCAGGTATCCAGACACCGATTGTCGCTGCAACAATGGCAGGAGCCAGTGGAGGTAGCGCATTTGTTCGCTCCAACAACCTGCATAGAATTCATTTCTGGTCCGAAAGGGGCGCTCGCCGCACAAGTGGCATTGGCCGGGGGGTTTGGTTTCCTTTCCGCAGGTATTTCACCCGAATCTAGAGGATAGATTTGGGCCTCACCCTCTCGGAAAGGTCATGATTCTGTAGATTCCTTCAAGAAGGAAGTTTCCATCGCTCGCGATGTTTTGCACGCTGAAGAGGACCAGACCCTTCGGGTCGGCGTTGGTTTCCTTGTTTGGCTGCTGGAAAAGAACCCCTCTAAGGCTGAAGAACTCATTTCAATTGCCTTGGAGAATCGAGTCCAAGCAGTATGGCTTTCGTTTGGCGAAGATATCGGACGGTGGGTTAAATATATCCGTGAACATGATGCCCGAGCAGGTAGCAAGGATGCTGTCAAAATATTCATTCAATTATCTACCGTTCAAGAGCTCAAGGTCGCAATCACCGAATGGAATGCTGATGTCATAGTCGTTCAAGGTCTCCGTCATTTAAAAAACCATCATCAAATTTGTTTGCTGATTTTTTGTTATTTACATCGCAGGCAACGAAGCTGGTGGCCACGGGTTCCATGCTAGCCTCCCCCTTTTGACTCTATTTCCTTTACTTGCGAACATGGCCTCCCAGGTAAATGGCCCTCCGTTGCTCGCAGCTGGGGGATTGGCCACCGGTTCACAAGTGGCATCTCTTCTCACCCTTGGAGCTTCTGGCGTCGTCCTAGGAACACGTTTTCTTCTTTCCCCAGAAAGTTTATATACAGATGCGCAGCGAGATACCCTTCTTATCGCCGATTCGTCATTGTCCGTACGGACTATGGCGTTTGATTATGTTCGGAATACTTTAGGTTGGCCGAAAGGTGTTGATGGAAGGGGACTAAGAAATGGTATTAATTTCATTTCACGGTGGACCATCAAGCTGATTTTTGACATTTCATAGCTACTGTAAATGACTATGAAAGGGGGGTTGACGTTAATATTGTCCAGGAAAGGTTCGCAGAAAGCGCTCGAAAAGGTGAAAGTAATCGACTTGTCGTCTGGGCGGGTTCAGGGGTAGGATTGATGTCTAAGATCCTACCGGCAAGGGTCAGTTTGAATTCGGAAATGACATACCATTTGTATTGATCTTCCTTGGTTTACAGGACATTGTAGCCGAACTACACGCAGAATGCCTTCAGCACCTCCAAAACGGAGCCAGACTTATCTCTGAGCCTCAGGGGAACAAATTGTGATCTCATGTCCGAGAAAGTGACCTTCGATATAGCTTGGATGCATCTCTCTTTTTCTCCAACAATTAAATGCAGAAGTGTTTTAGTACGAAGTCGCAGAATCTTCAAGGTTCAAGAACCCTAATCACACCATCTTTGATGATTGGCTATTTTCATTGCTTGAATAATTTGCAAGGGCCAAAGTACTGACTAATATTTATACACGTTGAAAAGCGAAGAAAAAATTCGGAAGGAAAGGGCCAAGTTCTGCTAATCTACATACACCTATCAATGCATGATTTCCACAGTTAGGTCGCCCTGATTGATTGAATCGCCTGGAAAGAAGTATCATCAGTGGATAGGACTTTCCCCATGTCATTACGGTTGCGTTACACACCTTCTTGTACAACAACACGCCTGACATGCCCAGAGACCGGTGCCGTGACAGCGGATTCCATCTATCAAAAATGGTGTCAGTTGTTTATAGATGGGAATAAAGGCAACTATAGGGCCCACCTTCATAGCGCTGAGAACTGAGTAGTGTTTTTTGTATCAGCTGACGGGCCATTTATTGGGAATCTAATGTCGCGACTTACCACAAACTGGGTCACCCTTCTTGATCTCTTGCCCTTCCTTGACCCTCACCTCAACAACAACACCCGACATGGGGGCACCAATAGACCCGGGATCGTTCGTAGCTTTCTCGCGCGAGACTGTCTCGACGGCAGAGTTCTTATCTTCAACAGACACGGCGCGAACCTATGAGCAGGAAATTAGATCAAGACCTATATCTGGAACTGCTCATGAAAAGATACCTCTCCATTGACTTCGAACCAAACATCTCTTTGCGCACGACCCTCAACAACGGGTCCAACGGCCATGAGGCGGATGATCAGCGTCTTCCCTTTTTCAATGGAAATGTGCATCTCTTCGCCGATATCTGGGCGGCCCAAGAAATAGCGAGTGGGAAGGACACTAGGATGATTGAATGTAAGAAATGTGGTTCGTATGAAAAAAATAAATAGAAAGCACCTCAAATCACCATATCTCTCAATGAAGCCCTGGTATTCTTCAAACACCTGGCAAGAACAACATCAAAATGAATTCATAAGTCCAGGACACGCGCCGAACCTTTGGGTACATAATGTATGATGTAACATCTGCATCTGAGATATGTTTCCCAAACTTGCTTCGCAGCTCAGCCTTAATTTTCTTGAAGTCCAACGGAACCATCGTTGCGCCCGGACGCCCATCAATTCTTGGCTTATTCCTAATAATATTAGTGCGCAAGGGCTCTGGGAAGCCTCCCACAGGTTGTCCCAAGTAGCCTTGGAAGAACTCAACAACTGATGAGGGGAAATCAAGCTGGTCCGCGCGTGTAAGAACATCTTCTTTCGAAAATGAGTTGGAAGTCATCCATTGCGCAAAATCGCCGACGACTTTTGAAGATGGGGTGACCTGTAAGAACGTTGGTCAAATTGGTAACACTGAAGCAACTCCACATGTTGTAATTGCCTTGATAATATTGCCACACTTTGAAAGAAAAAATCAAAGCGCGTCAAATTTCCATGAGTAATGGCAGTCCGAAAGGTGAACTCACTAGGTCATTCGCTTCGATATATTTCTGCTTGATGACTACAATAAACGCGTTGAGTGGAAAAGATGATCCACATGACATACAACACAACACACCTGTCCATTGAGTTCCAAGGCCTAGTTGTGATGCTTGGAACTAGAGAACAAGATATCAGAGGCGGGCTGACATCCCATCCTTTCACACATACCATAAGATTGGTGTATTGCCCTCCAGGCATTTCGTGATCGAAGACACTGGAGTCCGAAGCGCGAACGTTGGCCTCGAAGCAGGTATACAACATGCGGACTTGGCTCCAGTACATGTTAAGAGCCTGAATATCTTCATATCGGATACCTGTTCCGAGCGAGGTTTGCTCCAAGGCCATGCAAACAGCACCCATAGAAGGCTGAGAAGTCAGCCCAGACATGCCTAAGAGCAGCAATTATGATATTATCTTCACTTTGCTCAGTTGAAATAATGTACTCACTGTCAATCGCGACGTCCACGACGTCAGCACCTGCAGCTGCGCAAGCGAGCATACTTGCAGCAGCAATCCCAGCGGTGTCATGCGAGTGAACGTGGATAGGAAGGTCAGGATGAGCCTTCCTAATGGCACCAATCAAACTATAAATCCATTAAGTAACCTTTGCCTATGGAATAATGGCCGCAATGACTCACAGGGTGGCAGCGTGGGGCTTCAAGAGACCAGCCATATCCTTCACACCAAGGACATGGATCCCCTCTTTCACGAGCTGGTCAACAAAGTCGAGGTAATACTGCAGGGTGTATTTCTTTTCGTTGAGGTTTGCAACATCGCCGCTGTAACAAACGACAGCCTCACAAACACCACCAGCTTTCTTAGCGGCATCAATCCCAAGTCTCATCTAGCAACCATGTCAGCAATTCCACCTTGATGAATTACGTTCTTGGCTCACATTTTCTGATAACCAGCATGAATATGTTAGAATTTATTGCATTTCCCGTACAATATATGCAGACTTACCGAAATAGTTCAGAGAGTCGAAAACACGGAAAATATCTAGGCCATTCTCCACAGCCTTCTTTGAGAAGTCGTAAATGGCATTGTCCCTACGAACGGTAAGTAATGTGTTGCAATCATTATGCTGATTGGCTACTTACGGGTAACTTGTGTACCCAACACCATTGGCTCCGCGGACGAGAGCCTGGAACGGAATGTTGGGAACCAGTTTTCGGAGTGTGCGCTACAATAAAACCTAAACAGATGTGCAAAAAAACGCAATACCACGACTTACCAGACGCTCCCAAGGATCCTCATACAAAAATCGCATAGCAACGTCAAAGGTAGCACCACCCCAGCATTCAAGGCTGTAGGCATTTGACAAAGCATAGCTAGTTTCTTTTGCAATGTTGACCATATCGATGGTTCGCAGGCGGGTGGCCAGGAGAGACTGGTGTGCATCACGCCATGTAGTGTCCATGATAAGTGTTCCGGGGTATTCACGAACAGCCTTGGCAAACGCTTCGGGACCTTGCTCAACGATAATGTTGCGCCATCCTATCTGGCAAGGGAATGTGGTATCGAGAGGTGGCCCATTGGGCTCATCGGGGTTTTGCAATGTAGGAATAACAATCTCAGTTTTAAGACCAGGTTCGCCCTATGGGAAGGGATCAGATAGAACCCAGGAAGTCTGAGGAACTTCGCAACAAACCGTTTGTCCCTTAATGGAGCTGCCGTTGACCGCCAAGTCTCCGAGGTATGCCAACAATTTCTGAGCACGGTTCTGACTCTGAACGAGCTTAAAGAGGTCAGGGGTATCGTCAATGAACTGTCACAAATGAACAATCAATTTGTTGTCGGGGTAAAGAGGCGCTAATAACAGACCGTTGTCCAGGTTTTCCCTCCAATAAAGATGTCGTGGGTGAGGAGACGGAAGAGGAAAGGTATGTTGGTCTAGTAACATGCACTTTGTTAACACTGGGAAACCTAGATAACAGCTGCAACTTGCCTTAACACCACGAATACGGAATTCAACAAGAGCACGAAGCATCTTCCGACGAGCCACCTCATAAGTGGTCCCACTGACCGTGCACTTCACAAGTAAACTGTCGTAGTGGGGCTATAGAAAGCACATCCCATAAGTCGCAAAGGAATAAAGGAAACAGAATGAAGTTCCCACTGTGATCTGTGCCCCCGCGAAACCTGAACTGGAATCAAGACGAACGCCATTTCCACCAGCACTTCGGTAAACTTCAATTTTTCCAGTATCAGGTTGGAAGCCCTGTGCAGCGTCTTCGGTAGTGACACGGCATTGAATGGCGAAACCGCGTTTCGTGATGGCGTCCTGAGTAAGGCCAAGTTGGGGTAAGGTGGCACCTGCTGCAATTTGAATTTGTGCGGCTACGATGTCAATGCCAGTAATTTCCTCTAGAGGTTCAAAAGGTCAAAATCTCGTCAACTTGCTGAGTTGACTGCTCCGCGCACCAGTGATAGTGTGCTCGACTTGAATACGGGGGTTAATTTCAATAAAGTAATGTCTTCCCATTTGGTCAACTAAGAATTCTGCAGTCCCAGCATTTCTGTAACCAACACTCTTGGCCAATTTAATGGCGTCAGCAAGGATTGCCTGTCGGACTTCTTCAGGAAGATGGGTGGCTGGCGCAACTTCCACAACCTTCTGATGACGCCGTTGGACTGAGCAATCACGCTCGAAAAGATGGATGGTGTTTCCAACAGCATCAGCCAAGAGCTGAACTTCAATGTGTCGAGGGCGTTCGAGAAAACGCTCGATGAAGACAGTTCCATCACCAAAGGCTGCCTTGGCCTCGCTGACGGCGCGTTCGAAGGAGGTTTTAAAGTCGGATTGCTCCCTTACGACACGCATACCACGCCCTCCTCCTCCCATGGCGGCCTTGATGATAACTGGGAACCCATACTCCTGAATAAAGGCCTCTCCATCTTGATAAGTATTGACGGGTCCTGGTGTGCCTGGCACGACTGGGACGCCAACTTTCATCGCTGTAGACCAAGTAATGCGTTGAAGGGAAATCAAATTCCAATCAAGAAAAATACACACCGAGAGTCCTGGCCTTCGTTTTGTCTCCAAGTCCATCAATGACTTCTGGGGTGGGACCTACAAATGCAATACCAGCTTGCTCAACCTTTCTCGCGAATCCGGCATTTTCGGATAAGAATCCATAGCTGAAGGAACATGTCAACGAAACTATAACAAAATCGAGTTGTTGGTCCTGACCCTGGATGGATCATGTCGACCCCATGCTCAAGGGCGATCTTGATGATGTCGTCTTGTGCGAGATATGCACCAACTGGAGTGAGGCCTTTCCCGACTTGATATGCTTCATCAGACTAGAATGGCTTTCTTAATCGTCGATCGTCGATATGTCAAATAATGGCAAATCTACCTTTTGACGATGTGCTGATAGGCGATCTTCAAAGGAGTAGATTGCTACGGTGTGCATCGCGAGTTCATGGGCAGTTCGGAAGACTCGGATAGCGATTTCCTGATCGATAATATCAAGAGTATATCATGAATAGGGTGATAATAAGACATACACCGCGATTGGCGACGAGAATTTTCGTCAGAGGCCCGCTGTGTCCCGCCGCTTTCCTCCTCATTGTTTGGATGGAGTGAACGGGGGTGCCAGGGGCGCTGGGCATTCCGGTGAACATTCCAGCAAGTCTAGGAGGATGTAACGTCGAGGGCGAAGCCATGACTCTAGTGAGAGTATGTAGATAGTGAGGATTGGTGTTTGATGACCTGGGAGGAAGGAAAATAAGTGATACGGAAGCTGATATAAATTTTGAATCACGAGGAGGGGACTCTCCGATCAGATGTCTAGCGAACAGAGTATTCAATAATCGAATCCCGAGGACCTCCGGCACTAGAGCGGTGAACCGCAATCTCCACCGCCGACTGCCCACTGCTACAAGGTATTTCTTATCTACGGATAACGCTCGGAGGAAGGGCCGATTCACCCCTGATATCTAATCATAACCGATGGTCTGTCCATGTGATATTATTTGTGTCCAACTACACCTATGGTTTCCGATTTGCAAGGGGAATAATGGCATCGGCTTGCAGTCTGCCATCCAGTTTCTTTTGATTATTTTTCGCCACAGCGTACACAACACCTGCAAAGAAACCCATCCCGACTGCCGAAACGGAGCCAGTGGTAACTGGATCTCCAAAGAAGAGCATGCCTGACGCTGCTACAGGTAGCTTATTCAACGCCCCAACCATGCTGAAGAGATCGTTAACATCGCTTGCTTCGGAATGAGACAAACAATTTACCTGTAAGTCGTACTACTTGTCGTCCGCACACACCATGCAGTTGTGTAGGAAATACCCACCGCGGCCGCTCCGGAGAATGCAATGGCCGTAAGTAAGAATTTTCGTGTTTCGGGTGGGCTACAAACTTGTCAATGATGATTCACCATTGTCGTGGATTCCTCTTACAAATTTCGAGCCAAGTTTTCGGTCCCCCAGTCTTCAACAATGATAGAGAAAACGGCGAGGACTGGAATGCTGAGCAGGTTATTGTAAAACATGGAGTCCCAGTCAGAGAATCCAGTAGTTTTGATACGTTTCCGCATGGAAAGCACCTACGGCGAGTATATCGGCCATCGTTGACAGCACAAATGTAGAAGATACGCACATAGGCCGCGCTTGTCAAGCAATTAACAAACATCCAGAAATATCCAATGTTAAGTCCACGAACAGCACCTGCCAGGTTTTGGAGCTCGTTCAAACTAACAGTACTCACGGCAGGCAGCGAGCCGGATAGTCCGCTGGTTACATCTGACCAGGCAGCAATAATGGACGAAATAACCTTTTCAACGATTAAATTCCTCAACCACAAAATGGATTCTATACGGCTCACCATCAAGACGAAGGACACAAATGTCAACGCAGTTACCTTTCCCCCAAACCAAATGACTTCGCCATACGCCTGAAAATTTTGAATGAATTTCGACCCCATTCAAGAGAAGAAGGTCGTACAATTAGGATGATGGTCAAATTCTTGAAAATGGTATAGACTGGTATGTTTAGGTGTTGCTAAAAGAATGAGCGATAAAGTTCTGCTTATAAGAAATTGAACTCACCAGACTTTTTGAACCAGTATATATTACGCTAACCAGCAGGAAACTAATGGGAAACCAGGCCTTTGCATCTTGCCAGTCGAATGCTCGGAACGAGATGACGTTGAACTTCTTTACAAGTGTCACACAGGTAACACACACAATGGATTGAATACATAGGAGCAGGAAGTTCATGGAAAATTTTTCTCCGGACACAACGAACTACGGGAATGCCAGGTGTTAATCATGAACAAAGGAGCTATGAAGACTGAAGGAGCTATGAAGACTGAAGATACTGACCTTATTCACCATCGTCATCAAAATGGATGCTAAGCAATAACATATTATAGGTGGAACTAGATAGAGATGAATTAGGCTTTTGAGAATACCGCTCCCGCTGTGGCACGTACTCGAGGAAAGATTGGCTTCCTTTACCGCTCCAGTTGCCATGGCCTTCTTGAATTCAGCGGCGTCTGGGTCTTTCGAGGACGACGATTTTCCATTTGTGTGTGATGACATTTGGTAGAGTAGATACGGGATGACGAAGACGAGATATTAACCGAATCGGTAGAGGTATGGAGAATTAGGTATAGTTTCTACGGCCTGTGACGAGGTTGATGTATGTCAAGAAGAGTCTGACGAAGACAACGAGAGTGCTACTCCTCGAGATTATGAAATAAGCAGTGGGGGTATGTGAGAAGCTGACACGTCGGCAGCTGGTGGTGTCGAGTCTTCAGCGTCGAAAGCTTTAATTCGGATAATGACGTAATTTAAGTGATAATTCGTCATGTGATGATATTGAGCCAGTCACATGTCACACAACACATGAATGAACGTGTCGCACTGGTTCTATAGTACTTAGTACTAGTAGAACTGTAGAAGTCCTACCTCACGCGATCACACCAACCCAACCCCAAGATTTATGTATTTGTTATCTGCATAAATAAACTGTTATTGTTCCTTGTGTTTTACCGTGAGAGTTCCTCGATCGTTTGACACTCAGTGAATCAGCGGACTTCAGAAATGTTCAGAAAAAAGTTCTCGCAAAGATCGGGTGTTTTTGTCCGAAGCGGCTGTTATGCGGGACTTATTCCACCGCTGGGTGCAAATATAACTCATTTTGAATATTGCTCGGCCTTCGGCTTGTTCAACCTTCAAGGTACCAGAAATACTAGTAAAGTTCAAGTTCAGTGAGGACTTGAGCAACGCACGGGAGGAAGAATTTCTTACTCTCTGCAGCTCTATCTCTTTTTGAAATGTCGATAACATTTATTTGGACACCGTGACAGCGCTGTGATTATACATTTAAGGACCAGAACTGACAGTTTCTTGAACAGGTAAAGCAAACGGAGAGGTTTATGGCATTATATTAAGATGATAAAACAGTTCATAAGTTTTTGCTACCTGAGCTAGAACTGGTTACTACATGACTTGAGACAAGAAATTGGCGTTGTTGGGGATAAGGAACAAATTATCAGGGCTGGTGTGAGATGGGGTGACGCTGTAACAAACGGCTAGACTCAGTAATCACCCGTTGTGGTGAAATCATGATCTTCTATATTACCTGTAACAAACAGCTAGACTACGAGATAATATAAGTATACAGTAATATGTAAAATGTAGGTAAAATGAGCCCACCTCAGTAATCACCCGTTGTGGTGAAAGACTGAGGTGGCGAATGAAAACGGCGTCGTGTTCTCAACGCAGAACACGAGGCAAAAAGCCTTGGAAGCAAACAAATAAAAAGGAAAAACATACGAGTCCGCGCGAGGACGTCATTGATTGTAATTCTTATTCCAACAGCTGGACATATACGGTTCCAAAGCCTTCATTGTACATAAGGTAGCATTCAAGCCAAGATGATAATCCTACTTGTAAAGCAGGCAGGTCGTCTGCCCATAGGGCAGCTTCGCCATTCCAAGGGATTTCCATAAACAGACGAGTTTCAGATCAAGATCGATTTCGACCGAGCAGGACCAATTTGAAACCGAAGGACCGATTTGAGGGCACGTGATCACAGCGCGCTTGCTCGCGCCTCCTTTGGCACACGTAGGGAGGTCTCTGCCCGCTCCAAAAAATCGGAAAATTTATGAAAATATACTTTTATGTATTTAACATGCAGAGAGAGCTCTGGCCTAATTTTTTTCACCAAAAATGCCAATTTTCTCGAATTTAGCTAGAGGGAACAACAAAAAATGCAATCTAAAAAAATCAATTGAGCGCCAAATCGCTCA
>Ga0307509_10010207_pt1 | contig 11550 bp, 17 predicted proteins | sample 10_EM_MG_FD_202245 | JGI IMG/M metagenome (GOLD analysis project Ga0307509, IMG submission 202245) | Populus trichocarpa ectomycorrhiza microbial communities from riparian zone in the Pacific Northwest, United States - 10_EM | ecosystem: Host-associated > Plants > Roots > Unclassified | place... | reverse complement strand
ATTCGTAAGCGGATCATACATTAGGCGGTAGAATTATTTCTGGTGGGGGAATCTCCAACTCGGCCACGTTAAAGGGTTGCTGCATCAAATCTATTGTGAAAAGCGGATTGAGCGATTGAGCCTTCTGAATGCCTCCGGCGGGGGTTAGGCCCATCTGCCCGAAACTCTGAGTGACGCCGCCCATTCCTGGTGCTCCCGTAGGTTCGTATCCTCCTGCTGCGATATTTCCTGCGCCGGCTCCAGACATTCCCTGTGGTACACCGTAGCCTCCTTGAGCTCCCATCGCAGGAGGCGCACCTCCCATGGGCGAAACAAATTGACTGTGCTGCTGCTCCTGTGCATTCGGGTAGCCGCCCATTGACTGGCCAGCATAAAGTGGATTTTGGGCGGGGGTAAGGCCCGCATTTGCTCCAGCGCCGAAATCATATTGCTCCTCTGCATACCCACGTCTCTTGCCTCGCCCTCCATGGGAACCCGGCACAGACACGGCCGGCGGAGGACCGGAAGCTTGTGGAGTTGAAGCGGGTTGGCCATAAGATGGGGCTTGACCATAGCCTCCCGCGGCAGGAGGGGCTTGTTGTTGGCCATAAGGATCTGGTTGGGCGTAACCTTGTTGATGGGCGTATTGGCTTGTGTCGCCATAGGGTGCGGCGCCCGGGGCCGGAGGTGGTGGAGATGGCATAGCTGTTTTGCTGAAGAAATATAACTAATCAGCAGGCCAGTGGATAGATAAGATTGTAGAGGGGGAGGAAAGAGGAAGGTTGTAGGGGGAGCGGATGGAAGGGATGTCGATAGAAAGAAGGAGAAATGTTGGGTTTAAGGATGGGAAAGTTTAGGACACCTGGAGCAAGTCTGCAGTAACGATGTTTCTCTTGGTACCTCAAGTTAAGGGTGATGTGTGAAGATGGAGGGTCTGTGGCTAACTGTTGCATCGCCCAGAGCGCTGACCTACGAGGCCAAGTGGCTGCGCCACCGTTTAATCAGTGACCGCAACAGCAGGTCCCAACAAAACGAACCAACTCATGACCAGTGCACAGCACTCAAGCATAAGCATGGATATAATGGGGTGGGGATCCTGGCGGGCTTTGAGTTGTTTGGTTCTCAAGGGCAAATGGCGAACATTAGTTACAAGAAGTGTACTAAGTGGGGGAGAGGAGGACGGCACTATCGTCACTATTAGAGGTGAATAGTGGTCTGCTGTGCGACGGTAGTAGGCCACTATATAAAATACTACGGGTAAATAAATTCGCTTTTGCGCAATGTAGTACTGGAAAGCGTATTTGTTTTATGCCCCCATCTTTGGAAACTTTGGACGAAGTAAGGCCTGCATCCCATTTTTTGTGTCCGCAACCTATAATACATAACAGATCCAGAAGCTATCTCACTTGATTACCTCCGACTAATACACGCCGGGCCAAACCATCCCACTGAGTCCCTTATTATTGCATGGGAGATTGTATCATATTGTCAAGAAATTATCTCCTTCCGGCCAACCACTTGTCGGCTGCAAGGAACACCTTGGCCTCGCCAGCCAGCTGGTTCTCCTTCTGGAGGGATTTGACTGCGGCGATAATCTGATTTAAGTCAGTACCATATGCAGCCTTAGTAATCAGGGAATGGAATATTTACCGCATCCCAAGTTCTAAAAGCTAGGTCAACATCTGCTTCAATATCGACTGCCTGGGCGAACATCAAGGGGAGTTTTTCCTTCTGGGCGCGTCTCGTCGCCTCAGGGATGGGTTCAGTCTCGTTCGAGAGCTCATCAAGATAAGTTTTAGCCGCAATTCCCAATCCAGCGCTCACTTCGTCAATAAATGGGATGCTGGTAGGAGTAAGCCGTTAGTCAATGTGTTATACATGACATATGGCCAAGGAGGAACTCGATAACCTACCCAAGACCTAACTCTGTCCAATCGGTCCGCTCGCCCCTATCTGCATCACCGTTCATTAGTAGATTGACGAGAACCATCTCAGCGAAACTCCGCATGGTCCTCGTGAGCTTTGTAATGAAGGAATTGAAGCCAAGAAGGTTTCTACTAAGAGGGCCAGTGTAACCAATGGGCTTGTGGTTAATAGGTACGAGACTGGCAACGCGAGAGATAAGCATGATATATGCCCTCTCATCCTCTGGTTAGTTCACCCTTGGAGGTTAGCTCTTGCAGGGTAGTAAAAGATGGTTTAACAGGAAAATGATATTAGGGCAATTACCTGTGCCTCTGGTTGGTGCGCCTGTTAGAGAAGGGGAAAAATTATCGGGTTTGAGAACCCTTAAGCGCAGGAGCTCGATTCCGAGATATACCGGCTCATCCAAGTTGTCGCTTGGGTCAAGTATTGATATGGCTGCCTCAAAAGCACGTCCCCACGGAGTAAGAGAGTGTTTCTCGCTGTCAATAAAACCCCGGAGTTGTAGCATGCGCCAATGGGTATTCATGAGGATTTCATCCCTGGTGTTCAAAAGCTACGATGACTATTAGTCTTTTGAGCGACCCTTAGTGAATTGCGTCACCCACCTTTACTTCATCCTTTGGGGCAATCGTTTTTGCGGCAAAAGAGTCTGATTTCAAAGAAGATATCGCAAAGGCAAGGCCTATCGAACTCTACACTCACCCATTAGCTTTGAACGCCCCTCCATAGGACTACCATCCAAGGGTGTGAAGAGGTTGCCATACTCCATTTTTTTCCAATTCTGGCTTAAAAACGGACTCCCTGACATTCCATTTTCTTGTTTGTTCTGCAGGCGAGACAGACACCTCTTTATGGATCAGTTTTCTTGGATTGTTCTTATCAAACCAATAGTAAACATTGATCTCCTTGCTATGCCAAAACCGATGCAATGGTTGCGCCAGTAAACCCAGTGCCTGTGTGCGTAGGGGGTTTAGATTTTCTAAGAATTTTTTATATTCATCGGAATCACCATTATCGAACGGTGCAATTTCAATGAGCTCTCCTGTCGCTAGCATATCTAGAACCTGCGGCCCAATGACCCCTTTTGATAAATAATAGTAGAGTTCTTCAGGAAGCCTTTGCCCAATGAATTCGTGTACGTCTGAAGGTGCCTCGGCGAAATCCAATGGCTCTGCCTTGCCATCGGAGGTGAATATAGCGTGATGCTTTACGGCAGCCCTGGCTTTTCGGTACCTATCCAGGTATCCTGATTGTTGAATCGGCTCCGGGTGAGTGCTGACAACAGTGGCGACATTCCGACACCGTTTAAGCAATTCTACCGAGCTCATGAAAGCGTTGTGAGGAGAGCCCTCAAAAGGTGGAAACGCACGACATATTTCGGACCCCGCAAGCACACAAGCATCAATGAACATGTCGTTTGTCAATTGGAGATCCGAGAGGATTTTCTGCTTGTTAATCCAGGTGAAAGAACCGCCCTGTCCTGGATTGAGATGTACAATAACTTTCTCAACATCAAAGAAGAAAAGTTCGGAGTTCCCACAAATGGAATCAACGAATCCATTTTTTTCGAGGTAAACTAACTAGGCAGGGCATCAGAAGGCATGGAAGGTTAAGTTTTGAATGAGACCTCGATATCGTACCTGAGGCCATGCTGAGTAAGGAGCGACCTGCAAGTCTACTGCGCACTCGTGTAGAATTTTTATGAAATATTTGTAAACCTCGTGTGGTTGCAGAGTTCCTAGAAATCCATAAATACTCTGCGGAAACAAAACATCAATGGGGGCCGCGGGTTCTCGTACCAGCTGCACCAAAGGCCTCCACAGCTTCGCTTGCCAGACCCTGATCGTAGAGATCCCATGCTTGTGATCTCTTTGCTGGCCCGTCATCGTTAACACTAAATGGTTTCTCGTTGCGCACAATTTTCAAGCCCGAAAAGACAAAAACAGGCTTAATCCCAGCCTTCTGGAAATCTTCTATGTCTCCTTCTACCGCATATCTCAGTCCAAAAGGGAACCCTCCTAGTGCAGTAACCAGAGGCTCCTTTGATGGAGAAGTGGTAAGTAATCGGAGGAGGTAATGGTCTGCCTCGATTCCGATAGTAGTATCCTTGAGAACAGACAGTGGAAGTGTCTGCGACTTGTTCTGGGACGTGGCCCAATTATCAAGGCTACGGACTGTGAGATGGGGGTTAGCGCATACATCCTCGGGGGAACAGAGGATGGATTCATACTAGGCATTTCTAAATGGTGTATCGAGGACAGGCAAGCAACAAAATGCAAAAGATAACGAATGCAAGGGCAATTTTAGGGAAAGATGAGGAAACGTATCTCCAAAGAAGTGGCTATCGTACTGGCTTAGTGGGTGAAGTGGAAGTGGAAAAGATCCCCAAGAACAGGCTATCCGCTTCCCCCAGCCAGTGGAATGGAGTGTTGGGTTAAGAATAAAGAGGCCAATTGGAGATGGCGTTCAGGAGGATGAAGCCTGGCGTAACCTTGAAGGGCTTGAGGGCTTGAAGGCTTGAATTCATGATTTTTCGCCAAGACCGCCGTTTGGTGTTTTGGACCCTTGGACGACGGTCCCCCACCCACCAATATCTTGACCTTAACCTCAATTCAAAGCCCATTGAGAGGTCCTAGGTTACAATCTGGTCTGTGATACCAGGTAAATTGGGATATAGTGTTGGTATGTACCGTACAGCGGATAGATACCTTATTCCATGGGGGCTACCGTGATCGAACTTATGCTGCCGCACCATAGTTTTCCATACTCGTGAGATAGCAGTACCGGGTTGTTAGGCCTTTGATACCTATTATATCATCCCGTAATGTGACGGTCTGGCTGCGCATCTACCGGTGCTGGATTATATAGCGCATCTAGTTTACAGTGCCAAGGTGTAACTCAGCCGACCCAACTTCATCCCTTTGATTTTAGATTCAGCGTGTGGGGCTATTTTGCGTCCTCATCTCACCCCCGACTACATTAACAACCCAGAGCTACACTCCCCACCATGTCATCGTCTGTCTCTTTAATTCCATTAGCAGATACTAAAGAATGCGCAGAACGCCTTCTTGAAGCAGCAGAGACACTCGGCTTTGTCTACATTACCCTCGAGGGCAGTGACATCCCACCAGAGAAGGTGGAGCGGATGTTTGATATTGTTTGTCCCCTTGCACCCCTCCGTGGTCGGTGCCATTTCCTAAAGCTCGACTGATGCTTCCTCGTCTTCCAGTCCAAGAAGTTTTTCGCCTCGCCTCAAGAAGAGAAAGCCAAATGTCACATCTCACCAGACAACAGGGGCTGGAGCTCTATGCACACTGAGATTTTAGACCCTGAGCACCAACGCCGAGGGGATTTCAAAGAGTTAGCATACCGAATCTACGACACCATCTTCTAGTTTGTGTGAGTAACTCATGAGGCCAATAGAGCATTTAACTTGGGGGAGTTCAAAGACGGGCGAGCTCAACAACTCTTACCACCTGCGCTCCAAGACCACGAGTCGGAGTTGAACGAGTTTTCAGATTATTGTTACAACCTGTGTCTAAAGCTATTAAGGTTGTTTGGTATGGCATTGAAGGTAGGTCGCAGGCAAACTCCACTCAGAACAAGCTAACCTGAAATTCGAAAGATCAACGAGGCAGAGGGAGGAAAAGAGTGGTTCACGTCCCGTCACTCGCGTTCCGAAGGCCCCTCTGGGTCTGTCCTCCGACTGTTATTCTATCCGAACTTGAGCGCCCATCCAGACTTTGACCCTAAGCTTGATACTCGGGCTGGTGCACATAGTGATTATGGCAGGTATGTCTAGACCCCGCTCCAGCCACCTCCAAGTGCTGGTACTAACGCTCGATCCGAGCATCACATTATTATTCCAACGCCCCTCTGAACCGGGGCTCGAGATCCTTCACCCATACTTAAAGACCTGGCATCCAGTACCTGTTATGCCTAAAGCAATCTTGGTTAACATTGGGGATCTCTTGTCCCATTGGACCGCGGGTCTCCTTCGGTCAACGGTACATAGGGTCGTGACGCCTGATCCCGGAACTGAGGGGCATAAGGACCGTTATAGCATGGCTTTCTTCTGCCATCCAGCATACCCCACCTTACTGACGCCGGTTCCAAGCGAAATAATTAGATCTAGGGGTGAAAGGGGTGCAAATGATGCTGAAAGAACCCTAACTTCTCTGGATCATCTCAAGAGTCGTTTGTCATCTGCTTACGGATGGAAATCTGAACCAGCTTAATTTGAATTATGCTAGGGCGTGCTGCTTGCACGCCTCCCTGAATTTGATGCACTCTTCTTAGCACCGTATAAGTCTAGCAATACTTATTTATACAACTTGGACTCTTAAAACCTTCATAACTTCTATTTGTCTACACTACCGATTCCTCTTGTATACCTAGATATGATTCCCGAGCCAAAAAAACCCGCCGTATCCTCAAAACAAAGCACCCACTCTCAGACATCCGACCTAAGTAAACATCGTCAAAGGGAAGCAACAGCTATACAAATGGCTCTACTCTAAGGATCTAAGACTAATGAACACGAAAAGAGAAAAAAAGAAGAAAGAGAAAGGGTTCTTAATCACAGAACCCGATCTAGGGAACAGGCTCCTTGGTGGCCTAGTCGATGGTTAGCTGAGAGAAAGTCTTTGCTCAATCTTCCTCATAAGCTTGTTGGTTTGCTCAGCAAGGGTCAGTGTTAGGATCTGCGAGAAATGTTAGCCTTTTGAAACAGCGCGTGCGTGGGTGAGTAGGTAAATGGATAGATGGATGAGGGGATGGGTGTGTATGTGAAGAGGAAGCTCACTGTATGCGGCAATATCCTCGCCAAGTGGGCGAAGTAGCCCTTATAGATTGCAAAAAGACCCTCCGTTCGGACAGTCTTCATCAAACAATCAAAAGCACCAGTGTACAGGTTCCCGCTCTGGTTGTACATTCTCGACATCACGGTATCTTGCAGTGGCATCAGCACCTGGTCGACACACATAACACCATCACAGATAGGAGAACAAAGAGAAAAGCTTACCAGGAGGATGCATAACACAACAAACCACAAACCCGCTAACCGTGCTGCTGGCAAGATGCAACCCCACCCCCTCCTGCAGACCAAAGTACTTCTGCAACCTCCTCTTCGCAAAAAAGTAGGTGGGCAATTGCACACTGCTGCCAAAGCCAGTCCTGACCATAGCGGAACCCACACCCCTATACAATCCCTTGAACCCTTCAGTCCGGCCAATAGTCCTGAAGCCGTCAACGGCGTTACGGTATTTGTGCTGCGTGCCCACAGGAAGGAACGGGGAGTACGATTGCAGCCGCGTCTTCACGAGGAAGAATGGTGACCCGACCATCGCTCCCAGAATGCCGGAACTGGCACCGGCGAAGACGTTCACGCCAATGGATTGGTAGTGAGGGTCGTTGTGGATTAGGCGTGTAGCCGAGCTGCGGATTGGCTCGTAGAAGCCGAGACGGCAGCCGTTTAGCATGGTTTGATAGCAGTACTTTTGGGGACATCGGTTTGTTAGTTCTTGAGCTTTCTATCTTCTCAGCCTGGAGGTGGATTGATGGCTATCGGAAAATATATGCAGAGTGAAGGGAGTATTCACAGCAGCGCCCAAGCCAGCCATTAAGCCGTGCAGTCCTTCATTTGTCAAGATCACTCGAACACCCTGAAATACACCTGTGTAGACTCGTTTCGTTTCCGACTTTGCTGAAAGCTCGCCTTGGAGTTGGAGTCTGGTCGTCTCCATAAAACTCTTTGTAAGCGCAGCTCATTCCCCTCTCCTCCTCCCCAACCCTTCTCCCCCAACCCAAAACCAGTGTATGTATGTATGTGCGTGTGCAATGTGCGCGATTTTGCAATTATGATACACACCTTGTTTTCACCGTTTCGAAGCCGTGAGTGACCGTTACTGCTCCACAGGCTGCGATTCCACCGGCGATGAAGCCGCCTAATGTCGTAGACATTGTGCCTTCCGGCCGAGTTCACGACGGTGGTAGTGGTGCGCGCGCGAGGGGATGATAAAGGAGATGTGGCGGAGAAGATGATAGTAGAACAGGGTCGACCGATACGTAGTAGGATAGGAAGGGGTTGCAAGATGCTATGTCCTGTCAGAGGCACCCAACCCCAAGGTCGAAGAGCGTTTATGCAAGTTTTCGAGTTGAAGAACTTTGAAGTGTGTATGGCAGCGCCTTTTCCGCACACAAATCTGGCAGATCCACCTAAAACTTGGCACTCGAAAACCACTTTTTCGGCTCTAGGGCCGAATGCCTCTGCTTTGTGGTGGTAGGGACAGCATGAAGAAGGCTCCTACGAGTACAGTAAAATACCATGATAATATTATTATAATATTATTATCATACCTATTCCGGTCCCGAGTTTGAAAGTACTCGAGACCAAGACTGGACTGACAAACAAACCGTCGCTCAGTCTTCAAAGAGGATAATGCACGGATACCCTCCGAAAGTACCTCTTGCGAAAGGCTAAACAGGGGATCGATACCGGCAACTCCAGCAAGATTTCATTGTAGCCTATCACTCCAGATATCGTTTTGTCCTGCCAGGAAAGATACCGGCAGGGAACATCACTGATTTCCCAGTCTGGCCCGACGGGGAGAGAGGAAAGAGGAGAGGAAAAGGAAAAGGGAAACAAGCTTTCAGCGGAGGTTAGGGCTGTCTCATGCACAAGTAACGGTGCGGTACCGGTTCCCTGCATCTTTTGGCCCAGAGCCTCAGATCACATCGTCACACGTCTTACATAGTTTTAACCGTAACGAGAGTAATGGCGTAGCTTCTGATACAGGTAGGGTATGTGCTCGAGCACCCCTATGATACAGTGCTGTATGATCCGATGCCGGCACATTGCTTGAACAAACGAACTAACGAACAAACACGCTTTACACCCGATAACCCACAAACAACCCATACCCTCACCATCCTCCTCACATAGTTTTATATACAACCCGCATCCACCAACCCCTCTCAGAACAAAGAAAAAGCGTCAAGATCAACAACACCTGCACCGAATAGCACTCGAACAAGTGCTCTCCTCTAGCTCCATCTCAGGTCAAACCCTACCCCCTAGAACACTATCAAGATGGCAGCAGCAAACCCTCTCCACCGCCAACCAGAATCAACCAAGCTCAGCGAGACAATAACCCGCTACCGCCCCTCGAAGGCCTTCTCGAATTTCGCCCAGGGAGCAGAGGTAACCTCGTTGGACTTTGACGACACTGGCGAATTCTGCATAGCGACGGGAGATGATGAGACGCTACAATTGTACGACTGCAAACTTGGGAAGCATAGTAAGACGCTGTACTCGAAGAAATATGGGTGTCACCTTGCGCGGTTCACACATTTGCAAAGCAATGTGATTTACGCTTCTACGAAGGAAAATGGTATGGAATACTTTGCTATTACTGCCCATTGCCCTCAAGGGGTGCAAGATAATGTTCACGACAATAATTGACCCTCCTGGCTCCTACAGACACAATTCGCTACCTCTCCCTCCACGATAACAGCTACATCCGGTACTTTAAAGGACACAAGCGGCCCGTGACCTCTTTGGAAGTCTCCCCAGTCGACGACCAATTCATATCCTGCAGCAACGATGACACCGTCCGGGTCTGGGACCTGCGCTCACACAATTGCGCGGGCCTGCTAAACATAACCGCCCCCTCCCTCGCCGCCTTCGACCCGTCGGGCATCATCTTCGCCGTAGCCGCACAGTCCGCCAGCGCGATCCTCCTCTACGATCTCCGCAACTACGACAAGCAGCCCTTCACCACGTTCACCCTCACTGACGACAGCTTCCTGTCGCAGTACTCCTACCCGCCCCGCATGCCCGCGTGGAGCAAACTCGAGTTCAGCAATGACGGGAAACACATGCTCATCGGAACGCGCGGGCAAGCTCACTACGTTGTCGATTCGTTCGCTGGGGACACGGCGCAGTTCGTGTACAGGGCGAAGCGGCCGAACGGGCCCACGAGCCCAAAGAAGCTCGAGACCTCGGGGGATATATGCTTTACCCCGGACGCTAGGTACCTCGTTGGCGGCCAGGGTGAACGCGGGGTCGTCGTTTGGGACTCGTGGATGCCGGCGGACGAGAAGAAGACTTTAAAACCGTTCATCGAACTCGCAGAGAACACGAAGAGCATGGCGTCGGTTGTCTCGTTCAACCCGAAAATGAACCTCTTCGCAACAGCGCATAAGGACGTGGTATGTTATTTATTATCTCTGATTCCCATCGCCCCACCCCCCGGGGGGGTTGAGCCGAACGAATGCATTGTTTTACACTACATCTGCCAAATCCGGGCCTCCGGTTTTTTTGTACTCGAGTATTGATCCCCGGCTAACCCATGCTCTCTATTGTAGACATTCTGGCTGCCAGAACAACACGCCCCCGACGCACCATCTCCAAGCGCAGCGCCGACTTCCGCTCGATAGACCGACTTTTTTTCTTTTTCTTTTTCTTTCTTTTCCTCTCCTCCAAGCTGGCACTAGCTGATCGAGCACTTTCTACCTCTCCTCTCCTCGACTCTCTGGGTTTTGAGCATGAAGCCAGATTTGGATTTGGCAAAATCAGGTTCAGCTTCAATGAGGGGTCTCTTCTCTTCTTTCATTTCATTATCTTCCTTTTTACTGGATTGGATCGATTGGGTGGGCGCTGCACTGTAGTATAGGGTTATTATTTCACCTCATTTCATTACCACTCCTATCATATCTCATGAGCGGGAGGAGGGAATGAATGAAGGGGGCTAGGGGAAGCGGATAGCAGAGCACCCACGAGAGTCTGTCTGTACCACCAAAAGTACAGCGCAGTAAGTTGCCGATGTCAAAGAAAGCTTATGACAAGACCATCGCATCGCATCGCCCAGAAGAGAAGAGAACAAGTAAGCAGCTAAAGGTCCAGACCAATATAGAGTACACTAATCTCAACATAGGAATCTAAGAAGGCAAAATCCATTCCACCCCCCCTCCCCCGACTGCCAGTACCGTAAACCACCATACCGTAGACCAATTTACCATCAAGATATAATAATACCAACGACGATAACCGTACCACCAGCCCAGCTCGATAATGCATACCACCACCATCCTAACACCAGCTTCGCCCATACCATCATCACATCATATTATGTTAGAAGGCAGGAAGAAGAAAAAAGAAAAAAGAAAAAAAAACAAAGAAAAACAATCTGGACAATAGATAAGGCTTAAAAAGAAAAGGGAAAAGAAGGAAGAAAAAAACGAAATCACATACTGCACTGCACTGCGCTCAAGTACTCGAGTATACCGGTATATGAAGCCCCTTCAGCGCCTCAAAGCTCGATTTATGATACAACCGCAGTGGGCAAGGAAGTATGCACGAGCAGTATCGTAAGTTAAACAGTTCATGGGACGGCTCGTGATGTGAGAATCCCGGGCCGGTACCGTACAAGTATGGCGTTTTTAGACTAGGCCAGGGTCATGGTGTGCGAATACGGTACTCGGGTGGTGCGCGTATAGGCCACACACCGCCCCGTTACCCCGGATCTCGATAGGCTGTATATCAGGTTTCTTTATCAAAACTTAACCTGTTGCCCGGGAGGGTAGGGCGCCGCTGTAAGTGAGGAAGTATGAATGCCGTGACAGTGGCCGGGGGGGGGGGGGGGT
>Ga0307509_10010206_pt1 | contig 11551 bp, 10 predicted proteins | sample 10_EM_MG_FD_202245 | JGI IMG/M metagenome (GOLD analysis project Ga0307509, IMG submission 202245) | Populus trichocarpa ectomycorrhiza microbial communities from riparian zone in the Pacific Northwest, United States - 10_EM | ecosystem: Host-associated > Plants > Roots > Unclassified | place... | reverse complement strand
GACGCAGCGATCGAGCGAGCAGCCCACATGGGAGGCGCGTCCGAGCTCATCGCGAAACTACCAGAGGGCTTTGACACTTATCTTGAGCGGCCCGTCCGCGATCTCTTCTCGGGGCTGCCGGATGAGACGAGGGATCTATTCGGGCGGAAGGTCGGCGGTGGACGCTTGCGGCGCTACGTGGATACCCCGGCCGACCACGGCTTAAGTGGAGGGCAAATGCAACGACTCGCCGTCGCGCGAACATTCATGCGCTCTTCGTCGACGGAGCAAGGCGTCGGATTGTTGTTGTTTGATGAGCCGAGCGCATCGCTGGATCCCACCGCTGAACACGGTACGGTGTACCCTCCACAGTGCCTGTCTCCCACGATATTAACACTCAAACCGTCATCTGTTTAGATCTTTTCTCACGACTCCGGGAGTTGCGAGGAAACAAGACGATGATATTTTCGACGCACAGGTTTGGAAACCTTACCCGACATGCTGATCTCATCTTGTATGTTTTTTCTGCTCTCCTTGCGTGCGTCGATCCGGTTTGATAAACGATGACAGATATATGAATGACTCTACGATTATCGAAACGGGGACTCACGAGGGCTTATTGAAGAGCGAGGGTTCAGATTATGCTCGGCTTTGGCGCATGCAAGCCGAAGCTTTCTTATGATTGCTGACTGTGGTATATGAGTAATCTTCTAGACATTAAGACAATACTGTGTACTGACTGACACTGGCTCCCACAACGGACCCTTTTTTGTCTTCCGTTTGCGTAGTGTTTGTGTTCGCCTAATAACCATACGTGGTTCCACATGTGGCCCTGTATGGGTGACGAAATGCTGGCGTTTCCTTGGCAGGTGCTACTAGAAACAACGTAAGGTGAATCGATCCTGGATTTGCTCTGCGGGGATGGTAAGGGTCCCTGTCCGTTGGGTCTGCGACACTTGGTACTGTATAGGCATCTGAACGGTTTCGTCGTGCGCGGTCGTGTATGAATACCTCGCGGCACACGCTGTCACTACCCAGCCGCCTGCCTGGGGGGTAGTAAAGTCCCTACTTGCCGCTCACACACGCTGCCGTTTCGCCTCTTGTTGCCAGCCGAGGGACGACCTATCACCGCCAGCTGAAGGGCCGAAGCATGTTACCTACGATCCATCGAAGGGTCGAAGTCTTGAAATCGTCACTGCTGCTGTCGCTGGGACATCTGCGGAGTTGTTGAATAAGTTTCGTACCAAACGCCGTGTTTGACCGCGGTGGAAGCTCCACCGTGACTGCTGGCTGTGGAGGAATTGGGTGTTGCATGCTGCATTGCTGGGGGGTGCACTCGCTGCGCTGGCTTCGCTCGCCACAGAAGGTGAGTTAGGAAAGGACGACCGACTCGGAGCTCGCTTGGCCAGCGTACAAAAACTCTGAATTGGCCGAAATTGTCGTTTTATTATCGTTTCATATCCTCGGACTTGAGGCCGTGTAACTAGGCTGTTGATGCGACGAGGCTCTGCTATGCGTTTCAAGTTAAATGCACTTCTTGTCGCGTCTTGCTGCCGCGCCGCAGCGCCAATCTCCGCCTACACCGAAATGGTTTGTGATCTCCCATGTCTTTGGTTATCCTACCCCTCTCGGCTACGCTTCGCGGCGTGCTCCGTCGTGCATCCGGGATTGGCACGGATGTAGTGCGGAGGGGGTTTCCACAGTTTATTGGCTATCGGATCTCAAAGGGGACGCCGCCTATTGTCAAAGTAGCGTAATAACGGGGATTATGCCAAGGAACACAATACTCTACGACTGGGCGACTGATCGCATCATGTTTGGAAAGAGTGCACCACCAGATCCTGGTTGCTGACGGGGAATTGTGGAGGTGCGTCGTTGGACTCGCGCATTTACCCATAGACAACTTGAATGATGGGGCATATGAGGGATGATGTTCCCGGAGATTCCGTGTTTCAACTTTGGAGGGGTGTGGTGGGCGGCAACCACCAAGGCACCACTGGCACTTCCGTGTCCCAGCGGCCCGGGCGCAACTCTTTACTACATGCCCCTACAAGTTACAGCGAACAAAACCGATTTTCCTCAAATTCAGCTGGCAACGTCGGGGTCGCCCACCGCCATCTGCATCAATTCTCGGCGATCAAACTACGAGGGTCTCAAAGCTCAGGAATCGAGTTGACGAGTCCTTGACTCCTTGTCAACCAGACTGAGTCGCGTTCTCAGTCACGCTGGAGAGAAGCCAATTCGATTACTAACGTCATCCTTTTATGTTCCATTCCACGCCTGCACCCCTGCCCCTGTCCATCCACCAACACATTGAGGTAACTTAACAATGAAAGACCAGAATGACCTTGCGGCTGACCCATTGGTATGGAGCTGGGCAGGGTTGGTTCCGTCCACAAGACGGTGATGCTACGGTGTAGTTGGTAGTGAACAACATACTAGTTGCCAAAAACCAAAAACAGCAGCTCTGGAGCTCTAGACCTCGACCATGAAGCGTCCGATCTGCGCAATGAAATGTGAAATGTGTCGGAAGAGTACTACTACGGCGATACGTTATATCATCATACTCCACTCCATTACCTCAGCCTCCGTCGCGGTCATGTCCTCCTGCTTTCCCTACTAGGTAATGGCCTTCCGAGCGACTGCTACCTGCTTTACGTAGAGGTGTCAGCCGTTGGGGGCTGCATAGTCAATTCGACAGGGCCGGACACTTCAAGCAGTTTGTGGTTAGTGTATCATGTACACTAGTGCAGGATCAGAAGATCCCACAGGGGTGCAATTCCCGGGAAGAAGAATATACGTATCCCCCGCGCGCGAAACGGTTTCGGGTGAGGAGGTCCGGCTAGTATGGTTCTTTTTAGCGATGGTTTGTTGATCCCAGAGGCCATACATTGCGCACCCGTGGGAACATTCGGGGCACCGCAATTCTTTCGGCGACTTGAGGCTCATTCAAGTTGACTCCTTCCTTGTGCATGAGGTCCCAGTCTGAGGTCCACCCATGCTAGCACCGCCGTTTCCCCTCCTCCCCTTCTTACACCACCTGGGTCCTGACGAGAATAGATTGCCGTGGTACTGGTACAACAACCGTACTGGCGTCTCCCAAGGGACATATAGTTTGCTTGACCGATTTCCCGCTATGCCCGCCGCGCGCTCTGCTGCCAACATCCATCAGTTCTAGCCGCTAGTACAACGTGTCTGTTGCCTTGTGCAGCCCCTGTCACTTGATCCTCTTCTAGATCAGGCGACTGCTACCCAGTCAATGGACCTCTTTCCTTATTGATTTTTATTATTATGCAAATTTTCCTAGGACGCCATTGCTGCCCTCAATCCCACGACAATCCCACGTTGCGAAAATGTTCGCGCCTGGACCCCAGTCTTGCACGGCGAGTGACAAGTAAGCATGGCTTTTGACTTGTATCTGAGATTCAATAATCACAATTTCAGTTCTCCAGGCCTCTCCCGTCAGAGTACGATCGTTAGATGATTGCAGGTACCAGATGGGTGCCCCTCACACGTGCAAATGACAGTCGCTATTTTATAACCATCCTGATCTCACCCTCCTGATCAAATCTTCAACCCAACCCCCCTCCCCTGGAAAACAGAACCATCTATGGACGTCAGCAAAAATGAAAAAGTCCCAGGACACCTCCGACTCGGAGCTTCCATTGGACCTCACCGAGTCAGTTTGCTTTCACTTACCAGGTCAATAGCTTATATGTAATTGAATCACTAGTTGCAGACACCACTTTTCTCTTCGTCGGAAGGCCATGGAAACCATCAACGATTAGGGCACCTTTATGTCGACTTATTGTCTACCAGTCTACCTAGCGATCACAGCTATGGTATACACCCTGGGGCGACAGCGACAATCGCATATGGGGAGCCGCCTATTGAACCCCCTTTCTATACCGATCGTTTAACGGGCTGCCAGTGGGGGAGCGAAGTTTCATACCCAGTTCCTCAGCATGCGGTGCTGTCGGACGGCATTTTCCAACAGATTCTTCCCCTCGGTCCTCACATGCAAATGTCCGATGTCCTTGGATACGACGTATTGGGGCGGCACAACGCGGAGGCTTCACATGGGCCGCCGCAATACGATATTCAGGTGAAGTGTCATTCCATATCTGACCCCAGCAGTTACTTATGGTACTCATTGGCGACGCAGAAGGCCCATGGCTTCTTGAGTGATCCGATTAACGTCCTGGATCCTCTTGGTCACGGCGGTATGCCCCTACCTACACACAGTGTAGTCGCCAACACCTCTCCGATTTTGAAAAGTCGCGTGCGCAGCAACTGGCCTTGCCCCGCATCGGGCTGCCAATCATCATTCGGTCGTCGACAAGATCGAAATCGACACCTTTTGATCCACCTCCCCTTTTGGATCCATTGCCCGTATCCGGGTTGTTCTTGGAGGGGTGACCGCCTCAGTCTCTTCAAGAGCCACTGGGACCGTGCCAGTAACCATCCATCCAGGAGCCGGGGTTTGGACGAGCACCAATTCATGACATACGATCCACGGCCATTAGTAAGGAAGATAGAGAGGGGCACACTCTCCATTCGAGACGCGAAAATGTATGCGATATCAATGGTGCGAAAAAAGGCCTCAGACGTCGGTAAGCCGGAATTATGCGAAAATCCCTGGGGTCGTAAGGGAAGGAGCGTCCAATGACTCGGGTAGTCGGCGGTCGCCCCGAGCGCTCTTTGTTGGGGGCCTGCTACTTCGATGCTGAACATGGAAAATAGAAACTACAATTTGAATACGCAGTCTCCCGTCTTCCTCTGCACAGCAGCGTTTTCTTGTCTTCCTTCGTTTTACTTCGTCCCCATAAAACCATAATCTGTGTATCACTTCAATTCCAAATTGGTCAGATTGCCTGTGCGAGGCGAGGAATGGGAGGGGTCATATGTTCATTTTCTCCTGGCTCAGGGGTCCCACAGGGGTCACAGCCAATATATAAGCTTTGATGTTCAAAGTTCGATGTTCCTCGTACTACTGTAGAGGCTTTCATTTTAGTTTTCGGTGTTCCATCATACAGATATTCCATGGTTGTCGGCATTCGGCAATACAAATTATACAAGTCGAGGGGGCTTCTCGATAGCCACCATCACGATCATCATATCCTGCACACGCCGCCGGCGCGGTCTTCGATGGCAGTGACGACCTCGGTCATTATACTAGTAGCGGTATACCCCATTCGTGTGAACTTTACAATGTGACCTGACGGCTAGCTGCTTTCGGGTGGACGCCGCTCATCACCACCCTTGTTTGTGTCCAGCGATGCCGGACCATCCATGATAATCTCCACCCATATCCTTTTTTGCACATACTCTGTGTATCATCACTGCTACAGTCGTATTACACGAGAAGAGACACGGCGTAACCACGGGTCACTGCCAGTGGTTAAACAAGGGCCCAGCGGTGGCCACTGACCAGTACTGACCGACTGCCACCGACCGTTGACCGTGAGTGATCCGTGACGCTCGCCACTTACGCAAAGGTTGTTGACATCCCCTCATTCAAGCTGCGGATCATCATCACCGAAAGCCCTGGAAAGAACCCTTCAGAATTTCATGCGAACACTCCAGGGAAGTACATTTTAGATACACCACGCGACATAATGATCGTGATGCCAATAACAGATTTGGCTCATTCGGGTTGTGCGTGAGGTTGATCATTTCATACTATTTTGCTCCAAGTTCCGTCGATTCTTCCCCATCCTTCTGCACAGGTTGGAGGCGGTGAAGACACGGAGAACCTCAAAAGGCACCATTTATTACGTGACACGAGGGCTGGGGCAACTTGAACATGGAAACGAGACGTCGTCTTGCCGGCTCTCTTGTCACCCAGACTCCCAGAGGGGTTGGTCACGGTGCCCTGTAGACCATTGCCTGGACTGGCTAGTGCTGGGCTCTGTAAAAGGGGGCCCCACATGGCAATCAGATAAAGTACGTCTTGGCTTGGCGCACATGACACTTTCTTGGATGGCGTAGGCTCCATAGCTCAAGTCTGCTTTTTCGAGAACTCCGGTCACGAGCCCGAGCGGTAGTAGGGTGATACTGTGGGAGCTCATTTCTCACACCGTTTCCGCAAAACTCAATAGCTATCATCTAATAACCTGCATATAAGTGCATGTGCATTCTTTCTGATAGAGATCGTGTTACTAGTATGTGGTAGAATCATAATGACGATACCTCCTACTATTTGTTCGGGTAGGTACCCCATCCGGACTCCAGACACGTCAATTGTTTCTACTGTGGTTTGCGAATGGAACTTTCTTCTTTCTGATCGATTATCATTGGTCCGAACGAATCGGGAAAGGGCACGATTCTGAGGCTTGTCGCTCGTACTTATGACCCAACTGAAGGAGAAATTCTCGTTGACGGACAGGATATCAACTTGGACATGTTGCGTTTAGACGGCGAATCTCCGGCGGGCAATGATGGCAATCTTGTTTCAGGGGTTAGGTCTATACCCATTTCTTCCTCTCCATAGGCAACGCGCTCTCATATCTTCCTGTCCTGTATCCCAAATGTTGCAGTAGCAATTAGAGAAAAAGTCGCCCTCGGCGACCCCACGCCGTGATGGCTGCACGACAATACCACGATTAAGTGAGTGGCGGATCTGGGAGGTTCATACGGGGTTATCGCCAAACTTCCGGAAGGCTGCAACACTTATCTGGAGCACCCTGTGCCTGATCTTCCTTTGGGGCTGCCGGATGAGACAAGGAATTGTTGGGGTGAATTATTGACAGTAGGCGCTTGCAGCACCACATGGATACCTCGAGTGACCCCGGGTTGAGTAGACTCGGGGGTAACTGCAAACGCCCGCCACCACGCGGACGTTCATGCGCACTGCGTTGGTGCCAGTGGAGTAAGGTGTTGATCACTACTGTTTGATGGGCTGAGTGCATTACTGGGTCTACTGCCGAACACGACACATCACACTCACGACGTTCGTCACCATGACATCAACACTCAAACTACTCAATCTCATCTTGTGGGTCCTCTTTTTCTCTCCTTGAATGCGTCGACTTGATTGATAATTGACGATAGATATATGAATGACTCGATGCTCATCGAAACGGCCACCCACGGGGGCTTATTGAAGGGTAAGCGTTCAGACCATGCTCGGCTTTGGTGAATGAACGCAAGCCGAAGCTTTCTGATGACAGCTGGCTGCGGCACATGAGAATACCCCTCGACAATGACCAAAATCCTATGACACCGAATATCCGCAAAACTTGAGGGTGATCCCCAGATCACACATACCGGGATGCTCTTTTTTCCCTCCTTTCTATCGGCATTCGTCCCAGCACTGTATGCAACTCTGCACGGATGACGAGATGCTGGCGTTACAGGTGTTACTAGAAACAAGATAATGCACGTTGGTTTAGGCTGTGCTTTTCCGGCAGGTTACAAATAGCATGTATTCCTCACCCTTCCTTGTCTTCGCCTGTTCCTTTGGGCTGAGCCACTACTGAAAGGCGTTCAAGTGGACACGCGTTGCGAAAGCGTCCACGGGACAGATCAGATATGAAGAAGTCAGGGAAGAAGGGCAAAAAAGAAGACCCTTCCAAGAGGGGTAAAGTCCCGAGAGGTAAGGGTAGGAAGATCAAGAGTGGGAGACGATGAAAGAGGCGATAAGGGAAGCTCAGCACCAACATCAAAAGCAGGTCAGCTCGGCAGCTCGGGACCAATGTAAGAAGGCGGATGAACGAAAATAGAGGCTGGGTATGAGGTAGAGATGGAGCTTAAGGGTTCATATGAGGAGTTTCCGAGGAAACGGGTGAATGAGCTCTACATTGCAAGGGTCAACGGTTTGCGTTTTCATACATAAGAGTGGACCATAGTTGCAAGTGGCTGCGAGGGTCTCAGAGTAATCGTACGCACATAGCAGGGAACTTGAATGATGTGCCAAAGGGATTGATGTGCATGAAAGGTCGGCTCGAGCCTCGAGGGGTGTATGATGAAAGGAGAGAAGTGAAAGATACGGCGATGCCGGGAGTGCACGAGGGCAGTCACGTAACGTGAGAGGCAGCGCGGGGTTGAGGGCGAGGTGATGAGGTTGGGCTCCTGGCTCGTGGGACAAAAGCCAGGATGGCGGGGCAGGGAGGTACAGGGAAAGCCACCGGAGGTCGGAATATCGACAAAGTTTGATAGGCATGGGAGACGGTGAGGCTGGGAATATGAGTTGAAATGCTAAGGTGGTGGTGTTCTCGGGGTGGGCACCAATACCCACTTCTGAGAGAGGTCCAATGGGTGGGAATTTGAACCTCTTGGCGTTGTGCGACCCTTCGTTTGCTGCTAGGGCCAAGGCAGTGTACTATGTATGGTCTTCCGTGTATTAGCGGGCTTAACCCTTACGGGTAACTCGGCTCACGGCTCGGGTTTCTTGTGCTCTGTTGTGGGATGGAAGTGTTGGACGGCTCATTGGGCATACTGTACCCAGTGACGGGCATTGCACATTGTCAAAGTCTAGTGAAATAATAAGTTGTCTCGGGAAAAGGCATAGCTAGGTTGCCAATCGGGTGGGAATTGTGTCACGAAACAACAACTCGTTGAACCCTGACAAAATCGAATCACGTGGCTTTCTTCATCGGCGTCTATTCGCCAGGTCTCGGCGACCGACAGCGATCGTGAGAAGCTTTTGTTATGATTTGTACGCTATGCTAGGCGCGACTGAGGCGACCGTCACTGACACCAGTCGCAACTCCCTACAGAACTTCTCTGAACGTGCAATATTTCACTGTACAAAATGCCCTGGTGCTTAAAGATGAAGATGACAACTTCCTGTCGCTTATCGTCGTGTATGGATACTGTACCATCACTTCTCCGCAATCGATCTGCGGAACTAGAAGCTCAACTGGACTGGGTAGTGTTCTCGATTTTGTTAGCTCGAATGCGGAAGCCACATCGGGTAATCAAACCAAACGTTGGGTTCTGCTCGCGTTCCGCTCCACTTCCGGACCCATTCCCCTGTCCTGGCTGTCCATCGACAATCCAAGGCTGGAGTCTACAGCTGACCCATTGCCATAAGTTTACATTCTCTCTGCTAGCAGACAGAGGTAGTGTCACTGTTTCCTCTGATTTTATCTCCATGAATGAGTAACTCTGCAGCGGTTTCTCGGTTTGAACTTGGTTGCCGGATTATGCATCAGACGAATAACTGGAGAGCATGTGCGTATCTCCCTCCAATCCAGCGGTTCCGAAGAACCACAACCGCCCACCCTGGCAGGCTCGGCAGTTCAGCGCCCGAATTTTCATGTTCCTGGAACTGAAGATATTTGGTTCGGCGGCCTTCAGCCCTCTTTGTTCTTATGAGTATGAGGTGCTGTATGTCTCCACTCACAGGGTGGTTCTTGAATCAAGGTCATGGTACATTTTAAGAGGCTGCCTGAGAACTTGAACCACCATCAATCATCGTCAATATTCTCTGTAGCTGTTGCTGCCGACGTTGCAGTGACGATCTCGTGACACATCCATCATCCTTCTAGAAGGGTAGGCCCATCATCGGGAGTGTTTTAAATATGATGGAATAGTTGGGTTCAGTTTTCACCTCGCTTGTCACCATTCTTGTCCATTCTCGCCTCAATCGGATTTTCTTTGTGTACTCTGTGGGCCATGGCTCCTACAGCAGGGTTGGACGAGAAGACGCGCGGCGTGACCCCTTCCGGAGAACAAACTAAAATGAAGCAAATGACACTCACAAATATCCGCGGATACCTGAACTGGTTCCGTATCCTACTTGAAATCACTATCGTCCTTTACATCGGAAGATTCAGGGAGTTCTTTAATTTCCCGGCGAATGCACTCTGGGCTACGACAGTACGAAACCGCTCTATTCATGACGCTCACCGGGACTCGGATTTGGGTCGCCCGTGAGAATTGGCATTTCCTTCCGGCTCCCCTATCTTTTTTCACGGCTCAGGACCTGTGAAAGGCCTGTGAAAAGTCCTCGCATGGCGCCAGTAATTACGTGACCACCGCCTGGAGAACCATGGTAGCTGTAGAGGGGTCACGCGAAACCACAAACTTTATTTCATCGACAATAAGTATCCTGGCGTCTCAGCTCGGTATATGACGCTAGTGGTGCTAGGGCTCCATACGGACTTGTTTGTCGAGACTCCGGTCACAGCCGGCAACCATCTGGCGTGATGCCAAATGACCAGATGTGACATATGATAGACCAGATCCGGAAATGCCAGCAAGATGGAAACAAAACCCATTCAGCTCTATTCGTTATTTCTCTAAATAAAAACACTTAGCCTGCATGATATCTATGTATTCTATGACGCCAAAAGAGCAAACAGGAAAATCTGACAATGAGGCAGAGATCCGCAGGAATCGGGATTGTCCTCTCGAAACGGCGTGCAATATCTAACAGTGTTTCTTAATATACCTTGTTTGAGATCCCAGAAAAGCGGCCACTGTTCCTTCGGGAAAACCAGATGCAATGAAGAGGGCTGTTCGCGAGTGAACACAGGGATGTCAAGGCCGGCAAAATTTAGGAATATTGCCACTCCATTAGCCCCATCTGCGAAGCAAAATTTAGGCCAGCCAAAGGAGAATGGAACCCTTCGCTCAGGGAGGCCCTGATGGCTGAGTGCGGCTTAGCGGGTGCCAGCATCGTGGTAGGATAACCAGCTTGTGTACAGATATAATCCAAGTTGTACATAGAGAGACACCGCGCCGTGTGATATGGCGCATTTGAGTTATTTACTGGTACCCGGGGGTGTGGTTGTTCCGGTGTGATCGTACGTACAGGGGTGAGAACACAGCCAACTGCCTAGCTACGTACACTCCTGATTTTCACCATATCCTACTTCTGGCGCGTTATACCCTAGATTGCACTGACATACTAGTAGATCGTCACGAGTCACGACATGGAAGTTAGTAGAGCAGGTTGACAGGATTTACAGGAACGGTTGTTCCATATTCCATGTTCGATCATTTCTCTATCGCCACGAAATATAATACACTTCCACCTGGTAAAGTGTAACTTATTAGCATGTTTTACGTTTTCTGATGTAGTTTTGTGTTATTTGGTAGTGATGCCAGTGATTCCCTTTGTTCGTTCGCTCAAGTTACGCCTGACGTGCTGGTTCGGAACGCCGAAGTGTTAGGACACATGTACATAATATCACACCACCTTTCCTAGAAGTGCTACTGGGGCTCCGCTCCCCGAAGCGCACATAAATAGATAATAATAAAAATGCTGGAGCGGAGTTTCTAATATAGCAAGTTGCGACTCACGTGGCCCGATCGCTCTTCTTCTCGGACGCCGTGACACGCGCCACATAGACGAACCACTGGCAGTTCCCGAATCTACTTCATGACCGCTCACTGTTGAATTCCCTTCCAAACACATTCACAATAATTGGGTCGTTGATTGTCACTGGCGGGGTTTCTATCGCATTTTTCGTCCCGGTGTACTCGCCAATAGGCAAGATACTTATAGCAATGATCTAATCCAAGCTGTTCAGGCTTGCGTGAGTCACATATACACACAGCACAGACCAACTGGGTGGCCTTTTGGACTACCTTGTTGTGCTTCGTGGCTGTTCGGACATCT
>Ga0307509_10010205_pt1 | contig 11551 bp, 13 predicted proteins | sample 10_EM_MG_FD_202245 | JGI IMG/M metagenome (GOLD analysis project Ga0307509, IMG submission 202245) | Populus trichocarpa ectomycorrhiza microbial communities from riparian zone in the Pacific Northwest, United States - 10_EM | ecosystem: Host-associated > Plants > Roots > Unclassified | place... | reverse complement strand
AAATCAAAAGAATAGGAGAAAAAAAAAGGGGGGGAGGGATAAGGGCTTACCTGGAAACGGGGATGGTGTCAGCGCCGGCGGTTGTTGAGACGGCCTTGGGTTTCGGGCACTGCGAACAGCGCAGGGATGGTCCCTTGGCCTGCTTGTGGCCCTGGGCATCTTTTTGGCCCTGCTCGTCATCGGTGGTGGCTTGTTTGCGCTCCTCATCGGTTTTGGCGTCGTCTTTTCCCCCCTCGTCGGGGCGGGCGTCTTTCTCAGCCCTCTCGTTTGTCTCCTTCCCCCTCCTGGGCACTGCCTTCCCTACCCTCTTCCCTGTTGTCCTCATTGTCCTCGCTGTCCTCGTCTCCCGCAGTCTTCTTCATCTTCTTCTGGCGTTGTTGGCTGCCCTCGTGTGTTGGAGTCACGGCCCAGCACTTCTGGCCGGCTCGAGGTTTTGTGATGGTGGTGGTGGCTTTGCTGGTTGCGGTGGCACACGACGAACAGCGTGGGGGTGCCATTGATGGATGAGGGGGGCAGTGAGGGCTGACAATCAACATCAGAAGCAGATCAGTTGATTTAAAACTCCGACTGGATCGAGCCGGAAGTCGGTTTCAGCATACAAATCTCATATTAAATGATCTGTGCATCCAATATGGACAATCTTAGACGCGATAGAAAGCATTTTCTATGTAGAATTATGTCATTATCTTTTCAATTTTGCAAGGAAATGAACATATATGTGGCAAAGCCTTGTAAAACAGCAAAGATAGTGAGGTATTTTGACCAAAAGTGAAATATTTAAATACATAATTTATGGATTCAAATTCTACTCGATTTTATGAATTTTTTGATATATAATTTATACAGGTTTGGCAGTTGAAAGATGTAAATATAGTAATTTAGTTGTCACATGACTTAACCCAGTGGGCCACACAAAATACATAACTGTGTTAGTGATATGGGGAAATATATACAAATACAATACAAATATTATTATTATGGAGTCCACTGGAGTCCAGTGGACTGAAAATCCAGTGGAATCCACTGGACTCTACTGGATTTTCAGTCTGGTAGAGTCCAGTCCGGAAAATTTGTATGGTGACCCACCAAACATTGAGTCCGACCGAAAAGTGTGGGGGAGAGACAAGACCTCACAAAGCCGTCCACGCTCCTGCTCCCGTTGAAGCAGCATACCGCACTTCCGCTCCTGCGGATGAAACCCCAGAACCCGTTTCGGATGTCTACCCTGGCTTTGGAACGGCTGAACACAGCGCGGAAGAATGCCCCTCCCGCTCCGATATTCAGTATATGCACATGAACCGGCTGAAGAAAATGCTGACAGATAGGCAGCTTGCTGCTGGAGATACGCCACCAGCTGTTCCAATTTCAAAAGATAGGTCATTTTTGTTGGCTAACTCCTCTGCCATGCGGATGGTTGGTCCGCCATTGCTGCTGTGCAGCAGTTGGCTTTCTGTTGTTGAGTTTTTGATATTGGATACCTGAGAGGTTTCGGAGTTTGCAGAACGGCTCCCAACCGAACGCCAGAGGCTGTGCTGACCCAAGTGGGCAAGGCGGCTATGTCCTAGAAAGCCAGGCACCCCTACTTCGAACTGACATTGTCACCGACTGGCCCCCACCTTCCGCCGCTGCTCTGCTGCATCCCGCAATGTTCCGCAATGCCTCCGCCCCTCGGCTTGCCCCTTTTACTTTATTTTTTGACTCTATTTCTCTTTGTTATCTTTTACATTTCTTTTATCAACATTTCTTGTAGCATCCCATGACCCGCTCTCCACACCGCCATCCCTCATGTCTCTGGCTGATGCTCACCTGGATTTATCTGGTGAACACCTGGCCTCTGGTCTGTTTCCGGGTCCTGTTTCAGCCTCAGAAACCCGTCAGGACTCGGCACGGACTTCAGACATCATAGGCCCCATGGCATGTCTCCCACCTGCTGCTCCGCAACTTCTGGGCGTCGCCCGCTCAGCTGCCCACATGCACAACACCTTCCGTTGCGCTCGGTAGCTATGCAAACCCAGTAGGCTTCCAGACTCCCATGAGACCCTTCATGGTCCACCTCCGTGCACCATGAAGTTGACCCCCACCCCACACTTTGGCTTGACTCCCAGACCCATTCCTGCGCATAACGCCCCGAAGATCCCGGATATCCCTGGGAAGTCGTGGGATATCCCAGGGATTTCCCATGCCTTCTCCTCCAACTCGCAACCCACTTCTGGTCTTTCCACCATTCCGCGGCAGGACCTTCAGACTTGGTCTCCCGGGCACTTGTTACCACTATGATGCTCCCATGTGTTGCCTACTCAACTTCTGAACTGCACCCGCCTCTCCCATCTGTGCCAACGCATCTGCTCCACTTCCAAGCACAGCACAGGATGCCCTTCTCCCTGAACGCTAGTCGGTGACGTCACTGACGTTCCGTTTCCAGAGTGACTTCCTTGTAGAGAAAACGTCACCTCCGCCACTTCCGTTTCTTCTGCCTGTCGGAAGAAGCCCCCCTTAGCTGTCGGAACCCAACGGACTCAACCCGCTCCTGCTAGAACAGCCTTTGGCGGGTTAGTGGATATTAGAGCAATAGGCCCTCAGCAACCCAGGTTTCTGCTGCTATTGCACTGGTAGACACGGCAGTAGAAACACGACCCCCAGAGAGACGCCAGAAAAGGGTATGACTAAAGGTATACAAGGCGACGGCCGACCCGCTTCCGCCTGCGACTCACCTGGCGCTTCCGCAGGAACCTGCATGTGTTGTGCCGCCTGTCTGATGTCCTGTCGATTGGCTTGCCCATCGCTTCAGTTGTCGCCCGCTGACGCTGTGTGATGTTCCACAACAACCCGATACCTTAATCTGCCAGCGGCTTACCTCCCACCTCCAGCTGGCCTTCCGCTGGATGCAGACCTGCGATTTGGGCCCGTTGTGACATCCTGTCGTTCCTGACCCCCTCGGCAGCAATGTCTTGTGTGAATCCGCTAGCTGATATCACCAATGCTTCCCTTCTGGCATGTGGAATGTCTGGATGAAGTTCCTTTTTTAATTTTTTAATTGTTTAATTGTTTTGAAAGTTTGTTTTATTTTATCTTTGTTATATTTTATTTAGGAGCCTTTAATGATGGGCACCGGAAACCTGGGGATTACCCCAAAAAGAAGGAGAGCCACCAGCTTCAACTGGCACGGAGGGTATGTTCCAGTGGGTTTGACACGCTCGCATCGAGGCGATGCTTTTCTGGAGGGGGGGTAATTGTAAGGGGAAAACCCCTTATGCCTTCCGTCTCGGACTCTGCCTCTGCTCCAGATGTATCCTCCGCCTCCCAGATGTGTCCTCTGCCTTCCAATGTGTCCTCCGCCTTCCAATGTGTCTTCCGCGCTGCCTCCCACCATGGTCCCGTCTTCTGCCTGCCTTCTCACAGCATCCCCTGGCTGCCGGGACTTCCACCGCCATCCTGCGACATTCTGCAATGTCTCGCCCAGTCCACTTGGCATCCGCTGCACCGCTACGTCTTCCGCTGTACTGCTGCACGTTCTGGCCACACCGCTAGCCTTCCGCTGCTCTGCCACATCCTCTGGCTGCACCACTGCATCTCCCACCACTCCGCTATGCCTTCCGGCTGTGCGATGTCATATGATGTCGCGTGATGTCGTGCCTCCAACCCGCTACTGTCTCCAACCCGCTACCGCCTCCGACCTGGCATCCTGCTCAACCCGCTTTCCGCTTGTACCATGCTGGCGCGCTACATGGCGTCATACCTTACACATATTTATTGATTTCGGACCTATTTCCTATATCTGTTACCTTGTATATTAGACCATGCCTGCAGGCAGATCCTTATTCTTTTCTCTTCGGATCCCCTGCTAGGTATGTATCATGTTTAGATTAGTATTACATAATAATCTAAACACCTTCAGATCCCCTGCTAGTACCATGTTCCGCTCCGCATCCTGCCTGGCCACAGTAGCCCTTACAGGCATTGTTGTAAACAAATTCAGCTAATGGGAGGCTAATGGGAGGAGCTCAGCCCAGTTATCTTGTTGGTAGTTGCAGTAAGCACAGAGGTACTGCTCGAGAGTCTGATTGACCCATTCAGTTTGTCCATCTCTCTCAGGGTGATATCCTGAGGTAAAATGAAGCTTCATGCTGAGGGCAGTACCAAGAGGCACTTGTATAAGCTACCTGAAGCATTCAAACACTGGTTATTAGCACTCATGCCTCATAAATTATGAGTGCTAATAAGCAGTCACTGCTTAAAACAACTAGTCGATAGAAAATGGGCTCTCTTATAAGAACAGTGCCTCATATACAGTAACTACTAGTAGACAGTGGACTGCTTGCAGGGCTTTCTGTATCTGGTAGGATCACGTGACTGACTAGGTGCTATAAATAGTGAGAAAAATGCAAAATACATTTTCAGAGCCAGTGGTTAGTGCTAAAAATAAAACAACATTTTTCTATTGACTAATTGTTTTAAACAATGACTGGTTATTAGCACTCATGATTTATGAGGCATGAGTGCTAATAACCAGTGTTTGAACACTTCAAATAGCAGCCATGAACAGTGATACTGATAAGCTGCCAATCCTTCGCAATTTTCAAACACCTGCTGATCCGAAATCAGATTCTGTATTTTCCAGTGAGTTATGTTTGACTTTTCATTTTTCTCTTCAACCAATCTCTATGTGACAGTTACAATAGTACTCATTGTGCCCATGCAACCCTCTATCAACTTAGGCTCTGACAATGCTAAAGCAGAACAATGTGGAAGCCACAAGGAAGCCATCTTTTTTTGGGGGCTTTTTCTGAATCCATTGTCAGAAAGTTCTTCAAGTTGTTGAAAGGGGGAAGGGAGAGAGAAGAAGACAGGCTGTATATAATTGTAACAATGGCCAATATCCATGGAACATTTTTTGAAACAACATTCTTTTCACAATGTACCAGAGGTATACAAAGATTGGCAGTATCAAAATTTGACTATTCATATGTTAGTATTTCACACAAATTCTAGTGCTGATCAGAAATTGTTATGGGTAGCTCTTGAAATGGTGACACTGATAGAATACACTGAGTAAGAGTAATGTGAGTTATGGATTCAGATGTGTTCAAAATAAATGAGAAGAACAGAGTTGCCTCATAAATTTTGGAGAGCCTCTCTTCCATCCCGTTCGACCTCAGAATCTGCTGTTGGCCAGCCACACAGCTTTATCTCCCATCATGTCTTTAGGATTTTCAAGCAACTGTTCCCACAGCTGACAAAAGGCTGCAATGTGTTGCTTGCAGTGGTTGTCTCTGTATAGTCATTCTGGTTAGTAGGCTGCCAAAGGTGATCTGGAGAATCAATGCACTTTGAAATTGCCCAGAAAATGACCCAGTCCTCTTATTCCCTTTCACTCTCATACTTGTTTCTTGCTACCACAAAATCACCTTTGGAAGGCATGAGCACAAGAAGGCCTAGAGCCATAGGATTGCTACAGAAAAGAATAATAAAAATGGTGAAGCACTCACAGCATGCTTGGCTCTTCTCTGCAGATTCTGGCAGCCTTAATATTGGCTGTGTATTTGATAAGTGTTTGGCTGGGTATGATATAGCAAATGGGAAGATGTGGATCTCTTCCTTGTGTGGCTCTTTTCTGAGATTCTGGCAGCCTCATGTTGGCTGCATATTTGAAAAGTGTTGTTTCCATAGCTGGTTTTCATCAGTCATAAATCAATATATAGATGGTTCCATCTTAATGAGGGATGAGTCCATGGCTGGGAATGACATAGCAAATGGAAAGATGTGAATCTCTTTCATTCAGTTCAATAAGCTGGGCTCTAGTGGGTAAGGGAGCCTCAGGCAGTGTCTTTTTATGGGGGAAATGTGTAGAAAAAAGTAAAACATTGTTTATTATGTGTAATGACATGTGGCTGTGGCTAGATGAGAATATGGGCTTTGAGATATGGAAAATGACATTTATACCTGCTATTTACTGCATAGTTGGCTTTTAAAAACATTATACATCATCAGGCTTGGTGTTGGTGGTTTTGTTCTGTATTATAGTTTGGTTTTTAATCCATGAAATGGCCAGAGAACGCTACATTCTATTGGCCACTGTTCTTTGAAATAGCAGATTTCTGTTTTTAATTAATATTCTCAGGCTGTCATAGCAATCATCTTGATTCATGGCTAGCATTCATGTGAGAAGAAGAAAATGGAAGATTCTTGTCTTGCCAAGAGGACTTGAAGAACAGTTGAGATTGTAGAGTGTGATAATGGACAGAGACACTTATCAAGAATGTGTGTATCATACTGTCCAGTTGACTTGCTCCTCAGTTCAAACCATGTTTCTTTCATAGCATATATCAACCATCATTCCAGCACATCTTCTTTCCTATTTCTATGAATGTATTCATCCACCCATCAAACTGTCATTCTGTATGAGTTAACTTGGAAACATCCTTGCAGGATGTCCAGAGTATTGACCGGATTTGATACTTATGCATGTAGAATTACAGATGAGGTACATCAACGCAGACACAGCAATGTAGTCACACAAACAATGCATGGAAGGAGGAGCTTATGCTTGGGGTAAGTGGAACTGTGAGACATGAGTGGCCTGCAAATCTTGTTTGTGGGATCAATTCCTCATCATCAATGCAGATGTGTTATCAGATGTCCAAACCTTTGTCAACCAGATCCATCATGTCCTCTACAGAACCTCACTGTACAGCTAACTATTATCCATTGTTTGCAGTGACCAATTTGAGAGTTTGAATGGCATGATAACAGATATATATAAGAAGTTGTTTCATAGAAAGTTGGCCACATGTTGTACATTTTTTGTTCTTGCATCACTTTAAGCATTGCCTATACATTCTCAATATGAACATTACTATTGAACTTCTAACTGAAGTTGCAGAATATGTTGAATTACAAAAAAGCCTCATAAACTTCACATGGGCCAGCTGTAAAGGCTATTGTGGTCAGCAGAATGCAGTACTAGCAGGGGATCTGAAACAGAAGGCATCTCTAGCAGGAGATCTGAAGAGGAAAGAATAAGGATTCACCTGCAGGGATAGGCTAATATACAGAATTGCAGATATAAAGAATAACACTGAAATCATTAAATATGTGTAAGTGTCACATACCGTGACATGCCCTGATCTGTCACACAAGCCTTCCGAAGTCTTCCCTGTCACCAGCCACACATTCCAAAGCTTCCGACATTTCCCCACACGTTCTGACATTTTCTGCAGCTTCCAATGTCTTCCACAGCTTCCAACCATTTCCTGTGCCTTCCAACTCTTCCGCTCTGCTCCAGACACATTCCGGGTATCTCGGCATAGTTCGGTCCAACTTCGGAATGACTTCCATATGTTCCCTTATGTTTCTCTAATCATTTTATGTATGTTCCCCATTCCCCATCTTTCCAGACTTGTTTCAGATGAAACACATAGTTAGTATATATACTCAGATGTTTCCTCCTGTATCTCCAGTCTGAATATCGACTTTGGTTTTCCCTGTTTCCTTTTCTGTCTGATCGGTTTTCCGAAATAGGACACTGTGTGCACGAGGGCGCAATGCACGAGTTGAAGCCAAGTCCTTTCTGCTTCCCATCCACTCCAAAGCTCTTCCAATCTGCTTCCACTCTTTTCCCACGCTCCTTCCAGATCCCGCACCCATCCTGAACCTGCTCTGTAACAGTAAGACACAAGGTCATGTGGTGTGCCAGCACAGTACAAGTGGAAAACAGGTCAGAAGTGATGGCAGGTCAGAGGCAGTACATCTTGCCACATCATGCAACATCAGGAGTGGATTGGGAGCAGAGGTGGAAGGCAAGCAGGAGTTAGAAGCAGAAGTGGTGTGAAGTGCGTGCCGAGGTCTATGGAAGTGGATGCCACAACACAGAACGGAAACGGAAACGAAATGGAACAGGAGTTCGGGTGAAGACTAAACGAGAGAAAGGACTTATCACCAAGCTTTTTGAACTTGGTCTGCGAGTATCGCGGTCCTAACCGGGAATAGGAGTTAAGCATGGGGAACATAACGGAACAGGAAAAGAAGCGAGAGAAGTTACTTGATATTCTGACTGCTGTCCCATTTTGGGGCGCAGCAGTATTGAACTAAGCTAATACAATGGAGTCGTGTACAATAGAAGGCGTGAGATAATGGAGCAGATGGGAAACAGTGACATAATGGGTAGGTGGGAAGGGAAAGGAACAATAACGTAACGGGAACCAAAGAAGCATACTGAGAGTTTGGCCCACAGAGCAGGCCATGGATACCGCAGGAGCAGTTTGAGTCATGGGCTGGAGCAATGATATAATGGTACATTACAAGTGGAAGAGGAAGAAAATCACTGCAAAGAAGTTTCCCGAGTTCTTATCTCTCCCCCACGTAATCCAGTTGGACTCCAGTGGACTCCAGTGGACTGTAGTCCTGCTCAGTCCACCTCATAAAAAGTTATTTATGTCTTGATATATATGTTTTGTCATTTATTTGGTCTGGGCCAATTTTTTCATAGTCCAGTGGAGTTCAGTTCAGACTCCCCAGTCCAGTGGAGTCCACCAGACTGGGCAAACTGGACTGTGGTCTAGTTAAGTCCAGTATCCTATTTTGACAAGGAAATTTTAGCAGAAGTCCGGTTCAGTCCAGTGGACTCCAGTGGACTCCACTGGACTCATTGCAAGTTTAGCACAAATTTGGCGGAGTCCAGTCAGTCTGGTGGAGTTCAGTGGAGTCCAGTCCAGTCTGCCGGACTCCAACCAGACTATGTGGAGGAGAGAAAAGTATTGAGTTTCCCTTACACCAGCTGCCCCTTTCACAAAATAGAGATGTCCTGGCTTTGAAGATCTCAGAAATTGGTGAAAGTGCTCCTTGGGATTCTCCTTCTATCTAATGTGAGTTTACTAAACTCTACAGCTCCATTCTGTTATTGAAAACACCCCAGGCTGCTGATAATGCACAACATCTGGTTACTAGTTGTCATGAAACAAAATCAATCACTATAGCTCATATATATGAGGAAAGTTTCTCTAATTCTTGATTCCAGGGGTCTAGCTGGCTATAGACCCAGCTTTCTCAAACTTGTCCATGGCTGTGCCCCTTGCTGCCTCAGGAGAATAACCTTGCTTACTATCATTATTACCAAAAAATCCCACCATTTTGCCTATGTTTTACAACTTTTCAGTGTCACTCTGTTAGTTTTTCTTGGCAATATGAATTTATTACAGCCCCTCCAGCATGCAAAGTCACTGCAGCACTTGGCTGTGTCATCTTGTGGGTCTAATAAGTTCTGGTCCTGCATACTGACTTTCTGGATAAATTTTATCTCAATTCATTTCACAGAGAAGGGTGTAGAAGCCCTGTCTGAATGTCAAGGCCTTGTACTCTATGAACAATCATACCTGAAGTTGGTGGAGGCTCTTGAGGTCCCTCACTTCCAAAAGCTGAATTTATTGATTGTGAGTCCTGAAAGGGAAAATGTTTTCACCATGCTACACACAGAGATCATCATATCATTTGGTGATTTCTTAACAGATCTCAGTGTTGGAATAGCCTATCCTGTATTGGAATGGCCCATTAACATCAGACCTCAATGACGACTGGTGTGATGAAGTAATTTTGGAACAGTCTCTTAAAAGCCTATCTCTGTATATGTCTGACACATCTGTGGTTCAGCCCTCATCTCTCCTGCTATTTGCTTACCAATGCATTTATTCTTGGCTTCTGTTAGTCTGGCCAGGCCTTGAGGAGTTTCAGCTTGGTGAAAATCTCCTGTTTCCTCCCATTCGTTTCAGGGCAACTATTAATAGCTTGGTGTCCTTCTTGCATGGTGCTCCCCACATTTAAGTCCTTTTGTGGCGCCAACAAACAAACCCTATTCAGCTGTAGAAAAGAAAGATTCAGTTCAAAGAAATTGGTTTGTTTTCTAAGAGAGGAGCAAACCTTATAGATTTTCTTTTCTGAACACATGATTATATGTATTTATTATTTGTTTGTATTTGAGGCCAGAAAATCAAGGTTTGAGAGCTTGAGCATGTAAAAATAGTCAGGTAAAAAGTCACATGTTGTTCCATTTTTAGCACTAACTGAAAATGTATTTTGGATTTTTCTCACTATTTATAGCACCTAGTCACAGGATCCTACCAGATATAGAAAGCCCTGATCTGGGGCTATTAAACCTCCAAAATTTCCTTTTTTTTTTTTTTGGTTTGAAAAGACTACTAATTAGCAGCCTATGACCTACAAGCAGTCAAATGTCTACTAGTAGTTACTGTATATAAGACACTGTTCTTATAAGAGAGCTGATTTTCTATAAACAGACAACTTCATCATCAATGCCTTGCTGTTTATACTTATATCTAAATTTGCAATAGAGGCTGCTGAGCAGTACTGAAGAAAGGGGACATAGATATAGGAGCTATTGCAATAGTAGGCAGATGACCAATAAGAGAAAGAATTCTTCTTGTCAGGAGTTAAGGTTGATGGTGTGGTCTCAGGCTCTCAGCTAAGCAGCCCTTGTAGGGACTGTATGAAAATCAGTGGATTTTTCAAAATTGCTATGGTCTCCATCTGGGCAGAGAATACATCAATTCGCCTCCATTAATCTTCCATCTGTCTTTTTCTGAGCTGCAATCACATAGTGCTTGAGAGTGAAAGTTACTTCACACATGGCACTGACAAGTTTCTGAGTGAAGTGATCAGGATTTACAGGTTTGTCAGCTGTGTCAAAAACAGGCATTATACAATAGTAGTTGTTGGTCTTAGCAGCAGTCCAGTAAGTGTCATACTGTTGGTCGAGCCAAATCCGATTATTTTGAGCCCAGGACCCTTGTCCTACCAACTGGATGATGAATCATTGTTCTCTTCTGCTCCAGCAGGGTCAATTCAATCTGAAACAACTTCTGTGAGCCCTGAAGGCTTCCTAGCATTGAAACTCGAGGTCTTTACTGTCCCCCACAAGATCTGATCAGAATTTTCAGATTAAGTTTGCCAGCTATTACCAGCCAAACTGCTCAAAAAATTTCTGATCAGATCTGCTCAGAACTACCAGAACTGATCAGTTCTGTCAGATCCAAGTCCAACCAAATTCTGAGCAGATCTGAACAGATCTAATACAGTACCATATTATATTGTCAACAAATTATATATACAGTAGTATTATATTTATTTAAAATTAATTTCGGTGTTATACAAATTTAGTTATTAAAGCACTATGTAGGGAGGTCAAGGAAAAGGTTTTGCGTTTTGTTCAACTGGCTGGGCGAGGTCATGTGACTCGATCACATGCCAACAAGCCAACTTTCTCTCCACCATTTCTTCATCCACTGTCACCACCCACAGCCACGAACGCGACGCTGCCGCTGATGGAACACATGGGGGAGGCCAGGGGACACGGAAGGGGGCACAGGGTGGGCGTACAAGGTACCCCCGCTATATTTCTTTTTTTCCTTTTATTTAACTGACTTCGACGCAACCCCCAGCAACTCACAGCTGCCGAACACGTCAAACCCAGCTCAGGCCCGCCAACGCCAGTTCCCACCCACCTTCGGCGGCACCCCTTCCCTTCTGGCACATCCCTCCACCC
>Ga0307509_10010204_pt1 | contig 11553 bp, 12 predicted proteins | sample 10_EM_MG_FD_202245 | JGI IMG/M metagenome (GOLD analysis project Ga0307509, IMG submission 202245) | Populus trichocarpa ectomycorrhiza microbial communities from riparian zone in the Pacific Northwest, United States - 10_EM | ecosystem: Host-associated > Plants > Roots > Unclassified | place... | reverse complement strand
TTCAATAGATAATGAAGCGGGGTTAAGAATGGGGCAACGTGTTAGAACGTGTTTTGATTGCGATAATTTTAGACCTTGCGTTTGCCTTGCGTATACATATGACATAAGTGTGCAAGACGCATTCTGACTACTGAGCCCGAGAATCAATTCGGTTCTTGGCCCGGTTCATCCGGTGCTTGGCCTCAAATTCCCCTCGTTCTTTGCCTTTTCCACAGTATTGGGAATTGAGCCATACTGTGTATAGCTATATGCTGTCAAATGTCCGATCCAAAGCTGCAAAATTTTGGCACTTAAGTACACATAATATTTGCCGATCCCGTCAGCATAAAGGTCCGATCAGGTATTTTTGGGCTAGATAGTGATGGACAAGTCGTCAAGCCACTGACAAACGTACGGGATCGGACCTCGCGACCGACTGGCCATTTACGGACCCAATAAATATCGGACCTTAGCCCAAAATTCGTGCTTTCCGTACGTATAAGGATCAGAGATATGCCGGTAATTTTGGAACCCATTTCCGTACGCATAAGGATTGCGGCGATCGCCGAGTCACGTGTCATGAGCAATTGATGACATTTCGTTGAAAGAGTGCCGTCTCACCCCAACTATACTTTTTACCTCCAAGCAGTCCATCACGGACAAAGAACGGTGCCGCTTTAAAACCTCCACACCTTTTCTGGGTTATTCCAAAGTTTTTGAGATATGTATTCGTCACAAGAGGCTCGTGAAAAAGGCTTAGCTGTTTGATTTCATTTTCAACTGACAATGCCAATAGACCATTCTTCCTTCCTTTGAACCTGGTTCCGTCCAACCTTCTTGCTTTCCTGTATCTTGACCCCTCCAATCCCTTTATCATATGTTCAAATTCCATGTTTAGAGATGTATAGCTTCGTACTTCCAAAAGAACGCAAGGTGAGCCTCCTTCAGCCATCTCGATATCTCAATTTCATGGGGTATTGACGGTGAGTTTTTCAAAGTCTACTATCTGTCGGCGAGCGTTATTACAACGTCCGCTATCTACCTCTGCCTCAGGTGCTTCACGCCCCTTCAAGTTCGACTCTGATTCCACACTTTCATCCCCTCCATCCTTTCTTGCTCTTGTTCGTCAATTTCATATGCTGAGCTCTAATGCTGCAAACATGTTTCAACCCCAGTCCTTTCGAATGTACTCCGTGCACATGTACACGAACGGTAGTACCATCTCTCAGTCAAACGAACCTCAGCCTTTACTGGAACCCATGCTTTGGCGGCCATATGTTTAACGACGCGAAGTCAACCGACGTCATGTTGGTTGCATAAGATTGTGGGTAGAGGGAAATTAAAGACGGTGAGGAGATGGTCTACAATGCGTCCAGCGCAAGTGATCAACGACGGGGGAGAGGGGGAAACATGGGACCTCAATGGGGCTGAAAGTTAGCGACCGGAGAATTGGAGGCAGGATTTGGGAGACTGTTGAGACAGGGAGGAGGTTTGGGAAGGTTATGGCCCAACGCAAGCTTCAAGCCAAGGATCGATAAGGTGAGATGTGGTTTCGTGTTTTCGACATTCTACTTTCCCGTCGCTTTTCAAAAAGGATATTTTTTCTGCAGACTGGGAGCTCTTTCCACTGGTCATAACAGCACAGTACGTTCTGCTGTACTAGAAGCTATGTGTCAAGATATCTACAAGGATGCTAACGAACCGTTGGTAGCGCTCATATATCTCTTCCGTTCCCAGTGATGGGCTCACGCTGCGCTGGCCGTGCCTAAAAACAAAACAAAATCCCTGCGCGAGCTGGGGTGTGATGTGGCGCGATGCTGCGGTCGGGTTTCGTATGGATTCCAACACGGAGGGTGGATGCGGGTGGAAACGGCGGGTTGCGAGGTTAAAATACGGGCACGAGACGAGTTGCGAGACGGAAAACGGGCACGAAAATGAAGAACGGGCGCGAGAACGAGGCCGGGAACGAAAACGAGGCTGCGGTGGGCAGCGAGAGGGTGAAAACCAGTGGGGAACGAGCTCTGCTGTCGTGGTAGTACTGTACAAGATAGTTGTTAATTGTAAAATGTAGAAGAACAATAAGAAAAAAAACCAAACAATACTAAAATTAGAAGAAAGCGGAATGAAAGTGTACCAAAGTGTAAGCGGAACATAAAAATGTAAATGTCTGGCCTTCGCAACGATGTTCCGGAACTGTAGAATGTGCCGGGGCCAGAGCCGCGCGAGGCTCATCACCAGCAGGAAAATTTGTCTCATGCAGAGGACCGACGCCTTAGAACGTTCTGTGAAATGGTTCTGTCAGGGTTCGTTCATCGTTTTATAAAACAGTAAGCCTCCAGGAACACTGGCAGAACCACGCTTTAATAATAGTTAAACCCACGTTCTTTCGTCGTTCTAAAAATGGCAGGTAAACTGTCCAAGATCTATGGCTTTTATTCTCAAAAGGCTTCATTCAAATTCCTTCCATGTCACATCGCCTGCTTATGTACTCGAGGTTTGGGTTGCAGCCCTTCATTACTACCCCAAGCCCGAGCTCGCAGAGCAACCGCCTCTTTATGCTACCTCTCGTTCGAACAAGGGAGCACCACCAGCTTCCACGCGCGATCGATCCGGGATTATCGCTCTCTACTAAGAGCTTCCGGAGCAATATATCTTCACGATTATGATTATCCCCATTAATCTCGCTCTTCTTAGCTTCTGCGGCAGCTGCGATCTGACGCAGAACGATTAGCGCTTTCATTTTGTTCCTCAAGTTGCCCGCTGCTTTCGTCAGCAACACGGAAATCGGAAGGCGTCGTAGAACCGCGCCGTGGGCGTCACCTTCATCCCTCCCTTGGAGTCCCCCTGCCGTCTTTCGAACTCGACGTACCCATGTAGAGATTGACCGACTTTCCTCGCCGTGAAAAACTATTTCGGTTTGTAATCAACGTCAAGCAAAATACCGAATGGAGTACTCAAGCTTCGCCCCCTCCCTTGGCGTCTCAAAGTGACATCGGACTATTTTATGGGTTGATCGGAACATAATTAGCCGGTTTTCGCTCGCCCGTGCTCAACGCATGGCTTCCATTGATCAATGATAAATCATCTTATTAAGGACGCGAGAGTGAAATATAATAGGAAACACGGTGAGAGGGAAGTTGTCGTGTTGTACGGATTAATGAATTTTTGTGAGGGGCATCACAGGTCTCATTTTTTTTACAACACTTGGCAATGTTCGCCGTATGTCAACGTGAATAGCCTGAGTGCCGGGAGTCACGGACATTCAACTCGGAGGGCCGTGTCAGGTCTCTCGCAGAGTAATGAAGAGATGAGATGTAATTATAATACTGTCATACTATGACTGTTGTAGGACGGAAGAAAATGACATGTACGTATGTGCTGGAATGGAGAGACATCTCCTTCCTCTACTATGTGCCCAAGTACTCCGAGACCGAGACCGACTCCGACCCCTATTGACAGCTTCAATGAACAGTGGCCATCGCCGACCAATGTTCATGGGCGAAAGCATAGGGTGGTGCACATAAAATAACAGGAAGTGGCTCGTACAATGCTGAAGTGGCTCGTACAATGCTGTTTGGGATTGCAGGCTATGGGAGCACGTGCACGCGCTAACAACTCGGAGGCGCCCATATCAAGCCCCTATCGGCAAAATAGACGCCCCGTCGGTTTTGTTTCTGAAGCAGTAGTTTGAACGGTTGTGCACAGCTGTGGAATGCACTGTTATTTTGTGGCATACGTACTTTAGGCACCGTTCAATACCTATTGGGTATATGCACAAATGAGTTTTAGTGTGAGGAATTGCCTTTGCGAATGTTAACTGTATAAAAGCTTGTGATTTTCTGCCAGATTATTCAACTTAACTTGCAGAATATGGCTTTCAACATAGGCGAAATTTCCCGGCTTACTACCCACTTCGTTAATATCATCGCTATTGGGGTGGTGGTATTCACGGCCATCTACCTTTTGTCGCCCGTTGTTCTCCGCAAGTGGATTCGTGACGAGGGTGGAAACACCTTGCCTCCAGGACCACCGATTCGCTATGCTTTTCTCAATAAGTATCCTGAAATTGTAGTAGACTATTGGGCAAAGAAATACGGACCACTCTTCACCATTTGGATGGGCGGCCAACTCTTCGCCGTCATTTCCGATCCTCATGTCGCTCGAGATCTCTTGGTGACCAATGGTGCCGTTTTCTCTTCGCGAAAACGGTATTTTTTAAAGAACCAAGTCATCCTCCGTGGTCGAGCCATTACTGCATCTGAGTATGGAGACAAATGGTTAGTTTCTGGCAATCCTCCTTCGTTCAAGACCTAACTTCACTTGTCCATCTATAGGAGACATCATCGTCGACTTGCAACTCAGGTTCTTACGCCGAGGGCCATCGAAGATTTTACCAGTGTCATGGAATATGAGTCCCACATCCTTATAAAATCGCTATACGAGCAGGGGAAGAATGGAGATCTTCCTATCGACCCAGGACAATATGCCGTTCGCTATGCTTTGAAGTCAGTACATTCAATTTCTGCATGATGCTTTTAAGACTAATCTGGACATCCAGTAACATGCTTATCATCTCGTTTGGCATGCGGACCAACTCATCTGCCGACCCGCTCATCAAGAAAGCTTTGGAACTCGGGATGGAGTTCATGGATCTAACTGGTCGGTGTATTTCTCTTATATTTCGCTTTCTCGCTTGCTCAAAAATCGTGGTAGGCCCGTGGGCTAATGCAGTAGATTTCTTTCAACCATTGCAGTGGGTCCCCACGTCGAAGCGATCCAGAGCTCGTAAGCTGCACGATGAACTCGTGGACGTCTATGGAGGCATGATCAGACGATTCCAAACACTGATGGAATTAGGAGAGGAAGTTCCAGACTGCTTAGTGAAGACGCTTATCCAATCTAAAGACAAAGAGAAACTTGACTGGGAAGATCTATGTATGCTTTCGGCTGTTTTCACACTTGGGGGAGTTCACTCGGTAAGCTGGGCGTGTTTTTTTACTTGAGTAAAACTGTCTCACAAAGTTATTGCAGACATCGGGCATTATTCGATGGTTTCTTGCTTTAATACCTTCTCACCCACACATTGCAGCGAAGGCTTATGAGGAATTGGATCGAGTTGTGGGACGTGACAGGTGGCCGAATGCAGAGGATGAGCGCAATTGTCCGTACATTCGTGCAATTATCAAAGAGGTACTACCGCCTTGAACATATCCTTAACAGAGCCTTAACTATTTGCGTATTGATAGGTTCAGCGTGTTCACGCTCCATTTTGGATGGCTACGCCCCACTGTACATCTCAAGACTTTACTTACAATGGAATGTACATACCAAAGAACACTGCCGTAATACTTAATTGCTACACTTTGCATCATAACGAGGACCGCTATCCCGATTCGTAAGTATACAAGATTTATAGTTGCGGATGGATGTGCTTAACAATGTTTTTTTTCCAGCTTCACTTTCAACCCCGAGCGGTACCTTGGGGATGATCTTAGCTGTGCCGAGTCTGCAAAGTTGGCCGATGCCATAGAGCGAGACCATTGGACATTTGGCGCTGGGTAAGTCAAATCCTTTGGCATGAATTCCAGTGATTCTGATAAAATATTTCTCCAAATGATTAGCCGTAGAATTTGCCCCGGACTGTACGCTGCCGAGCGCGAGTTGTGGCTCGCAATATCGCACTTGCTGTGGGCGTACAAATTCTACGCACTTCCGGAGGAGCCCATCTCTCTCGAAGAATGTGATGGACTGTCTGGACGTACCCCCCTACCTTATCGATTGAGATTTGTGCCTAGGCTGGACAACCTCCCTATAATTTTACAGGCAATCGAGGAGGTCAAAATTTCCTGGTGGGCCACGTAACTGATTGGTAACTAAGAAATTCAAGTCTTCGATTTTATGGAGAGAGCTCCTACTGTAGTTTATATCAATCCTAGCTTGGAGTATTTTTGTTTTCATAGCCAAGGACTATAATCGTTATCATGGATCAGTTGACGAGAAATTAAAAAATACACAGTCTAGAAAAGGTCATAAGATAGCAAGAAGTCGAATAGTAAATCTAGGATATAAGTATACCTCGTCAATGCAAACTGATACCACTGCTGTGGCCAGTTCACCTTTGGTCCCAAGATGCCAATTCAAAACTATAACCGTGTTTTGCAAGTCAATTTCCTTTCGAAAGAATTCTTTATTAGCCTCGTGCACTGCTTTTGGCCTCATTTCCAACCGAGGAGAAATCAAGGGGTGGCGACACTCACAATTCTTTTTCTGTGGGTCAGGCTGACGTTCCTTACCAAATATGTATGGTATGTTTCCTAGCCCCAATGTTTTTTTTTGAATGTTTTTATATAAGTCTACTTTTTCCTGATTCGCGTACTAGTTCCATCTATATATCTGACCATAAACTTACAAGATCTACATCATGCTCGAGAGTTTTCTGTGCACGGATCTTTGTTTGGAGGCATATACGCGGTAAATTACAGAAAGCGGTGAGTTTTGTGATATTCACGATCTTAAACTCTATTGTTTACTTTTGACGGAGCGTTGTGCACAGCCACCGGAGCGTCGAGATGTAACCCCCTCCATACCCGAAAATGCTAGATCTTTCTCACCCCGAAAGTATTTTAGTCGTTCCCCGCAAAGATCATATATATGAGTAGATGATTTTCGGCAAGATTTGAAATCAGAGGAAATTGAATAGAATATATGGATGTACAGTTAGGATCCAATCGGCAGTGGGCGCGGATATTTCACCCGTTGATCCTTCCCTTCATTCGATGTTTCAAGATGGCTCATTGTACACTTCCAAGTACTTTAATCTGCGTGTCAACATTGGGGACGACTTCAAAATATTTGACCTCTCTCGAGGATCTCGATTCTCGAATCATAGGGTCTGGACCCCTATATTGAGCCCGGCATCACAGAATCATGGGGTAAGCCGTCGAAATTTGAGCAATATCCCCACTCGCAAGCGTGACGACTCGGATAGGATGTGTTGTCACATCCCTCTTTCCTCATATCACCACCATCGACGTCCGTTGATTGCCCATCCCCACGCGGCACGCACCGATGATTCTGTGATGGGCCGGGCTCAATATAGGGGTCCAGACCCCATGATTCGAGATCCTCCAAATATTTTGAAGTTATCCCCAACGTTAATACGCAGATTAAGTACTCGGAGGTGCAACGAGCCATTCTCGAAACATTGAATGAAGGGAAGGATCAACAGACCTGGCAGCTCAGAAGCGTGAAAGATATGGAATATTCGCGCCCACTGGCAATTGGATCCTAATTATACACGCCGATCTTGACCCGTCAACGTTATCGTGTTTCCCACAACGAAAGGCTCGCCGCTTCTCAGAGTTTTGGGAAGCACGTTGTGTGTTTTTGTGCATCGAATCCACGGAGTAAACTGAGGTTACATAATCCATCCTGGGCTAAGATATCATCAGAAGTTTGAGTTTTGGGTTCGAGCCACGTCACACGTGTCATCTTTGGTTTCACATAGCCTCCTTGCGGAACGCGACCACATAGCCTTCAGCAGTTGACAATAACCACACATCCGTTTAGAACTTAAATGGCATTATCATAATGGACCATCGGCCTTGCAACGACCAAAGGAATACGCAACCACGGCCAGGGACGATCGGGACCCAGGTGAACTGTGAATTCGACATCACCAGAAAGAGGTCACTCCAAACTTCACCCCGGACATGCCCGATATTTGTAGTAAGATTTAGCAAACCAGGAGTAGCCTGGAAGATGATGGTCTCATTGAAACATTTGCACCACTGCTGTGTTGATGGTTCAAAATCCTGTGGACGATGCTGGCGCACGAAATGAGAGTAAGATTTAGCGAACCAGCGCTGGGGAAGATGATGGTCTTATTTTAACACTTGCAGCACCGCTTCGTTGTAGCACACATCAAGTTTCGCGACTTATATCTCCTTCAAGTTATCTGCTCTTGTAAACTTGAAGTAGTTGACTCCTTCCATGCACCCAATCACTCATCCCTTCGTGGCACGTCAGGAAATCAGCAGGGTGTAAGTCCAATGAGCCCAGTTGTCGAATTCAACTTATCTATTGATCCCCATCAGTTCTGGACCACAAGTGTGTAATGAAACATCTATTCGGGAAGCGCTGTCAGAATATCATTCCTTTGAATTAGTTGCTCACGGTCCTTCTGAAATCTGGATTGATCGGTGTTCTTTCAGTTCAAGTTTGTGAGTAATCTCCCCCTCCCACATTGTTGAAAAGCTTTTGACGCGAAAAACACAGACCTGTATTATCTTGCCTTTCCTAAGGACCGGGCGTACCTGAAATCCCTGGTCTATGGGACATACCTCCTTCAATTTGTACAATGGGTTCTAATTACCAAAACCGGCTTCCGGATATTTGTTACCAGCTTTGGAAATGTTGAAGTCTTCGATCAAGTGGACACACTGTGGTTGAGCGTTCCAATCTTCACTGCCATCGGTAAGTTTTCTCATAGGCGCCTGCTGACATTCTAATATGCCACAAAGGTATATTTTTCATCCAAGGATTCTATGCTCATCAAATCAGCATTTTGGCGAAATCGAGGAAAGTCGCCACAGTGATTATTGCTGTAAGTCTTCGAAATAATGGAAGATCTGAGGTTTTGAAAGTTTTGAACAACACATAGCTCTCCTTCATTCAACTTGGCGGTGGGATAGCGATTGGGGTTTATGCAGAGCAGAAGAAATCTTACACCTTACTTGACTCACCTCAAATGGCGGTTCTCGAAGGCACCAGCACTGCCGTACGAACGACTACTTTCGTTTGTTCTCAATTATCTGACGGCATCACCCTTGCAGATATGGAACGTTGGGAGTGTTCTTTGTGATACCATCATCGCCGTGTGCATGACCTATTACGTGGGTTTCCGGAATCTCTCCCTTCGTCTTTGTTAGGAAGTAATCAGATCTCGTTCCTTGTTCACGACGGCAGCTTTCGCGATGTGATACCACCATCAAAGAAACTCAAGTAATGTTAAAGAAAATTACCCGAATGACAATAGAAACAGGTTCTTTGACAGGTGCATGGAATCTATTCCAGTTCTCGACTTATGTAGCATGAATCTAACCAATATGTATGTTTATTCCAGCCGTCATTGCGATCGCGTGCCTATCACTTGTGTTCTTTCCACCGGGTGTCACGTATTATTACCAAGTACCCATGGGTATCATCGGAAATGTTTACGCCAACTCAATGCTCCTCAGAATCAACAGTCGGCGACAAATTTACTCCGAAAAAGAGCCCTTGACAATGGTCTCGAAGGCGAGATTTGGTACAGCACCCACCAATGACGAATGCACTACTTTAGAGGTACATAATGAAGATATCTCAGCAATTGTCACCGGAGAGACGGCGACTCGAAGTTTTGACGTGTAAAAGATAGCCAGAATAATTTATTCCAATCAACATTGCAGGGATAATATATTACCAGTTGATTGACTTTTGTAAATAACTGCAGGTCCGTCTGTAAAAACTAGCTAACATCGACGGAAGGACAAACCTCAAAGGTACAAGAACTATGTTGAGGACATCCCTCAGCAGGAATTCTGAATCGCCTCTAAGCCCTCCGACTCCCGAGTCTCAGCTCAGACTCGATGCGCAAGCTGGCTACACTGGATACGGTCCATGGTGTTCCGCACTCCTGCTTGGTTCATCTTTGTAACCATCACAGTGAAAGAGACGTCAATTACCGGGAGCATTACGGGGAGCATAGAAAACCAGTACGGTCACATACGATGCGCGTGCTGGGATATGTGGCTGTGTCTTCCCAACAGAATTAGAGTTTGAGGCACGACAGTGTGACTGACGTGGGAGAATCTGGCACGAAGCGTTTTGATCCCTAGGCCTTCCTCTCCAACGTCCATCCATATGCATTGCGAAAAACATTCTTCCTCCTTTCTGCAGGCGAAATCAGGCGTCGTGAACCTCCACGGAATCCCAACATAACAGAACGACAACGTACCGATCCTTGAAGGTCCATAACATTATCGTCTGAGTACGACTGGACCTCGTTCTTGGTCTTCTTAGGCGTTTGTTCCTTTACTCTTTTTTTTTTCCGCTTTTCTTCTCTTCTTTTTCCGTCGTTGGTTCATCTTGACTCGGTCGTTTTTTCCCTGTGGTAGAATTTGGGTTGATGGAAGGCTCACGTCGTTGAGGTGGCAGGATGTGTTTTCCGAGTGGGAGGATGTTGGCATGGGTGTTATCGTTGGTCGCAGATCCGCGTTGGTAGACGTGGACGATGTCGGGCGACCCAAGGGCGGCCTTGCTGCAGTGTTACAGAAAAACGACTTATCAACCTTTTGGTTCGGGAGACATCAAGATTCGAAAGCTCCCTTGGCTGGGTTTGCCGATGCTGCTTCTACGCTTTGAGCGGAACTGGGTATCGAAGATGGCCTGGCTCTTGCTTCGCCCGCTAACCATAAGCCCATATCATATCTCCCTCATCGGAGGGTAGTTGTCGGGGTTGGACTGTATCCAGAGGTTTGTCGAAAGCAGATTTTGCAGCTTATGAGCACCCGCGTGTCCATCTGCGCATCGCCTGCTCACGAAGATAATCCAAATTCTGCTCCAGCTCATTGGAGTGATGTATATTGGCATATTCACCAATTCGAACTTATCATCCTTATCATCTGACAGATTATATCCAGGGAATGATAACGCCAGGCCTGAGCTGGGAATGTCGTTGGTGTTTGCGTATGGGAAGACTGGTACTCGGCGCCGAAGTATTTATCAAAGCCGACAAACTGGGGTAAAACATATTTGTGAGCTCCTTAACCATCATGCGCTATGAGCTGAGGGTTCACCATCACCAAAACGTACGTTCGACAAAAATCTTGATGTCGTCTGAGTCAAAGCTAAACACACGTGTAGCGAGTGATCGAATCCGGGCGCTTGAACCCATTCGGAAATTCGATCGTGTAAAAGTTGGGCTTTTTTGTCTCAAAAGAACATACCATCCTAAACCTTCCGCTCAAGTACATCTCCTCCTAAACTATGTCAAGGATCACCAAAAACCATAAGGCGAGCGACTTGACCTCTATTTCGCCCCGCCAAATACCTTCTGTATCGTACACTATCCAGAATATCTTTATCTCACTCGCCACCATTGCCGTATCGTCAGCGTCACTATTTCTCATGGTTTATATTATCCTCCCAGTGGCATTTCTGCGCGCGCTCCTTCCGCTCGACATGGTCACTCTCAAAGGTGTTATTGGATCTTCTCAAGGAATCGACAACGGAAAACACCGCAGAGTCGATGTGGAGGAGGAGGAGGAGAGATTGAGTGAGTTGCGAAGCAACAAGGTCGTACTCGTCCTCAGTGCCGCACGCGGGATTGGATTTAACATCGTCAAGCAATACGCCAGCGAAGAGGGCACGGTGGTAATCGCGGCGTCGAGTTCAGTTGGTAAGTAGATATCCGGATTCATTCCTGTGATAAACTGAGTCTGTTGGCAGATATCCTACGCAAGTCGATCGTATCGCTCGGAGAGACCCCCGCCATTATAGAATCTGTCGAACTTAACCTCACATGGCCTCAAC
>Ga0307509_10010203_pt1 | contig 11553 bp, 16 predicted proteins | sample 10_EM_MG_FD_202245 | JGI IMG/M metagenome (GOLD analysis project Ga0307509, IMG submission 202245) | Populus trichocarpa ectomycorrhiza microbial communities from riparian zone in the Pacific Northwest, United States - 10_EM | ecosystem: Host-associated > Plants > Roots > Unclassified | place... | reverse complement strand
TATTTTTTTAGTGCGGGGACCCAAAAATGGGTTACAACAAAAACAATGAAAATACTTTTATATATGAATTACATTGCAACTGTAATATCTAACCGTTCGAATGGATACATCCATCTATACTGGACTGGTCCTCCAACTTTCTCAAACGGTAAATGTATGGGTACATGCTCCATTGAGTAAAACAAATGATGGAGGGAATATCATCTCAAGTTTGCATATTGTCTCGATGATATTTGTTTCAAGCCTCTCAATGTGATCAACATTCAACTTGTTGGAGCATATATTTTGTCGCATGTCCCCCGCGCGGCATCCGATGGCGTTTTTTTCGTTTGTTTTGCTTGTTTTGGGAGTCGCCATCTAGTATTTGGTTGAAGGCTACTAGGAAACCCGGATATACTGGTCTTGTCAGAGATTTGAGGGTGAGGGATTGGTTGTGGCTAAGAAATGTATTAGCACCCCTAGCGCACCCTACCTGAGGTAAGCTGCTTCGTGATTTGATGTGATTTTAAAAAATAAAATATTAGCCAAATGCTAAGGCTTTAATAAATCAGTTATTAAATCCCATAATATATGCAGAAACATGTTCTTACATTTTCATGGGAAATACAACATGATTTTATTTATCCTTAAGATATTTGATCATATTCAAATTAAACACTTAATTCTTTTTTGTCTTTTTTATTTTATAATTCAATAACATACATAAAAAAAGTACAAACACACACATATCCTTTTTTATTATGTTTTTCTAATACACCCATTTGTAATTACAAATAACAAAAAATTAAAATAAAACAAACAACACATTACACAAATAAAAAATTACATAATAGCCCCTAAAAAATCCCAAACTATCAAACGCCTTCTCTGATCTGCATGAACAGTGGCGACGCGTCTCCTCCAAGCGCCGCCACTGGAAAAACCCGGGAACATGGGGGATCTGGATTGACTTCTTCCCCTCTTCCCTTTCCTGCTGGCGGTGAGGGCCACCGTCACCGGCAACAAGCTAAACACAAGCAGTTGTTTTTAATTTTCTTTCCTTTTTCACGGATCTGTTTTTTTCTTCTCCTTCTTCAGATCTGCTTCTTTCGGGTATTTGTTGGTTTGTTGTTCTTTCCCTCTCCTTTCGGTGGTAGATCTGCTGTGGAGAAATCAACGTTGAGAAGAGGGAGGCGGTGTTGCTGTGGGAAGAGTGGGGAGTGACTGCCCGGCGACTCGCACGGTATGAAACCTGCTGGATTGGATGGATCGTCGACCCTTCTTTCTTCTTTGGTTGGCGATGAGGCAAACAGAGGTCTAAGGAGGGGGGAGAGACCACATTAAGCTTCGCCTCCTTTCTCCTCTCTTTCTCTTTTGGCTGGCGTTGAGGCAAGCAGAGGACTGCTGGTGATGGAGAAGGATCGAGCTAGAGGGGGGAAGATGGGGACGACTGTTGTGGAGAGGGAGAGCGGCGACTGCCTCTTAGTTGGGAGAGAAGACCGTGAGTTTGTGTTCAGCTGAAGAGGGAAGGTCGTGCATGTGGGGGCTGAGGGAGGAGAAGAAGATAGTAAAAAAGCTGGGGGAAAGGGGATGTTGATCTATGGTCAGCTGCTGTGGGGAAGGAAATCGTAGTGACAGATCAGGGGGTGGCTGCCTTGGTTTTCTTCAAAGATGAGAGAGAGGGCTACGACTGCTTTGAAAGAGATGGGTTTAGGGTTAGGGTTTTTTTTATTTGCCCTCAATGTTTGTTTCTGAATTCCTCTTGTAAATTTTCTCCTCCCTTTTTGTGTGTGTTGTGACCTCTATTTATAGGCAAAGTGACTTGGTCCCCAAAACACATTGGTCCCTCAACTTCTTTATTTTTGTCAATTTTGATTTTTTCTTATTTTTTTGTATTTTTGAAAGCGAGCAATATCAACGTCGTCTCAACAAGGAAAATAAGTGATTGTAAAATAAACGCGTTAAAAGTTGAACGCGTTCAATCCCCTTTGAAATTTAAATTTTTCTGAGATGACGTTGAAAATGCTAAAAACGATGCAAATATATCAAAAATGCATTTTTTGGGGGCTTCATTGTTTTTTTGCTATTTTTTGGTTTTTTCTGAGAATTTATCAAAAACATGGGTAAAAAATTGGGTAGCAACATATCTCTAAAGAAATGACTGATCTCCGTGTGTGCATCCCATATCCCTTTTAGCAACAAATCACGATAATCTAATTGAATGAGTGTTTGCATAAACATGTGTCAGTCATGACTCTTCATTCCATACAATCTGCATTCCTCTATAATAATCAACCTTGATATGTTCGAGGCATGTCCACCAGAAAAACACAGACTCTTAAACCATTTGTAGACTAGTATTTGTGCATTTTCTCTAACACGAAACTTGCTCTTCGTTTTGCGACCCGTGACCCATCAAAAACCAACTCCATATTTTTACGGTTACAAAACAAAGTTATATCCAATCTAGCCTTGATGTTGTCCTCTGTCTTCCCTTTGACATCCATGACGGTGTTGAAAATGTTTTCAAACACGTTCTTTTCTATGTGCATGACATCAAGGTTATGGCGGAGAAGATTGGTCTTTCAATAAGGAAGCTCCCAAAAAATACTTCGCTTACCCATTTGTGGGTCAAACCAAAACCAGAAAACTTATGTTTACTTGATTGGAAACTAAACACAATGTCACCGTATTCTGATACAACATCATACAATTCTTCACCAACAAGACGTGGGGGTGCAACATCCTTTTCAACTCTGCCAACAAAGAAATCTTTTATATTCTTTATGTACTTGTGATTCGTTGGCAAGAAACGATAGTGATAGTAAAAAAAGAAGCTTTACCTCCGTTTGTTAGCGTGAATGCCTTGTTGTTTTCCATGCAGTATGAACATGCTAGTTTTCCATGCATGCTCCAATCAAAAACCATTTCATAAGCTGGAAAATCATTAATAGTCCACATCAAAGCCACCCTCATAATAAAATTTTGTTTCCTCGATATATCATAAGTCAAAGCTCCGGAAGACCACAACTGCGTCAACTCATCAATCAACGATCGAAGAAAAACATCTATATTCCGGCCCGAACTGGGTATGACCGGCCAACAAGAATAAGGAGCAGCAAATGACCCGAATGAGTTGAATCCGTCTGTACACAACCCAAGATGCATGTTCCTTGATTCAGCTGAAAAGTGAGGATGCACACTATTAAAGTGTTTCCATGCTTCGCTGTTAGAAGGATGCACCATCACTCTATCAACCGCATCATGTGATTGGTGTCATGTCATGTGCTCAGCAATTCTTGGTGACATGAATAACCTCTGTAGTCTAGGTATGATTGGAAAGTATTTAAGTTTTTTATATGCCACGAGAATCTTTCCCCTTCCAGTTATGGGTTTGTAACAGGAATGCCCATATGTCATGCACTCGATCAGCTCAACATTTTCTATGCAGTGTAACATGCAAAAGTTAGGGCACATGTCAATTTTCTGGTATCCTAAACCGAGGGGTGTCATCATGGACTTTGCAATATAGAAATTCTCTTTCAGCCTGTTCCCTTTAGGTAAAATGCTTCTCGCCCATTCGATAATTTTATCATAACCAGCCTCACTTAACCCGTGATCTAACTTGATGGTGAACACCTGCGCTACGGTCGATAATTTATTGTGGTTCATGCAGCCATCCCATAATGGTTCTTTAGAATCTTTCAACAGATCAAAAAACCTTGTTGCATTTGCATTAACTTCTTCTTCTACGATTGGACATTGACTGACATTACCTTGATTCATTCTCATTGCATCCATAACCATATTCCTGTAAGGATTGTTGTTGTCATTTGCAACTCCATACACGTTGCTAGCACTAGAAGTTGACTCAACCACCCTCTATTCATGCTCTCATTATGAACAAATAGTTCTCTGTATGCATACCAACACAAGTAATCCTTCATAAACCCTTTGTGTAGAAGATGCATCATTACAACATCTAGATGCAGATAATTTTTATTTTGACACTTCTTGCATGGACACCTAATACCGCCTCCAGTAAAATTTATGAGAATAAATGTTGTGAAATTAATAAAACCCTGAACTCCATTACAATAATCCATCCTCCGCAATCCTTGGGGTGAATCTCGATACATCCATGAACGATCATCCATGACTTCTATCGAACCTCTGTAAAATTATGATGACAACATGTATTAATTAACTATGTTAGGTAAATAAATTTGCAAAAATATTGGTTTACCTTAAGATTATCCAACAAATTAATTAAAACTTCTCATAAATATTAATTATCAATTATCAATATCCATACAAATTTATACATATAAATTTATAAAAATTACAACTTCGCAATAGCATTGATAAAAATTAAAATGGACCTTTAAATAAGCTATTAATTATTTCATCACAACACATGTAATTTGATAATTCAACAAAGTTTTAACAATTTACAAACAAATATAATTTTACAAAATCTAAAACAAACCATAACAAGTACAAAATTATACATTCATACTACAAGTTTGTTTGAGAAATAAGAATAAAATAAGTAAATACACTAACAAAATACATATACTAAAAAAATAATAAAATTGACATTTAAATGTTAAAATTAAAAATGATAAATTTACTTATAAAAAATGATAAAATCCACAATAAATCAGAACATGGATGTTGTGACCATAAAACTTAAAGAAATATGACTTGTGTTGAAAAGAGGGGGATATTTTTAGGGGGGGTGGTTGTTTGCAGTTTGGGAGGGGAGAGTTGGGATGGGAAAGAAGAAGGAGAAATAGGGGAGAAGAGGGTCGGTAGAGTGGTGATATATTAACTTTTGCCGATGGAATCACCGACGGACGTCTTCTATCGGTACTTCTGACGGTGAATTGGACATGTCACTGTACGGAGATCCCGATTCGAATCCCTCTGTCATTCTGTTGGTAAAATTGACCGCATAAACTTCCACGTTATCGAACAAATTTTTTTAAATTTTTTTTATATATTCCGTATGTAATTTCATCGGTATATACCGATGGAATTACGGACAAAATAATGTCCGTCGATAATGATCACCGCAATTTACCGACATAATTATCCCGTCGGTAATTCTGTTTGTTTTAGGCGAATTTCTAGTAGTGAATATCGTTAATATTCAATGAAAACAAAATATTTATTTTAGTGTTATTTTATTATAAAATTTTTATATAAGTTTCTCATATTTATTATTCTTATAATTTTCAAACAGATGTGTAAAAATAATCAATTAATATTTTTTTTAATTCTTCATTGAAACTGAAAGATACATTTTTTCTTCTTTAATTCAAATCATTAAAAAATTTAAGAATATTTTTAAAATTTATATTAGTTTTTATTCAATAAACGATGCCACTAATCAAAAATACATTTTCTTATCTAAACAGAACAAAAACAATTGCTTGAAGGAGAAGATATAATTTTGACAAAACAAATATTTTTCCTCTATGATTTTAATCAATTATATTAGAAAACAATTTTATAGTTACGTTAAAGGGTAAGCTATATATTTACCCTTATATATTTATCAATATTTTACTCCTACTCTTATCATTTTAAATTTTCAATGCTACCTAAGTTTTAATTTTGCCTTTAAAAACTAAAAAAAAAAAAACTAACCTTTTCAAATTTTATATTATTGATTATTACTTTTCTCTCATCTTTTCTTTTAAAATCCACACTATACACTATAATACCGCTTGTTTGCAGAACATACATGTTTGATGGTGATATAATTACGAAACAATTTGAAGGTGTGATGGAGTTAATGTTACATGAAGTTAAAACAATGTAGGTGAAGCAAAATTGAGTGAATTTGAGCAAAATCTAGTGTGTGAAAGAGCTTTATATTGTATAAAAATGACAAGAGCTAAAACCTATGTAATTAAAGGGGACAAATTGATTAACTGATATTTAAAAAAAAGTTGGACCATACATGTACTATTCTATCTAGCCACAACAAAAATGTTTGCAAAGAAGAAGGGAAGGAGAAGTTAATGTGTTGCCAAGACGAAGCAAATACAATAAAATTAAAGTTAGAAAGTAGATGTTTAAAGCCCGTTTGGGAGTGTGGTTACTTGGAAATGCATCAAAATGATATCTTTTTATTTTTTAAAAATTATTTTTGATATCAGCGCATCAAAATGATTTGAAAACACCAAAAAATTATTAGTTTGAAACAAAGAAAGTTGAGAATAATAGAATGGCTTAGGTTGTGCCTTAGCCAACCTTTTTTATTTATATATATGTGGCAGAACACGGTAGTAACCATAGGGATTACAACATTGGAGTAATCCTACATTAATTTTCTATTCAGATACATACATGCTATACATTATAATATGCCCCCTCAAGCTAAGAGTGGAGGATCGACCCGAAGCTTGAAACGAAAAGCAGTAAAGGAGTCAGTAGAAAGCAGTTTGGTGAAGACATCTGCAAGTTGGTCCTGAGAGGGGATAAAATGAATCTGCATTTCTTTCTTCGCAACCCGGTCACGGACAAAGTGATAATCCTGAGAGATAGGTCGCGCCAAGGTTATCACACCAAATGGTAGGAGTAGAGACGGAGGGAACCTGCAGATCTGTTAACAAATATTGAAGCCAAATGACCTCAACAGTACCGTCTGGTAAGGCTTTATACTCAACCTTAGTAGAGGAGTGAGCAACTGTGCGTTGCTTGCCGAATTTCTATGAAATCGGCGTTTGACCAAAGAAGACAAGGTAGCCACTTGTAGACTTGCCACCATTAATACTACTAGCCCAATTTACATCTCTAAATCCATGTAGAGCAAAGGTGGAACCTTGAGTGATATGAAAACCATATGATGTCTTACCTTTGAGGTAGCGTATAATACGCATAACGACGGCCCAATGAGAATCTATAGGAGCATGCATAAACTGACTGACTCTGTTAACAGCAAAGCAAATATCTGGGCGGGTGAAGGTAAGATACTGAAGAGCACCCATGATTTGACAAAACTGTGTAGGATCAGAGAATGAATTATCCGGCAGTATAGTAACTTTCAAAGGAGAGACTTGAGTATCAACGAGTTTGCAGGAAGTCATACCAGCGCGAGTAAGGATGTCAAGAATATATTTGTGTTGACACAACATCAAACCCATACCTGTAGATTGAACTTCAATACCCAGAAAGTAGTGAACTATGCCTAAGTCACGAAGCTTGAATTCAGACCTCAGTAACTGTATTAGGCGATGAAGCATAGCAGAGTTGCTACCCGTAAGCAGGATATCATCTACATACACTAGAAGATAAAAGATATTAGTTCCATCAGACAATATTAACAGGGAGGTGTCAACCTTGGAGGCCCGAAAACCAATGAAGAGCAAAAAATCACTCAGACGAGTGTACCATGCCCTCGATGCCTATTTTAAACCATACAATGACTTCTGCAATCTACACATATGAGATGGAAGAGTAGAGTCAACAAAACCTGGAGGTTATTTCATGTAGACCTCTTCAGTAAAAACGCCATTGAGAAAGGCATTATGAATATCAAGTTGATGAATCTTTCAATTACACAAAACTGCAATGGAGAAAACTAATCGGACGGTGGCTTGCTTAATAACTGGACTGAAGGTTTCAGAATAATCAATGCCTTCCTGTTGGGTAAAGCCTCTAGCAACAAGGCGTGCTTTATAACGCTCAATGCTACCATTAACACGACATTTGATCCGATATACCCATCTACTGCCAACAATGTTCATCAAAGGATGAAAGGGAACTAAAGACCAAATACGATTACAGCGCAAAGCCTTGATCTCATCACATATAGCATCATGCTAAACTACATACTTGTTAGCATCAGAGAATGCAAGAGGTTCAGAACAGGGAGAGTGCAGTACCCGGGGGGAGGCAGTAACAACGACAGTGGAAGCAACCAAATATGCTGTCTTCGGCTGCCGCGGTCGAAGGACCATAGGATGCTTGCTGATTAAGGGCGATGATGCAAGAGAAAATGGTGGCAGTGAGGTGACCTGCTGCAACGGATAAGAGGAGAAAATAACCACAAGATTCAGTCCAGTCGGAGGGGCTGAGGGAGAATCTGCCACAAGTAGCATTGTCACTAGCCAAATAAGGTGAAGTATAGGAGGGACCAGAGATCGTCCCAACACCAATAGGGGTGGCGTGCTAGTGGCTAGATGAGACCGATGGACAAGTTGAACCTACATCATAATGGTTAGATAAACATGCATGTGATGATGGGCATGAGAGGGGTAGAGGTTGTGGCAGGTTGGCTGTTTGGGGTGGCAGAGCTGTATGGGTGGTTAACAGTGGGGAGTGGAGCAAATTTGGGAGGAGGGCAGTGGCGGGTTGGGTGGGGGAGTGATTGAGACCTTTGTAATTTGTTCAGAATTATCAAATGAAACACATGTTCATGGAAACGGACATGACGAGAGATATAAATGCGTTGCGATGCAATGTCAAAACATCGATAACCATGGTGTGAGGAGCTATAACAAAAAAAAACAATTGAAGAGGAACAAAAATCCAATTTGTGATTGTTATATGGACGCAAGAAAGGAAAGCAGAGACACCCAAAAGTACGCAAAAATGATAATCAGAAGACCGTTGAAACAAACAATCAAACAGAGATCTATGTGCAAGAACAAAAGTAAGCATGCGATTTATAAGATAAACAAAGGTTTCAAAAGCATAATTCCAAAACCGGAATGGTGCTTTACATTGCCCTAGAAGAGTAAGTCATGTTTCCATAATATGCTTATGATGACGTTCTACTCTGCCATTTTGTTCATGAATATGAGGACAAATCAGACGATGATGGATACCAATGGTCTAAAAGAAAGTGGGCAGTTTACGGTATTCATCGCCCCAATAAGTTTGAACATATTTTATTTTTAAGGAAAATTGACGCTCAACGAGAGTCTGAAATTGGTGAAAAACAGAGTAAACATCAGACTTGGCAACGAGAGGAAAATGTCATATATATATATATATATATATATATATATATATATATATATTATATATGCATCAACAAAGATAACAAAATAATGATATTCATCCGAAGAAAAAAGGGGAGTAGGACCCCACACATCACTAAAAATTAATTCAAGTGGAGTAGAAGTTTTGTGGCCCGTAGGTCCTAAAGACAGAGCGATGATTTTCTTAAAGGACAACTTTGACATTGAAAATTAAGATATTTGTTGTTACAAATAATCTTATTTTTCGATACTAACAATTGAAAAATACGAGACATAGGATGACCTAGTCGACAATGCCATAAATCGGCAGAAGCAGAAATCCAGGGAGACCAATAGGCTTGAGGAACTGACGTGACGACAGACCTAGACAAAGAATAGAGACCATATTTACTCTGACCTAAGAGAAGGGCTTCATTGGTGTTGAGATCCTTGACATAAAACACAAAAGGGTGAAATTCAAAATAAACATTGTTATCAAGATAAAATTTCTGAACAGAAAGCAAACGTTCCGTGATTGTAGGAACATGAAGAACATTAGACAAGGTGAAAGAATGATGAGGTGTATATATTTTGGTATGACCGATATGAGATATGGGAAGTCCCTTACCATCACCAACATGCAAATTATTGTTACTAAGATATGGTTCTGAAGCAGCCAAAGTTGCAAGGTCAGGTGTGACGTGTTGATTTCATCGGTGTCCAGAAACCCATCGGCATTACCTGTTGGGAGAGATTACGCAGTGCCAGATTTGCATTAGGCTGCTTTCCATAGCCCCAGTGCTGGAGTTGAGGGCAGTGAGGGGTTGTATGGCCAAACATTTGGCACAATTGGCAGCGTGGATTCTGCCCCCTACTGCGTTGCCAATTGCCCTGCCAATTTCCTTGTCTGCTGTTACTGGTGGAGGAGATGTGGAGGTTGCGGAAATCTAGTCTAGACACTGCAGATCGGTTGCCTCTGCTGCTGAACTGGTTGGGACGCCAGCCTCTATGAAAACGGACCCTGTTACGACCAAAGTTTCCAAAGGTATGGCGTTGAGAAACAAAGGCAGAAGGAGGTGTGTTGGGCGTGGGTAGCAGAGGAGCATTGATGGCAGTAGACCCCAAGGATGGATGAGATGATTTGTGAATAAATTCATGCGTGAGGAGATGACTATGGAGATCTGCATATGGTAGAGGTTCGGCCTTAGTAACAAGGCTTGTTACTAAGTCTTTAAACTCTCCCTGAAGGCCACGAAACACATATAAGTTGAAATCCTCTAGTGAAACAGGCCGGCCAACAACGGCTAACTCATCAAACAAGGCCTTAGCTTTTTGCATAAATTGAGTTACCGATTCATCAACTTGTCGAAGATCTTGAAGAGAGCCATGAAGTTGCATAATACAAGAGTTTGATGTGGAAGCTAGAGCTTGCTTAAGTGTGCGCCAAGTAGAACATGAAGTTTGGCAGCCAATAACAAGATGTAGAACTTTCATGGATAGCGAGGAAAGCAGAGCACTCAGATTGAGTTGGTCATGTTCCTTCCAACTAAGAAATAATTGATTTACTTGAAGAGAGGTACCATCGGCAGCAAGAACATGTGGAGAGGGGCAGGTGTTGGAACCATCAACAAAGCCGAAAACTCCTTGACCTAGGAGATAGAGCATCATCTGCATCCGCCAATAAAGATAATTGGTGTTTGTTAACTTGAGTGAGATGACTTGGTGAGTGTGGGAGAGGGAGATAATGGCAGCGGCAGAGGCAATAGGGGAGTATTGTTGGGGTTGAAGATGGCGTGACCACCAGCTGTGGGCTGTGAGCTATGGCCATGACAGAACAGAAGCAACAGAGGAGGATAGGGGTGCTGCGGCAAGGGAAGGAGCTGGCACCGTCGGTGCTGCAGAAGAGGTAGCGGGCGGCTGTGATGAAGAGTCCATTGCAGAGAGAGAGGAGAGGAAGTGTTTTAGTTTATTTAGGGCTCTGATACAAAGTTGAGAATAATAGAATGACTTAGGTTGTGCCTTAGCCAACCTTTCCTATTTATATATATGTGGCAGAATACGGCAGTAACCATATGAATTATAGCATTGGAATAATCCTACATTAATTTCTTATTCAGATATATACATGCTATACATTATAATAAAGAAAAAAAAATTTAATTTTTTTAAAAACGCTTTTGAAACTCAAAAACAAATAGGGCTACGTAATGGATTTTACATTGAAGAAAACAACACAAAAAATAGCTTGAAATTAAGGGTCAACGGTTTTCTTTGTTATTACATCCATTTTGTAGAATGTTTTTTTGCTCATTTCTTTTTGTCTAGCTAACAATATTAGAATTGATTATTCATGTCATATCTAACTATAAAATTATGCTCCATCTCAAGCATCAGTTCCGTGGCACTTTTTGACTGGAGGTAAGCTTTTAATTTCTTGTTGCAGTGTCTATTGTAGTTTCTAGGAGTTAAGTTCTAGCCTTTACAATTTCTTGACCAGAAAGTGCTTTGCCCACTATTTACATTATAAGAAATTTGTATCATGCTCTTGCCCTTAGTCCTATTATGAGAGTAGGAGTCTTTCCTCTGGCCGCCGGAG
>Ga0307509_10010202_pt1 | contig 11554 bp, 7 predicted proteins | sample 10_EM_MG_FD_202245 | JGI IMG/M metagenome (GOLD analysis project Ga0307509, IMG submission 202245) | Populus trichocarpa ectomycorrhiza microbial communities from riparian zone in the Pacific Northwest, United States - 10_EM | ecosystem: Host-associated > Plants > Roots > Unclassified | place... | reverse complement strand
GACGAGATTAGCCGTTGTGCCATCCTGCATGGACTTGCCATTCACTTTCAACCACAGCCTGGTGTTCCTGATATCCTTTACTTCATCGGGCGTAACGAGATATGGACCCAACGGTGCGAACGTGTCGGCACTCTTGCCCTTCACCCATTGTCCTCCGCGATGCAACTGGAACTCGCGTTCGCTGTAGTCGTTGTGAAGCGCATAGCCGGCAATATATTTCGCGGCATCTGCCTCGGAAACATAACTTGCTTTTTTACCGATGATCACGGCCAACTCCACTTCCCAATCGGTTTGATTACTGTTCTTTGGAATAATGAGGTTATCGTTGGGACCACAGAGCGCAGTTGTAGACTTAAAAAAAATGATAGGCTCTTTCGGCAGCTCCATGTTCGATTCTTTTGCGTGGTCGGCATAATTGAGACCGATACAAATGATCTTCGAAGGACGTGTAACGGCAGAGCCAAATCTCGAAACGGAAACTTCTTTTAATGAACCACTTTGAATGAATTTATTGAGACGACTCAATCCGTCGGTTTCAAAAAATCGTTCTCCGAAATCTTCGCCGAATGATGATACATCAAAATGCTTTCCGTTAATGAGCACTCCTGGTTTTTCCTGGCCCTGAGTACCGTATCTGAATAATTTCATTACATGTTGAGTTTTATAGATCCACCATCAATAGGATAATCGGTTCCTGTTACAAACGATGCCTCATCGGAGCACAGGTAAAGAGCGAACCAGGCAATCTCGTCGGGAGTAGCCATCCTTCCAATGGGCTGTGTCTTCGAGAGTTTCTCGAACATTTCTGCTTCCTTACCGGGATAATTTGTTTTGATGAAATTATCCACGAAAGGGGTATGAACGCGCCCTGGAGAAATGCTATTACAACGAATGCCATCCTTAACGAAATCCTTCGCAACCGACAACGTCATGCTGATCACGGCTCCTTTGCTCATACTGTAAGCGAAGCGGTCTGATATTCCTAGCGTTCCCGCCACCGAAGCAAGGTTGAGGATCACACCCTTCTTTTGTTTTTTCATGAAAGGCACCACAGCATGCATGGTGTTGTAGGTGCCCTTGATATTTACTTGATAGATCTTGTCGATGTCGCTATCGGAAGTGTTTTCGAGATTAGCGATCTGCGCAATACCCGCCGAGTTCACCAAAATGTCGATGCGTCCATGCACCCGAACGATCTCAGCAATTACCTTATCCACTTCAGGCTGAACTGAAACATTAAGCTGATAGAATTTACCATCAACATCCGCCGGTTCTTTCAGGTCCAGCACATTTACAACAGCACCTTGTTTCGCAAAGATGCTCGCGATGGCCTTGCCGATACCACTGCCGGCACCGGTAATCGCAACAACTTTATCCTTTAAACTAAAAATTGCCATTAATCAAATATATTAATAACCAGTCTTAATACCCTTCTCTATTGCTGGCACACCTTCTTTCATCCACGTGGGCATCGGCGCCCCTTTCAGGTAATGATCGAAGAACTGTTTCATCCTTACCTGGAAGTCCATCCTGTTCTCGCGCTTCACTGGCCAATGTGGCTCGCCGTTGTAGTTCAACATCCACACGGGTTTTTCCAATCTACGCAATGCCATATACATCTCTATCCCCTGGTACCACGGCACCGCGCCGTCGTTATCGTTGGCAAGAAGCAGCAATGGAGTCTGAATCTTATCGGCAAAAAAGATCGGCGAGTTCTCGATAAACAGCATCGGCTTCTCCCACAATGTTCCGCCGATACGGCTCTGCGAATGCTCGTACTGGAACATCCTGCTCAAGCCCGTCTCCCAACGAATGCCACCATAGGCGCTGATCATGTTCGCAACCGGCGCACCTGCTTCCCCAGCTTTAAAAAGATTGGTCCGCGTTACGATATGGGCCGCCTGGTATCCTCCCCAGCTATGTCCCTGTATTCCTATGTTCTTCTCGTCTACAAAACCTTTCGATATCAATGAAGTTACACCGGGCATGACGGAGTTGTACGCACTCTCTCCAGGGAAACCGATCTTGTAAACTATATCCGGTACAAACACGAGGTATCCGTCGCTTACATAAGTCGACCGGTTGATCGACGAGCGAAGGGGCGTGGGCGGAATATGCGCATGAAGATTGTCACTCTCTTTTTCGTAGAAGTAAGTGATCATCGGGTATTTCTTCTTTGGATCGAAGCCTTCGGGTTTATACAACATGCCGGTCAGCGGCACATTGTCCAAAGAATTCCAGGTAACCAGTTCCACAGTACCCCATGAGTAATTCTTCATCTGTGGATTGGCATCGGTGAGCTTCTTCATTCCTCCGAGATTGAGATCGGAGGTCCACACATCGGGAAATTCCCGGAAGCTTTCCCTGGTAAAAAGTACCTGGTTCGCTTTTGCAGCCTTGATCGCGCCAACAAACCGGTAATTGTCCATGACCAATTTGGTCAACTTGCCATCTTTCAGGGAAAGCTTGTAAAAACCCGATTGCTTGTTGGTCTCATTAAAGGCCGACAGCATCATTTCTTTACTCGGATCTATCGAACGCTCTTCCGGGTCGAGTTTCATATAACGAAACACTATCTTCTCCTGGCGACCGGTCTTTGTGAGGTTGACCGGCGCGCGATTTCCATTTGGATCGAACGACCAGATGTCGTACCGGTCGTAGATCAAGATAGCGTCGTCGTTGGATGTCCAGCCGGCCGTTCCATACTGCGAAGGATAATCGGGGTGATCGTCTTCTTCATCGGCAAATTTCGTAGGGCCTTTGATCTTCAACGCCGAATCGGAGGCTACACCATAAACAAACCAGGTGGTATCTGTTGCACTGAACCAATAAACATAATTTGCTTTCGGAGAGAGTTGCGCGTTGCCCTTAATCTTTGTGGCAATATCCAACAAGAGCCTGCTCTTGGTATCGAACACATAGAAGTCGCTATATGAGGAGCCTTCGTAAACAATGGCTCGTTGGTATGGCTTGCTGGTCTCCATTAATATGACCGACGAGTTGCCTTCGTCGCCATACTCTGCATTGGGGATATCTTTTGTGGCAACCTGCGTAACCGACTTCGCGCCAATGTCCAGTACGGCCATGTACGACCGGCGTCGTTCCGATTCGAGTTGCTTGTTCTGTTGTGGATAGATAAGGTTATCGGAGTTGCCCCAGACCTCCACGCTCACTATTTCTTCCGTGAGCTTCATGGTGTCTTGCACGACCGGCGTTGGCGTGGATCCAAAGAAGAGTTTGCCGCCATCTTTTGAAAATACCGGCGTATAAGAATCACTGAGCAACCAATTCGTGGGCAGTGCGAGAGAATTCTCAACGTCATACTGTTTTGCTACGGCATCGCCATTCTTCCACAAAAACATATATGGATGACGGATCATCGCTTTCGTTGTATCGGCATCGAGTAAGAATGCGGCTTGCGTGCCGTCCTCGCTTATCGATAAACCCTTGTACTTGTATTTCGAACGGCCTTCGTGTAGAGTTTTTAACTGACTTGCTGCAAGATCGTACCAGTACATACCGGCTTTCAATGTGCTGTCGTTGCCGGTGGTCGTGAACAACAGACCACTGCCGTTCTTTGCAAAAGCAAAGTCTTTCACAAAGCCATATTGGATCGACGAGTTGTTGTCCAGTCCTTTGATAACTAATGTGTAGCCATTGTCATCTGTATTCTTCCTGACCTTCTTTTTCTTGCCCGGCGCCGGCGTAGCGGCTGCATCGGCTTTCGGCTTCTCTTCCTTCTTTGCTTCGAGGGTGTAAGCGAGCCAACCTCCGGCTTTCTCCGGCACTTTATACATTCTTACTTCGGGAATTCTTTCTGTCTTGCGTGAGGTGAATGAATATACGGCAAGGGTATCCTTTGGCATGTCTTCTTTTTTCTTCTTCTGCCTCCTGAGGTCTTTCACCAGCTTTTGCTGCGGCTTGATCTTGAATACGGCGAACTTGCTATCGAACGTAAGTGCAATGTTGTCGGCACGTTTTATAGAGTCTTGTAAACCGGTCTTCAGGTGATAGAACACGACTTTTCCATCGCCGTCCTGGGGGTTGATGGTAATGGCTGCGAAGTTGCCATCGGGAGTCAGTGCTTTTGTACTTATCTCTTTCCACTGGTCGTAAACCGTGTGCGAGAGAGTTTTCTTTTGTACGGGTGGTGTTGATTTCTTTTGAGCAAACGAACAGAAGGTCGTTGCCAATAGAATAACTGAAATGATGGGCCTCATTTACGGGATATTTCCGGGAAGGTATTTAAATACACCCGTTCCCGAAAGAACAATGATTTTGCCTTGTTGTCATCCCGCTTGAGGCTACGAAGTGCGCATGACAATCAAAGCAAAGCGGGATCCCATGTTACAAAAACGGGATCGCGTCGCATCTTGATACGGCCCATCACATTGATCTCCTGACGCGATGAACATGTTTGAACAGTCATCTCCCTCACTTTGACGTCTAATTATTATTGTTTTTGAGGTCGTTCTTGAAATACTTGTCCTCGTCGAAGTCGTCGTCGGTCTTCTTTTCCTGTGCGGGACCTACCTGGAGAATACGGAATTCGGTGCGACGATTGCGTGCACGGCCCTCTGGATTATCAGTACCGTCGGGATTTGTATTGCGGGCTACAGGCTTTTCTTCGCCGTATCCTTTCGCAACGAGCCGGTTCTTATCAATACCTTTCTTCACCAGGTACGACACGGTAGACTCCGCACGTCTTTGCGAAAGCGTAATGTTATAATCGCGTGAAGCAATACTGTCGGTGTGAGAGCTCAACTCGATCTTGGCGATATCGGGATTGTCGCTTAGTATGTCAACAAGCTTATCGAGCTCTTTTGCCGAAACAGGATTTATGTTGAAACTGTCGAGACCAAAATAAACATTCTTGAGCCTGAATATATCTCTCGTGTTTTTCTTCTGGTCGAGGATTACCACCGTATCGAGGGTGATATTGGTGAGGAGCTCCTTCAACGATTCCAGCGGAATAGACTTTCCGACAGTTGTATACGGCTGACGTTTGGCGATATAGCCATCCGCCTCGCCCGTCAATGTATAATTTTCATTGTCATAAACACGGAACAAAAACTTACCGTCATTACCCGTAACGAAATCCTGCATCACGTTTCCACTCGCGTCGATCAACTGAACTTTTGTGTCTGCGAGAATTTCCCGTGTGCTGTCGGGCTTTATTGTATAAGTGATGCCCTGCAGAAAGTAGTTCACGACTCTCAGGTTGGGGTCTTCATTCACAAACGTGTAGATATCATCATCTCCCTTGCCTCCCTCGCGGTTAGACGTGAAGAACCCGCGATCGGGGCGAAACAAAAAGATCCCGAAGTCATCGCCGGTGCTATTCACAGGACGACCGATGTTTTCGACAACAGTCTTTCCGTTTGAACGATTCATCACAAAAAGATCAAGTTGGCCGTAGCCGGGATGTCCGTCGGAAGAGAAGTACATCTTGCCGTTTTCCGCTACATAAGGAAACATCTCATCGCCGGCCGTGTTCACGTCGGCACCGAGATTTTTCACACGACCGAAGCGACCACGCGAGTCCATCTGTGCAGAGTAAAGGTCGAGACCTCCAAAACCACCAGGTCTGCTCGACGAAAAATAAAGCGTCTTTCCATCGGGACTGAATGCCGGTGTGGATTCCCAGTTCTTGGGTGTATTGATATTGATTTGTGTGGGCTTGGCCCATTCTCCATTGCGGAAGCGCGAGATGTAAAGGTCTACATCCTCCGCTCCTTTTTTCTTGCCGGTATTTCCTTTCGCAAACACCATTGTTCTTCCGTCGGGTGTGAACGTTACACAGCCTTCGTTGATATTGGAATCGTTTATCAAATCCGGAAGTGCCTTGATGGTACTTACATCTACATTGGCACCTTTTGTCTCTGCTTTATATAAGTCGGTAAACGGCGTACCTGTTGCTTCGTAGATCCTCGCGTTGCTGCGCGATGATGTGAAATACAATTCGCCATTCATGTACGAAGGCGCATACTCGGTAAATGGTGTATTTATGGCATCGAGATTTTTTATCTTGTAGTAGCTCTCTTTGGCATCGAGCTTGTCGAGACCACGAAGTCCTTCGATCTCCTTCGCTGCGCGCTTGCGCATAGGCTCGGTTTCTGCACTGGCCTGTAGCTGGTCGAACTGTTCACGCGCTTCGCTGTATTTGGCGTTTGCCTGAAGGGCCTTCCCGTAATACAACTTTACTGAATCATCATCGATCCCCGGACCTGTTGCTCTTTCGTAGAACTTCTCGGCCAGCACAATGCGGTTGGATCTGCGAAACGATTCCGCCACATAATAATTTGCCTTGCCGTTGTTGGGGTCTTTCTGTAAAACGTCGGTGTAGTAGTCGATAACCTTCTGGTACTTGCCCATCTTGAAGGCCTTTGTCATTTTCTTTTCAGCCGAACAGGAGGCAAGGAAGATTAATGCAAGTATGAATAGCGCCCGACAGAATCTCATAATATGAATAGCAAAGCTACAGAAAAAGCCTGAGTTGATCGGCTTCAGGAAGCTAACGTAGAATTGGGTAAATATTTTGTTAACCAGGTGTTTTCCACTCTCGTTTTCCACCCGCGGGCAAGGTCGCCCCTCGAGGGTACGAGATTGTTAAATGTGAGGGTACCGCCGTTCAATTCGCCGGTTTCAAACAGGCCCTTGAGACTGGCTAACGAATGTGTTACAACGGTGTCGTCCTTAAGGAACGCCACTTTCGTCCTGTCGAAAAAATCTACACCCAACTTCGACTGCAGGTCCTTCAACGTCCTTACGGAGCTGTCGATGGAACAACCACTCGGGAGGTGATAATCTTCGTCGGTAGCGAGAATTATAAACTGATCCTGCTCGATAGAAAAGCTGGTTTTTAACTGCTGCTGGTGTGCCACCCAGCCTTCACAGAACGATTTAAGGGTGGTTTCAGCCAATTGCTTTTCCTGTGGCGTAAGTTGGCGGTTGGCCTGGTATATCCAGATCCGGGAATGTTCCGGGAGTTGGTCGAATGGTACGTACATGTTGGATAAACAGGTCGTCTTTGTTAAGGGTTCCTAACCTCGATTGATTCTACAATCAGTTCCGCAATATCCTTCACCTTCACATTTCCTTCCTGCTCTTTATTCTTCACCCCATCGCTCATCATGGTCATACAAAAAGGGCAAGCTGTCGCAATGGTTGGCGCGTTGGTCGCAATTGCCTCCTCCGCACGCTCGATGTTGATGTCTTTCCGTCCCTTCTCGGGCTCTTTAAACATCTGTGCCCCACCCGCTCCGCAGCAAAGTCCCGTCGTGCGACATCTCTTCATCTCAACAAGATCGGCATCGAGAGCTTTGAGTACTTCGCGTGGCGCTTCGTATATGTTGTTGGCTCTGCCGAGATAACACGAATCGTGATAGGTGATCTTCTTGCCCTGGTAACTTCCGCCTTCCTTCATCTTCACTTTTCCTTCGTTGATGAGTGACTGAAGAAACACAGAGTGATGTGTTACTTCGTAGTTGCCGCCGAGCGCGGGATACTCATTCTTTAGTGTGTTGAAGCAATGCGGACAGGCCGTAACGATTTTTTTGATCCCGTAACCGTTCATAACCTGTATGTTGTTCATGGCCTGCATCTGGAACAGGAACTCGTTGCCTGCTCTTCTTGCGGGATCACCATTGCATGTTTCTTCCGTACCGAGAACCGCGTACTTGATGCCGGCAGCATCGAGGATCTTCGCGAAAGCGATCGTCACTCGCTTGTATCTATCATCATAAGAGCCGGCACAACCAACCCAAAATAATATTTCGGGTGTTTCTCCTTTAGCCACAAATTCTGCAACGGTCGGAACTGTCATCACACTTGGTTATTGATTGTTCATTATTGGATATTGCTATGGGTTTTTCGCCCAATTGAACCTGTCCGCTGCCGGGAATTTCCACGGCGCAAAGTTTGTCTCCACGTTTTGGAACATAGAGTTCCATTGTGCCGGCGAACCCGACTCTTCCATGGCCACGTAACGTCGCAGCTCGAGTATGATATCTAATGGATTAATGAGAACCGGGCAGGCTTCGACACATGCGTTGCAACTGGTGCATGCGTTTATTTCTTCTTTGGTGATGTAGTTGCCTAATAGAAATTCGTCTTTGCGAATACCGTTACCGAGATCGTCCATACGGTCGCGAACATCCATCATGATCTTACGTGGCGAAAGCTTTTTACCTGTGAGATTCGCAGGGCACTCCGACGTACAACGGCCACACTCCGTACACGAATAAGCAGCCATCAAATGAACCCTTGAAAGGTCGTTCACATCTTTGGCACCGAAGCGACCTGGCTCACCGGCCTGTCGGCCGACGAGGCCGGTTGGCGCGGGTTCCGCTGGCAAACCCAACATCGACTTCACTTCGCGTGTAACGACCGGCATGTTGTGCATTTCTCCCTTTGGTTCGAGCCGTGCATACCACGTATTCACGAAAGCCATGAAGATGTGAAGATGCTTGGAGTATGTGATATAGACTGCAAAACCGAGTATCCCTATAATATGGAACCACCAGGCTGCGCGTTCTATTACTGCCCTGGTCGGGGGATCCATGGAACTGAACAACGGAACAAGGATCGAGCTGAAGAAGAACGGACCTTCGTGATCGTTCGCGTTCATCGTGAGGATTGCAAGCATCAAAACGATCTCCGTGAATAAAATGAGATTGGCATCTTTACGCGGCCATCCGTTGAGCTCTGTGCTTTGGAAGCGAGGAAGCCTGATGATGTTGCGTCGCACGAGGAAGATAACACACGAAAGCAGTACCGCTACTGCAAGAAACTCGAAGATGTTCATCAGAATGGTATAGAACCCACCCAGGAAAGGAGCGAAGATGCGATGTGTTCCCGCCAGGCCATCGATGATAAACTCGAGCACCTCGAGGTTGATCACAAGAAATCCAAAGTAAATAAAGAAGTGAAGGATTGCGGGTAGCGGACGTTTGAACATTTTCTTTTGTCCAAAAGCCACCAGCAGTACATTCCGCCATCGCTGAGATGTATCTCCGCCAGTATCTTCGTGTTTCCCGATAGCAATGTTGGCCTTTATTCTCAGTACTCTTTTGCGAACAAAGAATACGGCAACACCCAGTGTGATCAAAAAAGCGACCTGTTGCACGACTGTCATGCAAACAAAGTACTACTTCTTTCCCTTATTTTTCAACACCAGTATGTCAACTGGGTTTTCGTAATAGCGTTTATCGAGATCTGAGGGAACTCCTGTGTCAAAGTCCAGGGCACCCAACAGGAGGTCGGTGTACCCATCGGCATCGATATCCACAGGTTCCATGAGCAACCAACGGGCATCGGCGGCTAGCGGTGTAATGTATGGTTCGAGTTTTCCATTGTTGTTTTCAAAATACACGAAGCCACGCTCGGGATGTTTGGTGAAGTCGGGGAAGAATGATGTTGTCGCGATATCAACATCCCCGTCCCTATCGAAGTCGCGTGCAAAAGCCATTGAACAACCATAGAGCGGTTGAAACCATGATTCGGTAAACTGGTTCTTTCCATCGTTGAGAAAAATCCTCACACCATGATACGGCTTCTTGATCACGGAATAATCGGCATTGTCACCATTGGTATAGATGATATCCCAATAACCATCTTTATTGAAATCGGCCACGTCGAAAAATTCCGTGCCGTAAACCGGCGGAAATTTCAAGAGGGTCGTTACCCTGAAGCGGAAGTTGCCGGCATTGGTATACAATGAAAAGTGTTCGTCGCCCTGCGAGAACATCGCGAGTATGTCGGGCAGACCATCGTCGTTGAAATCTCTTACGACCACTTTGCGTGAGCCGGGCATTGGGGTGATCGTATGTTCGATGAATTGTCCGTTACCAGCATTCTGGTAGACGCTCAAGGAACCACCATAATTTCCAAAGGCACATACTATAAAGTCCTCCTGCTTGTCATTGTCGAGGTCAGCCCGTTCTATAAATACTGGACGTCTTATTGCGTCTATCATCGTTTTTATCGAATCGCTATCCAATCCAATTACCGAGCCCTTCGGCTGATCATTTGGGTCCATGATACCCATCAACGAGATCATTGGTTCCTGCCCGTTGAAAATAATACTCGATGCCGGGCTTGTGAGTTGTATTGAATCAACACGTTTAAAATTGAAATCGTATTGATATAAAACAGAATGACGGTTCGATATCCATAGTCGCTTCTCAACTGTATCGGCACGAAGCATGGTAATGGTCGGTCTCTGTTTCAGCACCTTCATCTCTTTTACTTCGAATTGATCGAGCACCTTCATCGGCACGTCGGGTGGAAGTATAAGTGAATCCGGAGCTTCCCGTTCGTAATAATCAATAATTGATTGAAAGTCCACCTCCGAGATCATCGGGTTACTCGGAAGGGTATGCACTACATAAGGATAATCTTCCTCACTTAGTCGCAGTAACGGAGATATATCGATGCCCATGCGAACGGCCATCTGTGGCATCACAGTTCGCCATGCATCTTTACTCAGCAACGATGGTTCGGGGTAGGAATGACAGGTGCCGCAGTACTGGTTGGCGAGACGTTCTTCTTTTTCTTCTTTGGTGGTACATGAGACCGAGAGCATCACCGTCACGATCACCAACACAGGGAATCTCATGCGGCAATATTTATAAGATTTTTGCGTCGAACCTAAATTTCCATACTTTTGTGCCCCTTGCAGTTGACTATCGGTAAAACCCGATTTTCGATGGCAGGAAAACACGGTGACGTAGCTCAGTTGGTAGAGCAAAGGACTGAAAATCCTTGTGTCGGGGGTTCAATTCCCTCCGTCACCACCTCCAAAGGCCATTTCTGAAATTCAGAATGGCCTTTTTTCTTACATGCTAGCTAAACAGTGTTCAACACTCTTTTTTTCTTAACCGGCGTCAGGCTAATTTCAACTCCGAGCCCCTGCAGAATGCCACATTAAACATATAGATGGCGATGAAGGATATTGTTGCGGCGCAGACTCCATTTCTCTATCTCGCGCAGTTCGTACTCGGCCTCGGTATAGGCATCATGCTTACCTATTTCAGCCGGGTATACGCACGTATTTACCTGCGCACCTGGTCGTTTAGTGCATATACCTTCTGCATTCACGCCGTTTCGTTCGCCTATCTTACTTCCAATTCTGGTACCGACCCTATGCTGCGAACCGTTGCCGGGCTGCTGTCGGCATTGTTCAACGATATCCATATTGTACTCGCATTCATCGGTATTTATGAAGCCATCCATCGCAAGTCCATCGGGAAAACTCTATATAGATCACTCCTCGCTTTGGCAATTGGCGTTGGTGCTGTGTGCGCGGCAGCCTGTGCTATCGATCCGAAAGATTTCATTTACCAGATCGGCACGCTCGACTTTATCACGGGCACTTCATTTGTGATCGGCGGATTGGTGTTGCTGTTAACAAGACATCTTCATGGTATCGGGGTGAAGATGGTGGCACTATGTTTTATCGGTTATGGGCTAACCCATCTTTATGATCTGCGTGCTGTGATCTTATTCGTAATGGGCGAAACTATTCTTCTCCCCAACCTGCTTGGTATCGTTA
>Ga0307509_10010201_pt1 | contig 11554 bp, 12 predicted proteins | sample 10_EM_MG_FD_202245 | JGI IMG/M metagenome (GOLD analysis project Ga0307509, IMG submission 202245) | Populus trichocarpa ectomycorrhiza microbial communities from riparian zone in the Pacific Northwest, United States - 10_EM | ecosystem: Host-associated > Plants > Roots > Unclassified | place... | reverse complement strand
GCAACCCAGGGGCAGAAACTTGCAGTTCGACATCTCCTTATTCATCTTGTGATACAGAGTCTCATTTGTCTTTCCTTTTGTTCATCTCTCTTACTTTACATGCATGTATTTCACTTTGGAAAATTGGTATATATTATACTCTAGACATACTAAACTTTTTTAATTTTTTTTTCCGAGGCTAATTCCAAGATATCTATGGAAATATAATGGGTCGAAAACTGCTAATTTTGGTGTGCTTTAGCCTCTGTCTAGTTACCAAAAGACCCTTGTTGATATTAGCAGACGAGTGACAAGCCATGAACATGGGGAATTCTTCCCACTGAATGGATGGCAGTAAGCTGGTAGAAGTGGACAACTGAATTGCTACTTGTATTAGCAAACCATAAAAGAGGGTGGCGCTCCTGAGGCGCAATATTAGTGCGCAAACATGCACAACAACCCCTCTCCCCGCGATTTCCCCCAAATACCGGTATCGGCTCCAGGGCTGTATCGCTTTCCCCCGCACTTGCAACAACAGCAGCCGGCAACGAATCCAAAAGGTTTCTTTCCTCCCTGCCAGCCACAAAGCTTGGCTCGGTGGAACAATCCACCCGTCGCGGCTCCGGTCCTCCCCGTATCGGGAGATGCACGAATCGCTTAAGGGAGGTGCTACAGGTCTCCTCCGGCGTCGCAAGAATTGGCAACCTTCCCAGTCCGCTTGATTGAGGGGTCGTTTATGGTACCTATTTTCTGTGCGGGCACTCGTGGTGTCTGATTCTCGCCGCGCTGGGACAGGCCGTAGTCGGGATAGAATACGGCGCTTGGATCATCATTTATCACTCTTCCTTATTGGAAAGAAAGATTCAGATTATCGGTGTTGGGCTAAATTAATTGGCATGGATTATCGTCACCGGTTATCGTGGTCACCTTCGACCGCGCCTCCGGCTACGCTTCCGGAGGGGATTCGAAGGGAGTTTTTGTCGTCGCCGGGTGGGGCGTTGGAGGTGTTGACTTCTACTAGGTTGTGGGAGGAAGGCATTGAGGTGGCGGAGGGGCCGCCCTTGCTGTTCATCCATGGGGTAGGTTTTTCTTTGATATTTCTCTCTTTATTCCCTCAGGCGCAGTTTGGAGTCAGTTGGCTAAGCCCGTCCTATCTTAGGCTTTGAAAGCGCTCTTGACTTTATCAATTACCTCCAATTCTTCTCTTCGCATGGATACTCCTGCTACGCTCTTTCTCTCCGGGGCCATGGAGCTTCTTACAAACTAGGATACTGGTCTATGTACTGGACTTGTAAGTCTCTTGAACTTTCTACGTAGGGTGTCAACGCTAAGTTGCTCAGCAAAACATGTCCTCGCCCTTGACGTCGCCATAGCAATTGGGCACATTCGGTCAAAACACTCCGAGCGCATCATAATCATGGGACATTCCTCAGGCGCCGGCCTCGCACAATACATTCTTGACAGGAACATGGAGGAGCTTGGTGGATTGGTGGCCTTGGCAGCGGTGCCAGGCTTTGGATCGTAACAGCCCACTCCCCCCTCTTCTCCCGCCTAGCCACTGCTGTCTAATATTGCTGGCTGGTTATGTTGACGAACCTAATAGAATGGGCGTATACCTAAACTGGATAAGGCTCGACCCCTGGTTTCTTGTTCGCGCATACCTCAAGCACTTTGGTCATCCCCGCTCCCCACTATCATCGACAGCCCTTGTGCACAGAGCATTCTTTTCTCACGCCTTCCCGGTCCAGGAAGTTCGTGAGTTTGAGCGTACGATGCCGGAATACGAGAGTATGAGTTGGTCCTTCGGTATGATGACAAAGTTTGTGTCTGCGGAGAGGGTGATTGGGAATATTCTGCCTACTTTGAAGCGTAGAAGGAGGGTGCTGGTCGTTGCCGGTGGTGAGGATAAAATCATGGACGGAGTGATCATGCAAAGATTGGTAGCTTGGTATAGGGCTGCTTGGGAGAGCATTCGGGTAAAAGGTGAGGATGAGGGATAGGAGAGTAGCGAGGAGGTTGTGAGGTTTGAGGTTGTAGAGGGGAGCGGACACCACGTTATGAAGGATAGCATGTGGAAGGTGGGAGCTCAGACAGTTCTTCAGTGGCTGGAGGGCCGTTAGAACCTAGGCGGTGGTGGTAGTTAGTGGGTGAGGTTAGGTAGGTAGATGTTTATGTTGGTTTGAAGTGTGCTGTGAGGACTCGGGCAACAAACGCTCAAGTCATTCTGGTCTTAAATTAACGTGATATATGCCCACTTGCTAAAACATCCTGTAAGAACTGGCCACTACCGTTAGCACCACCGCTACTACTCCTATTCCTTTGGTGGTTCCGGACTACCGAGGTAATGCCGTTTTACAGATCTGAGTCGTAACAAATGGCGACCTATATCACGATCGTGAGAAAAAACAAACTTTAAACCCAATCTTACAAACCTCGGGCTACTGCAATCCTTCTATCCTACCGCGCACCTGGGTTGACTAAACCTATGACATATACCTATACGACACCCTAAACAGCTAAAGCACAATCCAACGAGTGACGCCGTGTGAACAAGCACACATGCCGTACACAACCCTCCCTGATTAATAACCACCCCTCTCCCACAAAAAAGCAAGAACCCTCAGAATCTTCTGCCAACACCTGGATATTGTCGATTTCAAAAAAGTAATTAGTGTTAGTTTTTCTTAGAGGTTCTTTTATTTTATTTTATTTTCTTTCCGCCCCGAATGTGGTTTCCCACCAGCCACTCTCCTACTTTTCGCTATAAGCTTTACCTCTCCCAGTTAGAGAGCCAATACGAGTCCCTGCCGTGGCGTTGAGAGGGAAAATTCCTTGAGAAAGTCCAAGAACTGACAAACTGACCACCTTTTCGAAATTGTTGGTAGAATAACCCTGTGAGTCTAGAACTAAACAGGACCGATAACTCCCCTCACTGGACCATCCATGTGACCAATCTGTAGTCTCACCGTTACCGTGATTCCTCAGTAGATTGTCTTAGCGTATCTGTATATGGCATAGCAGCGCGGTGACCTAGAGAGCATCGGAAAGCTAAAGAAAGTACATTACAGTCATGAACTTCATTATCTCGCTCATAATCCTAAACTAGCTATAAAGACGGAAGTATATATGAAACATGACAAAAGCACCCTGATCCTTCCATGGATCGGATCACCAGGCATATATCCCCACGCCTCCACTCACGCCCCATTCCCCGGCGCACTCCCGTCATAGAAAAGGTGGAACATGTCCGGAGAACTTTCTCCCTACTGCACTAGTACACCACAACTACAACAGGCTAGCTACCTCCGGCAACTCCATCACATCGCACTGCCCCAACCAAAAATCTATGGCATATTCGAGGTCCTGCAAACTCCCTTTCCCCCTCTCTTTTTATTTTATGTGCGGTGACCGGTGGTCATCCCTAGAATCTGAGTGGGAACCCTTCAAACCCTAACCCCAACCCGACTACGGCAACTTCTGCGTTGATTGGTCCTGACCGTTGGCCACGGCATAACGGGAATGGTGGCTAGTGGAGTCTGGGGGAGTCTGGCGGCTGTGGAAAATATGGAAGCATGATAAACTTGAAGATTAGAAATCGAACTTTGGGGCTTGAAATTTGGTGGGGAATTGTTCCCCCTCAAGCTCTAGGTGTGATATACTCGTTCTTCCGAACACTTGTCACGAGGGAGGTCGACTTTTTGCGGGTTCACCGGGAGAAACCTGACCACTGTACAGTATTGTGCTCATCACCCCTCGTTGCCCCTCACCCTTCCACTGACCATAGCCGTGGTCAGGACTAGTGAATATGCGAGGCCTGGTAGTCACCAAAATTGTGTCCAACCAGATAAACCCGACCTAACCACAACAAACATAGCAGACAGCCCCTGAGACAATAGAAAGTTATAAGGGTGGTTTTTTTTTCCCATCCTTGTTCTTGATGGTGGTAGTTACTGCCCGGGCTAGTCAGTACGCTAGAAAAATGCAGGTATGCCCCTGCAGTCTCTGTTCCGCCAGGGATTGTTTTTTTTTCTTTCTGATCGCCCCCCAGGTACGATATTTACTTTAGGCCCTAAGGTTAGTTAGCAAGTGAAGCTTCGACACGTGATTTGTATTATAGCTTAGGCGGAAGAGGAGGAGGAAGAGGGGTTCTCTCAACGTCATGGCGGAAAGCTTAATTTGCCTCCGCCTGATTTGATTTGCTTTGATAAGGGTAGGGGATTGAGCGAATCTAGGGTTTACCTTGTTTCAATACGGTAGTTCTCTTCATCTGTCACTAGGGTACCGTTGTTTGGAAACGTGTGATATGGCATAGAAAAACCCGGGTGCGAAAAAAAAAAGGGTTCCTATGGTATCATAGTTTAGGTGCTGGAGTATGTCAGGGCCCTACAACCCCTCCCACAATCCCTAGCCCATTCCCGCCTCCTGACAGTACAATATCCACCTTTCGGCACAAGCGATATTTCGGCACAAGCGATACCTTGGCGGGGTTCACGGATAAGTGTTGATGCTGGTAAAGATGGCCTTTGGTGTTTAGATAGGCTTGGCGGTGGTGACATGGAGAGATCTCTTGGAATCCGTTATCAGATTATCATCTGCGGAAATGACTATGCTATCGTACATCAGCCCAAGATGTTCGAACACTTATTAATGAGATTAAACACGTCCAGAGGGAACATGCCACACCGTGTCGGAAAGCACTAACCCTTCCCTAGAGGCTTTTGCGTCTGAGCCCGGAGATTAGGGGCCTGCCGGAGATACCTAATTGCAAGAGGATTTTTTTCTTTCTTCGCACTATCCACACTGAACACCGCACTCCGGAATGGAGTATAGTAAATCCCTAAATTGGAGGCCTGGAACAATAACAGTAGGTCAGCTATTGTGTCTCGTAAACCATAATCGTCACGACATAAAAAAAGCGCCCTGCCAGTGCACGGTATCATACGGTAGATGCCTAACCACTCTCGACCTAGCCCGGGAGTGTGCCCCGGAGTATTGTCCGTCGAGCGGAGTACATGGCTGAGATAGCATGTACGAGTGTAAGCAGGTAACACACATGCAGGGTGTTCCTGCCCACAGAATTCCGGAATTAAGGCCCGCTCGCCTTATTTTATTTTTTTATAAAAAAAGTTTGGTTTGCTCTGGAGGGGGGAGGAGGGAGGGGGGGGGAGGAGATTGATTATCTAAGGTTGTTTTATTTTATTCAGTTTTGGACAGAGTGCGCCTTTTTTTTTTTCGGGATGCGCCTGTTTTCGGGAGTTCTACGGTAGTTTGAAAGGACCCTGCGATGGAAACATCCGGGTGCATAAATCCATACAAAATACTTATCTAGCTATGAAACTTGGCTAATGAGATAATCCAACCAGTGTATTCTCTCTCTCTTACTCTCTTTCACTTGCTCGGTTGGTTGGTTGGTTGGAGCGGCTGGGTCCGCACGCACGCTCCGTACACTATCCCTTATCCCCGCCCCCGCATTTACTTGCAAGTACAGTATCCAATATGGAGTACCCCAAAGTTTGAGTTCCGTAGGGAGAAAAATAAAATTGCAATTTGGGGCTGGATTTAGTGTGGACACTCTGCTGCTCACAGGTAATTTGCAAGGCAGGTTTTTGATCCCCGTTTTCGGATACTGTATATCATAATAATATTATATGATATTATGATACTTGATGATTGCTCTTTGTAACCTATCTACTACTAGTACGACCTAACCGCAGCCCTGTACTACCATCTCGAAAAGCATCCCCGCCCCCTCCCTTCCATTTTGCGGTATTCTTACTATTAGTTCATATGCTCGCACTGGTGTTAATATTGAAGGGCGAAACCCCCCCCCTACTTACTAACTAACTAAGAGGGGGAGAAAAAATCTGTTAAATATTGTGAAAGAAAATGAGAAGAAGAAAAAAACCGCTCAAAAGACAAGGCGGGTTAGGTTAACCCTAGAAACAATACTAGAAGGTCGGCTGATCGGAGGATGGGAACCGTGCAACCCTGAAGAAACATACCCCTCTTGGGTCGTATGAGGGTACAGTTCTCGCAGAGTGAGAGTACGTGATGGCAAAGGGTACTATAGCAGTCGGGAAGCGCGGTGAGGTACACAAATACCTCACCAAGTTACAGTTATAGATATAGTTACAGGTATCGTACCATGCAGCAGGAGAGTTTCACCCGATCATGAGCAGCGCTGCCTCCATCGCCTAGCCTTGCTCCTGTGGGGTGCTGTGATCCTCTACCGCACTGTACTGTTCTGTTTAGTGCGATATCGAGCTTGGTTGCCTCGGGGGGATCAAGCATCGCGGCGGTGCAGTAGAACGCCGTAAGTCAGCCAATCGATGCTACAAGATTCCCGAGATGGGCAGCTACTGGTGGACAATCGACAACAACACAACTCGCTCAGATCGGCCTTCGCCTCGCCTTCTCTCCCCACAAACCACTCAAGACTGTCAGGAGCCCCCTCGAGTCCCCCACGAGTGACACTCCATGACTCCAAATCCCAAAAAGCCACCTCCTCTTTACTGTATACCATACGATTGCATTCCTGAACTCGTGAAGAACAAATTTTATTGGGGAAGAAAAGAGAAAAAAAAGCGTTTATTACCCCCCCCTCCCCCGCGCCCAGCTAACCCCCCTCGGCATCCATATTTCCGACCAGCCCACCCAACCAAACCAAACCACCCCACGGGGGAAACACCTCATTCCCGTTCCCATCCTTGCTCCGGCGCTGTGCCCTTGCTCATCCTCGCATACATAACCGAGCCCTTCATTGTCTCCATCTTCACTCCGCATGAGTGGGAGTAAGGATCGAACTCAACCGCGCCCCACTCCACCACCCCGACCCCGCGATCCAACATGCACAGACAGGACAGGACAAGACAGGACTGGGGGGGGAGGGGGGGAGGGGGGGGGGGGAATTAAAAGAGCCAAAAGAAGAGGATTAAACGGTTGCGGGGTGCTTTGCCTAAATTGTGTTTTCCTGAGGGAACAAGTCTGTGCTTGGCCGGCTGTGGGCCGACCCAGGTTTTCTCCCCTTTTCAGTCCTGTCCTCCCTCCAGTACTAGTACGGTACGGCGCTACCTCACGCGACCGAATTGGCGTTGGCCAGCCGTATCGTAGCGATCTTAGGTTTTCGAGCCCAAGGGGGGGAGGGAGGCCAAAGGTGTTGGGAACCCTGAAATATGATAAGGCGAACTAATTGATTATCGCCTCTTGAATACAACCAACAACCGGGCCACGCGAGCAATTTTGGAGTAGAGGGTGGGAGGGCAGGAGGCTGGAGGGGAGAGGACATCGGTGTTTGTAACTTACATATTCGATGGCAATTTAAAGCCCCTACTATACCACCGTGGATCCGTAATCGGTCGCGAGTATAATTCTTTTCTTCTTCCATACTTGCCTCTATTCGGTGAAAGGGGATGGGTAAAGATAAATAAAAAATCCTGGAATTCCCCATTCTCCATCTTGCAACATGGATTCAACATTAACTTGGGTTAAGGTTACATGAGGGAGAACGTGCATTGGTGGAGAGTACAGTACTTTGTAGAGCGCCGGTAGATGGGAGGAAGAGACACAAGGAGATCCACCCATTGTGATGCGTAAGCTCGTGAATGATTTACTTTGCATTGGCAAGCGAAATCGAGATCAGATTTGATCCGACTCGATTAGAATAAGGCGATATCCGGATCGGGCTCTTTTTTTTTTGAGAATGTTATGATAGGTCGAGTTCATCACGATATGGGAGCGTACTATACTGTAAGATATGTAGTAGTGGAAATGCTTATAGCTTGTTATCTGCTAAATATGATTGGGTATCTCATTTTTTATGGTTCGGTTTTCCTTCCCTTCTTTCTTGACCTGCCCCACAGCAGCACGCTGCTGGATTAAGAAGTGAATAAACATCGGGTGGAATGAGGGAAGTATGATATGTGGAGTGGAAAAAAGAAGTGTCAACATAATGGAAAAAGAAACGGAGAAAATACAAGGCCCGCCAAACAAGGGAATAAAGACCTTTCCACTGAATCCACCTTCCTGGTTTCGTCAGAGATAATTGCGAAGGGCAAAACAAAAGTAAACGGGCAATAAGAGACAAGAAGGTTAAAAATAAACAAAGCCACCCATTTCAGCACCAGCTTGAACACGCAGTCTGCGACTGAGCAACGCCAATAACGATCCCAAAGGAAACCAAAGCAAGAACACCGAGAGAAATGATGTGAGGAAAAGGACTGAAAAAATTTAAAACGAAAAAATAGTGCTCTGAAAGATACCCAGATCTTCCTGGAAGTTATAACCTTCTGGACACAGCCAGGAAAAATTTCCCCATACTTGATATCACTTTTGTGTTTTTCCCCGTACGCCCCCATCGTTTTATACATCTCAGATTAAACATGATCCGTGATCTCATCTTGGTCAAATCATAAAGCCAGTCCAGAGCCGTCTCCACACCATCGATAAAGTTGTAACACCTCCCTCCTCTTGAGCTTCTGGTCTTCCATGTCGTCAGGCGCTCCACGGCCGCGGACCTGGCTCAAAGCGCTTCTCATAACTTTTCGGAAGTTCCTCTATTATTTTAGTTAGAAGGCCGTTTGCGATGGCACCTGGATATTTGGAAGTATGTACCTGATATTCAGTGTTGAGCGTGACAACGCATACTTCGTGTGCTCGAACAATCGTCTCACATGCAGTAACTACAGCGCTGGATGCCTCTCCCTGCAGCTTGTCTGCAATGAGGAGCAGTAGAAAACTACCTTGCAGGAGATAGATCCCGAAGAAGTAAGGCATGAAGCTCAAATCAGGATCGTACTTGAGGACGTTGGAGATGGCCTCTGCTGCTGAAACTGCGTGGGTTGTAGAACTTATGAAAGATTGAGACGAGATCCAGAGGTCATCATCATCTAGCATGCTAATTGGGTCCCATTTTCCGGAAAGGAGAATATGCAGGACGTGCATGACATGTGTTCCGTAAGAAACCACAATCTTGGTTTGGATGTCCGACTCAGTCAGCTTTACGTCGCCCTCTTGACTATCCCCTAACTCAGGTCGAAGGTGGGCTGCCTCGTACTGCTGCAAACTCCTAGCGTATGTGTCGAGCTGCTGCGTGATGTGTTGCACAAGCTCTTCGTATCCTTCTCCAAGCACAGTAGCCCCCTCAGTCCCAGCTTGCCTCACCGTACCGAATTTGGGACGATTCCTCGCATGGTGCAAATCCACCACTTCCCCCAGAATCGTCATAAGCGGTAAAAAAAACTCGAATAATCCTGTACCAGTTATCTCAAAAACTGGCCCCGTCTGCCGGTGGAGCTGGGGTGAGTGGCCAGCGTTGGTCGGGGAAACGGGGTGCTGAGCATAGAGATTGTGGGGCTCATGAGCCCCAAAAAAATCACCATTTTGCCAGGATGCATCATCGATGGGGAGATAAAGACTTTCACAATCAACGTCGAGCAGGGCAAGAGGCCTATTGTAGCAAAGGGCCAGGTGCCTATCAACAATATAGAGTAGCCACCATGTTCTTCTCCTCTCTTCCCGCTCCTCCTCTCCCATTTCCAGTCGCCCTACCGCGTCTCCTGCAGTTGTAGGGTGGGAATGCACGCTGCCTGGGCCAGTATCTCTCGGTGAGTGATGCCCATCTAAGCCATCTTCACCCATTTGCTCGATCATGTTCTCGTGGGGAATCTCGCGATTGAGCTTCAATTCCCGCGCAAGAGTCCAAGCTGCGTGCCACCACCTAAGAGATGCACTCTTGAACTCACTCGCAGAGATGACAATTCCAAGATGGGCGTATGTTAGAACATCATCTAAAGTTCCCGCTGCCCCATCACCCTCCCTGCCACCCGTTGACCCTGCAGGACCGCCACCCAACCCCCCAAGACCAATACCAACAGATCCATTTTCGGAGTCCGAAGAAGACCCATGTTGGCCATGTGAGTGCTGAGAGGGTGCAAACGCAACATGCACTAATGGTCTTAAAAGACTGATACACAACTCCAGTAGTTTCTGACAAACTCGGCCTCGCGCGGCGGGCGATGCATTGAGAAATGGAGCATCACAGGTCTGTGCAGCAACCCACAGCATGGCGCACAGTAGTGCCGGAGATGTAGGTCGAGGACTTGTCGGATGCAATACAGATTGCTTGCGGAAAATGTGGGTCAATACATATGGAGAAGCATGCTGGAAAAGGGCTGTTGTTGGGTTGGTGAAATATAGATCTAACAAGTCGCATGCAAGAATTGGTGGTATTATGTTACTGGCATGAGGAAGCAGAGGAAGGAGAACAGGATACCTGACACCAGTAGAGAAGGCCGGGCTTGGAGGGGAGGGCAAAGAAAGCCAAGATGGGGACGAATCTTCTGGGGAATGGCCGCCAAGGAATCCAGACAGAGGTGATGCCGCATTTTGAGGAAAATTCATTGAGTGCGATTGATGTTGTGGAGAGAGGACGAACTCATTTGAGGGGAAACCGTTAGTTGTAGAAGGCCCTGGCTGGGACATGCTACCGTGAGCAGATGGGTTGGGGAGCATCCGTGGAGCGCCGCCGACACCGACACCGTTGGGTGGCTGGTGTTGGAATGGAGACATCCTATCAAAGTGCATGGGCATACTGGTGGGAACGCCTTCATGGTTTAGTTGTAGCGATGGGGAATCTGGTGTGGGAAGGTGATGGTGGTGGTGGTGGTGGTGTTGAGCAGGTAAGTGATGGTGGTGAATCTGGTGTTGGGATAGATCATGAAGGTCTCCGAGGGAGGTTCTGGTACTGGCAGCAGACGAGGATGGCTTCCTGTCCATTCCGGGGCGAGGGGGCGGAGGAAGATCTGATGACCGTGAAACCCCATTGAGGACACGCATTTGGTCTACTGACGAAGTATTACCATTCACCATGCCATTCTGCTGGGCAACCGCAGCAGCGGCAGCAGCAGCAGCAGCTTGTTGTTGTTGAATATCCTTCCGTGAAGCCTTTCCACGCTTCTTTCTCTCTCGAGCATACTCGCACTTTAATGTGAAATCTATCAAGTGATTTTAGCCAAAACGGTTCAAAAAAACAAACTTATAAAAACAAAAGTTGCTGTGGTATTGACTTACCGATACAGTGTTGACAGGGCAATTTCCCATCACATTTCGTTCGCAGCTGGTTGCACTGATCGCATGCCCGACTTATTCTTCTCCGGATAGGACCTGGTGTCGACCCGTTCATCTGCCCTATTCCATTAATTCTCCCGCTGTTGTTTTGCGGCGAATGGTAAGGGTGATGACGTGCCTGTTTCGTTGCTTTTTGGACGGCTGATACCGAAGATTGATGTGGCATGCCCGTTGATGGGTCAACACCGCCATTTGAAGATGGTAGCGACTGAAAGTGTGAACTAGGGCCGTACTGATGCATTGCCTGAGAGAGCATCATCTGGAATGTGTGATCAGTGGGGGAATAGGGGAAATAAGATGGCCGAATGAAGAAGATAGAGGGGTTAGTCAAAAGTGGTCAGCCAGGGTTAGTGAATGTCAACGAGATCGGAAGGAGAATTATATTCCCGTAGATTCCTTTAAAACACCGAAAGAGCGACACTTCGGGGGGGGGGGTTTAAGGGAGTAGGTT
>Ga0307509_10010200_pt1 | contig 11554 bp, 3 predicted proteins | sample 10_EM_MG_FD_202245 | JGI IMG/M metagenome (GOLD analysis project Ga0307509, IMG submission 202245) | Populus trichocarpa ectomycorrhiza microbial communities from riparian zone in the Pacific Northwest, United States - 10_EM | ecosystem: Host-associated > Plants > Roots > Unclassified | place... | reverse complement strand
TTAACAATCTTGCCGATATATGCACCAAAGTCTTGGCAAAACCCGCACATCAGCGAATGGTTGGTTTATTGGGCTGTAGATAATGTGGGGAAGTGTTGAAATTCCGTTATATTTCCTATGTGCATTTATAACACTACCGTGTATTCTTTCACTTAGGAAATATAACGGAATTTCAACACCTGTTTCAACACCGAAGCCAGAATTGCATCTGGGGATAGCTCCTCCTTAACGGCAAAGTCGAAGTAGAAGCACGCAACGCACTCGTTTTCCCCTACGGCTTGCTTGCATAACGTATCAATCACTAGGGAGCTAAACTCGCAGCTTATTAGCAACACTTTTCTAGCTTCGAGTATTCTCCCTCTTATATACCTAATGTAAGTTTTGCCAACCCCCGGACCTCCATAACAAAATAAGGCTGAACCATTATGTCCACCACCATGAATGCCACCAAACCAATCCCGATATTCATCGGTTTTTAAGAGCCAGTCTCCCACCTCGTCGACCCTACGGGTTCGGATGTCGTAGTGCCGTAACTGGGGTTCAAGCGGAGATATCCAGGCCAAAATTTCCGAATCTTCGTTAGCGACCGTGCAGTTATTCCACACGTTGTTAAAAGAATCTTGAATATAAAACGAGTCGGTATTGCCGCTGATGTGGTGTTGAGACATTTTTGAGTATCTTGTTGTTTTCAAGGTTGTTGACGATGATTCTTGGGTAATTTTATGCTGTAGAGTTCCTTGATGTAATTCCTGTGTGGCGAATAAAAGCGGGGGGCGATAGCCATTTGAAAACTTTATGGGTGAAGGCCCGGCCTAATCAACCCACTTGATGGTGTGCGCACTATTTTTGAAACCAACATGGTTGCGGACTACAGCATGTTCAATCTAATATATTCCTCAGAGTGGACAAATCTAAGCGGTATATGCCACACAAAAAAACGCTGCCGTGGGTAGACTCACCTACGAAATCCAACCTCGGGACACCAACACACGAAACCTGCACAAACCCCAAGCTGCTGATGCTTCAGTGGGGCTGAAATGAAAGTAGGGCAGTTAATATTTTGTGCTATGTTGGCGCTAGGCTGCGCTGGGACAACGTTAATCAGACCCTGCAAGAGTTAGGAGTTATGTCGTAGCTATAATTCAAAGGCACAAAACACGCGGTCACTCTAGAACTAGGTCAGTCCTCTGCCATTCCGCAGTTCTATTTCAAACGGCCTTTTGTGATCCCACACCAACTCTACTACCATCACCTCTCAAAATATCAAATACACCCCTACGTATGTCCACACTCAGTGAATCCGAGAAATCAAGTGGGGCCCGAATGGGTGGATAATTCGGGAGTGTTGCGCCCCTACCCGCCCCACCATCCTCTTTTCCCCATTCTCAGTAGCCCGCCAGATCAGGGTTGGGGCAGATTTACTTGGACTATTGGGATTAACCTCTTTCAGGGGTAACCGGGGCTTCGTTACTCCCCCAAATCCGTCCTCAGCACCCCCGAGAGTAGTGTTCGACCATACCCTGACTCCGAATATTAGCCTACTGGTGCCACGTAGTTATTCCCACAAGAGTGGTGTTTGGCCTCAAGAACATACTCAACCTGAGCATCCTTATCCCTGAAGGTCAAAAGTTCACCATTAGCTTTTCAAAACCTGACCTCGTGGTGCTACTTAGTCTTTAGTCCCTCTTTGCGAGTCGTTGCAGAGGTTTTTGCAGCCTCAACTATAATCTAATCAAGGTACTCGTAATTTTCTGACGTTTGTGAACACAGCTGCTATTGCATATGGGCAAAAAATCGACCAGAGCCTCAGGATTTTGGTGTCATGCAATAGCAGTTGTGTTCACAAACGTCAGAAAATTACGAGTATAGCTGCTCGGGAGAAGCCCCCCTGTAGCGGCATCTCCCCCCGCTAGCGAAACCCCCGCTCCATAGAACCCATGATGCTCCCACTCAGGCGACCATAATCCCCATAAAATAGGATTTCCATTTCACAAAGATTTTTGCCCACTGACTTTGCATCTCCATCGAGATCTAAAGTATGTTTTCATACTTGCCCGACTAGTGGTGTCTGGTGGGTTTGCCGCAGGTTATACTGATTGAACGCAAATGGGAGGCAAGCGATGTGCCGTGGTCTGTTCCGGATGTCAAGTTACGAGGGAGGAAGGAGAAAGTTTAGTCTGTCAAGCCGAGCATGCCTATGGAATCAAGTCCTGCTGGACCTAGTGTATATCACGAGCCGACTCGAGTCAAGCCGAACCATGGGCTCGATCCGGCTCGGCTGATGAGCAACGAGACTCGAGCCGCTCGATCTTTACCACAGGGCTCGAGCCTGGAATATATAGGCTCGTGAGGGAAGGCTCGGGCTGGCTCGAGCCTGAATTTGTTGATCGATACAAGATATCACCTGCTCAAAGGCAGAACAGCTGGAAGTCGGAAGGATTCTCATGGATCGAGATTCCATTGGTTTTGAAATTCATGATCTCAAGAGGTCTGAAGCTTGGTTCGGGTTAATCTGACTCGGGTCGGCACAATTCATTCCTTGGAAATACCTGTCTTTTGAATCAACAATCGTGCAAGCCATAGAGTTAGAGAAAACATTTGCTTTGCACCCTACAATACTAAACTACACACTGACATTTAGGCCTCCAATGATGTGTGGAAATGGATTCCCATAAGGAAACCCTTTCAAATATTAAGTTCATACCGTTTCTTCTTTCCGGGCCTCAACTAGGATTCATATTGCGATACCTGTCCGCTCCCGCTTTCACCAGCCCCTCTCTTCACCTGTCCCCTTTCAGTCCCGTTCCCTTCCGCCCTACCCGTTGCCAGATTTGAGATAAAACTTTTCAGAGGATCAAATATCACAAAAGCTCGAGCCTGGCTCGAGTCCAAGTTTATGCTGGCTCGAGCCGGCTCGGCTCGCGGAATTTGTGGGCTCTTGAGGCTCAAGCCAAAAGCTCGAGCTTCACCGCTCGTGGCAAACACTAGCTGGACCACTTCGGCTAATCTACCGCTGCAATTCAACCTATAGTAGCCAACTACCCTCTAAACGTTGACCTCTAGGCCCGAGCACATCGTAATGGCATGAATCCATTAGAGGCAATGAATCCATGCGACGCCAAAGATCTCCCGATACCAAGCCCTAACATGTTAGTACTCGAGTATTACAATTCGTCTACCCCGAAATTGATTTCTTCCACGGATATCAAAGCAAATCTAGTCACATTGTGAATTGAATGAACTACGGATTTCTTTTTTTTTTTCCAAACAAGATGCAGGATAGGCCAGCAACGCCACCAGGTGCTAGAATGAAATACAAGTGATGAAGATGACAACTACTCTTGCAGGTCGACCACTAACAAGAGGCTTTCTTATCGTGGCTTCATCTCCCTCCCAAATACCCTGCCATGTGTCCCCCGGGTGTTTTTTTTAAAAAATTGACCCATCCTATCTTCGTCCCCGCGAGATGGAAGCGCGGCGGAGGTGGAATCTCCAGCTTGCGCTGTGGACATGTGGTAGCAATGCCATGTCTCGTTGGAATTTTCTCCTTTTTTTGAAGTCACGTGGAGAGAATATGGTCAGCCTTACCGGAGCGAAGTTTTTCCGTTGATATGTGGTTGAGCTGTTGTTGAAACTAGAACAAGAAAATCACGCGATGCCCGAGCACGGTTATCCACCGAAATATCCCCGAGCTTCTTTAGCTCATCCCTGGTTCTAGGAATTATAAAGGGTCTCGTAAAAGACCTGATACATGTTGGATGGGTGGACGTGGTGGATGTTCTCAGATGCGCGCCCCTGCTAACTAAATAGGACTAACAAACATGTGTGCGCAATTAGTGGTTTTCCCTCAACGCCGTCCTATCTTCTCCACAACACAACTAGGGTGGTTGCCCGTACCCTTACTACACTCAACAATACAAAGCTGATCTGGGGGTACTCGAGCAATCTGGAATCCATTTGTGGACGGGCGCCTGGTTGGTAATTTGTAAGCATAACCGGTAATGATTGGCTGGCGCAGGATTGTGCAACGCCAGAGCCTCATTAGTTACCATCCCCCATTTCCTCAGTTCCTAGAGATTTCCTCATGCTCGAGCAGAAGTCGTATTTTCATAGCACACAATAGCTCTCTAACTCTTATGAAAAAAGGAATTCAGATAATAGAGTATAGTGCCGATATCGCTCCGCGGCAGGCCACACGTAATTTCAACCGGTTCAATAGTAATGACTCGTTCAACAAGACCGCCGACCTCATTGCCGAAATATGTTTGGCGTTTTCAGAGCATTAACAGATCGACAGCGACAGCGAAATGAAAGGCCAAAAGTTCACAGGATACGATCGCCAGCGCACGACTTAGGGGGGAATTGGGAAGTTCGCTCGTTCTCTACTTCGCTTCTCGCTATCACACTCTCAGCTAACTACCGGTACTCGGGTAACTATAGAAATAGGAGCATGTAGAAACCACAATGAAGCCGTCCTCATATCCTTCCATGGATCACCACACATGCCCATTCTCAACCGCCCATTTCCCCCCCTCCCTTCCGCATGCTCTCGTGTTAACAAAGGAAAGGCAAAGACGGCCACTGTTCAATGCCCCCGGGCATCCAACTCTTTCAAGCCTCCTCCAGGCTCTTTCGTTTTCCTTCCGTTTTGCTTCCGGCGGACCCATCAGGCGCATTCCCGAACTATTTATGCTAACAATGATACAACCATCGCAAGAGCATGCTGAATAGCATCTCGCGATTTCAAACATGGCGCTATTACTAGGCAGCTTATTCGTAGGCGAGGGATCCCACGACATATAGGGGAGAAGTTTGAATACGAGTTTGGCGGGCAAGGTCCCTACTTTCTAATACCTGCGACGGCTATTCTATGTAGGGGAACTTTACACAGATCGCCTCCAAAGCAGTGATGTGAGCCCTTAGGATCACTACCAGAAATCGTTCAGGTATCACTGGTTACCAGAAGGCCCTATATCGCCGAACAAATTGTGAGATGATTTAGTGCTGTAGTTAGGGTACAAGGTGTACCGCCGTGGCAGGTATTAAGAGTATTCTGAAGATGATCTTACACAGCAAGAACTAAAGCAGCAGAAACGGGATTCCGATTACCGCACGACTTTGGGATGATTCAGGGAAGTTTTCTTGTTCATTACACTCTATCTAAACAGGAAAAACAGGAATAGATGTATATCATAAATGGAATCGTCCTCCTATCCTCCCACTGACCGCGACTTATATCCGTGCACTTCTTGATGGAACCTATGGAAAGCACAAAACAATGAAAGAAAAAAAGCGGGATCTCAATAAGCTCTTAGAAGAAAAACGGGAGATAAAGGAACGGTGCTCTAGTTCGCTCTACTCTCTCTAGCTAAGGACAAGCCAGGAGATATATCTCCCTCTAACAACCGAACACTCCCGAGACTCAACGAACTCTAAAGAATAAGATGGGGCTAACAAAACCTAATCTCCAGCAATCTAGACCCATCATGATATCCCATGATCCTCTGTGATCTCTAAAATCTCTGCTCCAATAATGCGCAAACTTCCGTATGCCTAGTAGCATAGGGTATGAAAGAAGCCATAAAACCAATACTCTATGCCGGTAGGCATAGGCTGTGAAAACAACAACCCACCGCTAGGTGCCCAGCCGCCGGAAACCACAAAGCTGCATTCCCTATACCAGTCTATCTCCTAGCCTCATATACCCGCATACCCGCATATCCGCATATCCGCACATCCGTTCAACTGCATAACCCCATGCCCTATTGGTTATCCAACACTTCTAGGTATGTTCCCCTTCAGGTTTCCTTAGATGCTCTTATGCTAAAACATGAAAGATAGATATCATAGAGACTCCCACTAATCACGGTCTCCATGCATTCGCCTCTTTCATTTTCCTTCCGACCTATGTAGTGATCCCAAGGGTAATCGCACCCCCGAAGCCTATCCGAACTACGAAATAATAACCTGACCACGCCGGGCAGCATCCAGCAACCCCCAACAGCTCCTCTCCCATTTACCTAGTTAATTTTCTCGGGTTTGATTGTCATTGGCTTGTGTGATTTCACTCTGCGCTACATCTCCTATCATTTTTCTACACGAACATCCGAGTAGCTTAGGTAGTAAACACCAAGGGTTCTCCCATCACTCGATATCATCCAATAGGCACCATCTACAGGCTGCTCAAACTTCCTCAGTATTACTAGAGTTTAGGGGAGGGATCGGATCGCTATAATCTGTTTTGTGGGAGTGTGCCCGTTTAAGGGCTAGAGTGAGGCTTAACTAAGAGCAAAGGGTGATTGCCAGCTTCCTCCTTAATCTTGAGCATTGTGCTTCCACTCGGGGCCGAAAGGAATTAATATTTTGTTCCGTTTTGGGACCGGTGGCAGTGGGCTGGCAAGCGTTGACCAAACTCTGAGACAGCTTCGAGAATTAGGAGGTATATCTGGAACATAATTCAAAACACAAGACACAAGATCACTTGGGAAAAGATTCAACCCATTTGTGCAGTTACATAATTCTATTTCAAATGTCTAATGGTGATCTCACACAGCTACCACCACCGCCACCACCAGGCTTCCGCTCCATCAAATATCAATCGTTTCCATATCCTCTCGAGTAAACAAACTATTAGTATACCCGACAGATATTCTCTATCAAGCGTCGCCCTGAATCCCTTTTGATACACCCCTGTCATTTAGGCAAGGAAATAATCCAAACAAGGGTAAGACATCCTTTATCCAAAAATAAATCCTAAGATATATACTGTCCTTAAACCCAACGGTATTCGATTATTGAGTAAAAGAGTAGGATGGCATGGGGGTGGGAGAAAATTTAACTTGCCCAAGAGGATTCTAACTTGTTCCTTAAAATACTAAAAGGGAAACTGAAGGAGGAGGACAAAAAAAGGGTAATGGACATTAGAGATCACCCAGACAAAATTCATATTCACCTGGCACTGGCAGTGCCAACAAAGGATTTCGATGAGACAAGATCACAAACCCCAGCAAACCAAGCGGGGACCCAACTACCATACCCGCCGGGAATGTCGGGCCCGCAGCAGCGTCACACCCCCATCGTGCCAACTTTCGGAAACCAGCGTGAGCACCGTTTGGCCGGATTTGCTTGAAGTATTGGAGTTGACACCCTTTCGCCTCAATAACAGATCCACCACACTTTCACCCATTCGCTGCCCACGAGAGCGGTGTTCGGCCGGATCCGCATGCGGTATCGGGATTGACATCCCTCCGCCCCAGCGCGAGCTTCATTACCGTTTCGCGCCCATTCCCTACAGCCAGCGAGCGCAACGTCCGCCCAGATTGACATGCGCAATCAGGGCCGACATCTTTCCGCTCCAAAACAGTAGATTCGCTATCCAACCGGATTTACCCGAGTTATTGGAGTCAACCTCTTCCCTCCCTAATAATAGATTGACTACTCCCTTATGGCCCTTCTCGGTGGCCCAGGACAGCGGTGTTTGGTCATCCTCTGCACCTCGGGTGTCGGTGTTGACGCCTTCCCATGCCAACAGTAGCTTAACAACTCACTCATCCTCGGCAGCCCACGAGGGCGGTGGTCGGCCGGATTTATTCGAATTTTCAGGGTTGGCATCTTTCCCTCAACTGTAGCTTCACTACTCCCTCACGGCCATTGAGTGAAGCCAGCCAGAGCTGCGTTCGGCCGGATCCCAATCAGCGGTCGGGGTTGAGGTCTTTTCGCCCCCACAGTTGTTGAGTGTAGTAGGGTACGGGCAACCACCCTAGTTGTGTTGTGGAGATGATAGGACGGCGTTGAGGGTAAACCACTAGTTGCGCACACATGTTTGTTAGTCCTATTTAGTTAGCAGCGGCGCGCATCTGAGAATATAACAAGTTCTCTCACATCCACCACGTCCACCCATCCAACAACAGTGGCTTCACTATCCCAGGTAGGTGAGGATTTGGTTTGGATTGCTTTACTAGAATAGTGGTTAGAGGCTTGTGAATTGCTGTTTTCTGTAGAAAAGCTTCAGCTATATACGGGGGGTTTTTGTTGCTATTGTAGTCCTGGCAGAAATATGCGGCGCAATGAAATGTTGTGGCTTGGCATAATGGCTATGTGGCAATTCATAACTTTGCGGCTCAACAGAACACCAGAAGCCTATGATACTATTTTGAAATACGGGATATGTCTTAAACAACAATGGGTTCGATGGGGCGCAGCGGATCTACTCCCCAGTGACCGAACGACACAAGACTTTTATTGATACGAACAAATATGATGACGAAGTGCCTGTTAGAAAAAACAAAGTGGAATGTAACGGGAGACTAAAGGGCGGGCGGCGAACGAAGAAATAAGAGACAAAGCCGAAGGAGACTAGATGTACGATAGAGAAAGCCGAAAGAGCAAATAGAAGAACCAGCTTCCTTATATGCTTCCGGTGAAAGAACCTTCTTCATTGGTATACTTCCTGGGTCTGCTGAATCTTCCAACCCGTTCATTTACTTCCGCACCCTGCCTTGTGCTTGTCCGAGTTTCTTCCGAGGTGAAAGGTAAGTAACCATGGGTAAATTGAAGCATCGTGCCGTGGGTAGGGAGGGTGGCCGAGGATATGGTTGGTTTCCGATAATGGTCAATCTCGTCACCTCTAATCCGGGGTGAGTTGATGTCCAATATTGTTTGCAGTGCATGTCGAAAGGTTCCTACGAAGCTAACACGGTGAAACCACTACCGAGTGATCGTATGGTAATGGGTTGTACTAGTGATGTGTCCAGTGCGGGACTCAGAATTATTGCGGTGTATATGGTGAGTTTTGAACAAGTACCGGTACTCAGCGAATGATTTGACAAGCACGGCCCTGTGTAACGCCCGAGCATCAGAAGTTACCACCCCCTCTTTCTTCGGATGCTACAGATTTCCTCGAGCTCCAAGAGAAGTCAGACCCCATTGCAGACCCCCCTCTCCACCCCTCGCGCGAGCTTTAATTCAGATTCCGGCAGCAGCAGATCACCGGTAAGTTCAACATGTCTAGCGGTGATAGCTTGCTCAATAGTATTTTCTACTGCGGCACAGAAGGGGGCGCTGGAAGGCACCAGATTCTACAGCAGCCATCGCGACCCGGATGGCAACAACGGCCACAAGGCAAGCTGGCTGACCGACTCGCTGGAATAGGAGACCGAATGCTGGAAGCTACCAGGTTCCAAACTTGACATGGTGCTAAGATTGTTGAGTTGAACCAGAATCCGGGGGTGGGAGGGTTTACATGTCCCACGTATGGGTTACTAACGCTGGTGTCCAGTCTCCTTCTCATTTCTCTAAACATTGATACACTCCTGGGTGAAATTACTCTCTTCTGGAGAAGAAGGAAGATTGATGAGATAACAAAAGGGGATCGGTAGAGGAATGCTTACGCGGCGACCTTATCCTGAATGACGGCGTAGCCGAGAAGCGGGTTCTAATGTGGGTCTCGCTTGTGGAGAGGCCATTTTAGGTTGGCGAGTTATTGTTAGGTATTAGGTTAGCAGTAGGTACGGGTAGCTATCCTCATATGTGCTGGGGTTGAGTAGTAGGGTTAGTAAATTAGAACCGGTTGTTGGCTCTTGGCGGTCATGTATCTCTATATATACCGCTGGTCATAGATAGGAAATACACTAAGTCATTCTTCCACCACCACCACGTTCCTACAGTTATCCCATACCCTAGGGATGGAAGAACAATTTATTGACTTGGATGTTCGGGATAGTCATAAGGTAGAACGAGTCCTCACTTTTCGGCGGTGATGAATCCGTGTGAGGATTCATCACCACCGAGAAGTCCTCGTCTACCACCCGGCTTGCTCCCCACACTTTGCAAGAGTGCCACTCCCATAGCCCGAATTTGCCCCCCTCAACCGTTGCCAACGGCTGGTAGACCTACCTCGACGCTAGGCTTGTGAGTGGCTTTTCGTTATATGCTACCAACCTCCCAACTAGATCTACCATAGTTCTCGTTATTAGGCTATACCCTTGTCTTTCAAAGGCTCCCGTGATCCCATACCGCCGCCACCTCTTCGCTATAAAATAAAGTTCGGTGGCAAAAACTAGTGCCATTAGCTACTTCACATCAGAAATAGCCATTATCAGAAACTCTAGCTCAACACTGCTCAGTAGGAACTTTCGGGGAGTTGCGAAAAGCATGAGAACAACTGTTTCTATAACACAAATATCAAGCCTGTATGTGTAATGGTATGGTCAGATCGGATAGTGACCGGAGGCTGTCATACAAAAGATACATGATGACCACCGTTTCTGCCGTCTATCTCTCGTTTCCCATAAACACTCTACCTAAGCCTTTTTCTTGAAAAACTACTCTTTGTCTATTTCGTAGTTTGGGTTGGCGTAAAGTGGAAGCCACAGATTCGTTGCAGGTTCGCTAGTTGGTAAACAGTGCTCGGTTCTAGTGGGAGATGGCCGCAGGCTAGAGTTTTTTATTACCCACCTTTATCGATCGCTCCCATGTGCCCCCATTTATGTCGACCTTTAGTGTATCTGAAAGGAAAGTCTCTAACATCACCTATAATTCCTATAATACATTCCAGTCCATTAGTGCAAGAAAACAAAACAAAACAGGAATTATCGTAGTGTGCAGGACCAAGACACACACTCTACACAAAAAGAAGACCCAAGATCTATCTTCTACTTGAACATTAATCTATGCTAATATCAAACGAAGAGAGTGATTGTCGATGAGCGAGACAGATGTTAACTTATCCAAAGAAAAAGAAAAACAATTCTAATTAATCCCCAAAACGCCAGAAAAAAAGCAGAGAGCAAAACAAATAAACATCTCAGACCACCCCACACTGAACTCAAATTCATTGACACTGCCGATACAGACAAGCGACGATTTCGAAGGAGCAAGGCGACGGACTCCGGGGGACCAGGAGGGGAACTAATTACTGGATGCATCGGGAATGTTAGGCCTGCAACAGTTCTACAATACTAGCATGCCTATTTTTCGCTGCCAGCATGAGCGGCGTGAGGCCATCACGCGTGTCTGGGGTGTCGGGGGTGACATCTTTCCGCTCCAACAGTAGCTTCACTATCCCCTCATGGCCACTCCAAGCAGCCAACCAGAGCGGCGTTCGGCCAAACCGCGTGTCGGGGGTGTCGGGGGTGACATCTTTCCGCTCCAACAGCAGCTTCACTATCTCCTCATGGCCATTCTCGGCAGCCCACGAGAGCGGCGTTTGGCCATAATGCGTGTCGGGGGTGTCGGGGGTGACATCTTTCCGCTCCAACAGTAGCTTCACTATCTCCTCATGGCCATTCTCGGCAGCCCGCGAGAGCGGCGTTTGGCCATACTGCGTGTCGGGAGTGTCGGGGGTGACATCTTTCCGCTCCAACAGTAGCTTCACTATCCCCTCATGGCCCTTCGCAGCAGCCCACGAGAGCGGTGTTTGGCCAAACCACGTGTCGGGGGTGTCGGGGGTGACATCTTTCCGCTCCAACAGCAGCTTCACTATCTCCTCATGGCCATTCTCGGCAGCCCGCGAGAGCGGCGTTTGGCCATACTGCATGTCGGGAGTGTCGGGGGT
>Ga0307509_10010199_pt1 | contig 11555 bp, 6 predicted proteins | sample 10_EM_MG_FD_202245 | JGI IMG/M metagenome (GOLD analysis project Ga0307509, IMG submission 202245) | Populus trichocarpa ectomycorrhiza microbial communities from riparian zone in the Pacific Northwest, United States - 10_EM | ecosystem: Host-associated > Plants > Roots > Unclassified | place... | reverse complement strand
TTCTATACTCCACGCTCTCGCGATGAAAGTCGCAGAAGTGAATGGTGTTGTCGGATGAGGTAGTCTGAGCAATCAGGCATACCCACACTCACACACGTCAATAGTATCTTATGGATACTGACGGAATCATACGATAACGATATGACTATGGAGGGATAATGGCTATTGGAGCGATTATCGTGACAAGTCTATCTTGTGCCTCGCAGATGTCGGTAGCAGAATATATCTGCAATGCTGAGAGGTTCGGTAACAAAGCTGGCCCCTTGGTTGGTTCGATCATGGAGACCATTCTGCGTATGCAAATGGTAAGCAAGACTCCATGCCGACGAAGATGGATCGTAACCAATGAACTGATGTGTGGGAGCACCGTCAGGACATTTCATGGTGTTGTGATTCGGAAGTCGAAGTGAGATAACAGAATTGACAGGGTCAAATGGTGTTGACACTTTTAGAACACAGCTGGAGTTTGTTAGCAGGTACTTAGTTAGTATTAGAACTAGATGTAGCCCGCGACCACCCAGACGCGGCATAAAAATATCAAGGTGCCTCCCGAGCTATTTGAACATTATCAAGCAACGGAGAAGAGATCTTATCAATATAAGTTTTTACGCTATAAAAATCTTTATCACTTTAACCTGCCTCTACTTTAAAACGTTGAGCCTTCCTAGACAATCTCCGTCTACGATTAAGATTATCGGCCTGAGTTATCTCGCAAGACTTTGAGATAGGCTCCCGCCTAACAGAGATGTAGCCGATGGTTGGCTAAGTGGACGCTACCCATAGCCATCCTCGCGGGACATATTCTACCGTGATAAGACTCATACCTCTAGAGTCCAATAACAACCCATAGTAATGCTACAAATCAAGGGGAGAAGGTCCGGGCGGGTTACTGAGGTATTTGTCTCGAAAGCACCCTGGCCTTCTGAAACTACCTGAGTACTACTAGGAAGACTACCCTACAACCCGTAGGCTAGAATAGACTCCTAGATGCCCGAGAGACCATATATGGATGACCCCCATTTTGGCGGTTACCCATACTCCCCTTATATATCCTGCGAACGACATTCTGTCGGACGGACGGCGACGACTTATACGGTGTTATGGCAGCTGCTCCAATGACCTCTTTTAACTAGCAAACGAGCAACTACACAGCCGTCTGCCTATGACGCGCCGTCCCAACGCTGGGGCCAGAGGGGGGTGTTAGCAAAACCCGCCCAAGTTCAATAGTATGTTCGGGCCACCCTTATGCAGGCGTGGGGCTTCCCCGCGCAGATGCGTGTGCGCCCAAGAACATCTAAGAGCCCATAGAATGTGAGGCAATCGACCTCTAAGTTCTAGGATGACTTTGCCGGTGAAGGTAGGGTAACTTGGGTTCCTCAGTAGGGTAACTGGGACCCATGGGCATAATGACCAAATTCCCAAGGTAGGGTAACTTTGCCCTCTTATGCCTTTAACCGCTCAGGAAGTCCTCCAGACGACCACAGAAGTCGCCTCGGAGGTCCGTGTAACATTCCCATAATTCTCTTGACCTTATGCGAATGTGCTCCCGAAAGGTTACCCTGCCTAGTAGAGTACCTCAAGGCTACTCAACTATTCCCTAGGCCTTATCCTAGGTTTACCAGCTATTTGTATCAAGTATACGAGACCATACCACCTCTGGTTACCTCTTGGTATACCATTTGGGCTAAGGTGATAGTGATTGTAGCTACCTATCGTAGGGTCGTTACACCGGGGGGGGGACCGGTGTGGAAGAGTGAGGTGGCTGGGTAACGCTCAGAGTAAAGTTTGGCTTCCTCTGATTGGGGGTGGCGAGAGGCGAAAAGGATAGCCGCTTGGGGCGAGTCCGGGTGGTGTTTGGCGTATGTGTCCTGGTTGCCATACCATTTACCCTCAAAAAGGAAGCGAAAATTCAGTGTGGCGACCGTACGAGAGGTGAGGCGGGTGGCGAGTTTCTTCTTCTGCTGGACGGGTTTAGCTTGGACAGCAGGGGCGGGAGGGGGTGGCACTTGAGGCAGCGGGGGTGCCATTTGTGTGGCGCGATGTGAGGAGAGAGCAGCAACACGAGAGGACAAATCCTTGAGGGACGCCTCCAGGTTGGATGTGGCTGGTGGTGAGGGGGTGGCTGAGCGCTCTGCCTGGGCGGAGGTGAGGGACTCAACCTGCGAAGTCAAGAAGGTAACAGAGGTACCAAGGTCATTAACCATGGCGATGAGTTGGGCGAGAAGGGGGGCCATAGCGAGTTGACTATCAGGAAAGGTAGCGGCGGAGGCGTTGTAGACAGTGGGGAACGATGCCGGGTCAAGGCGAGCGAGCCTGGCAGCGTGCCCAAGGATGTTGGTGACATTGTCAGCCTCCCCGGAGAGTGAGGCATGACTAGATTGGGAAGACGACAAGCGAGAGATAGGATCAGTCCTACGGTCCTGGCGAGAGGAGGCAGAGCGAGCAGGGCCAACAGCCGAGGCCGGGCCTGCACCAGTGGAAGCGAGAGGGGTAGACGACATCAGGACAAGGCCTACAGGCCAGGCCGGAGGACAGGGAGGAGGGAGAGCGAGAAAGTATAGTCAAACTACCAGTTTGACTTCCCAAGAACAAAAATCCTCTCAGCAAAGGTGAAATATATATTTCACTTGAAAAATGAAGCCCAAGTGAAAAGCTAATATAGATGTATCGTGATGAAATAAAGACCAAACCCTGAGGTTTACGTTGGCCGAAAGCGGTAAGTATTTTAAGCGAGAGGAAAATACAGGGCGCGGAGCGTGCTGTCTTTTTACCTTAAACAAATGCATATGATTCAAATAGAAAAAAAGAAAAAAACAAGAAAAAAAAATTCTGGTGTTGAAGCAATGCGGCCAGCTGCTTCTACCCTTGACTGACAGTGTTGAGGCTCTTTTTCTGGCCTTGCTCTGGAGCAAGTGTTCAAAATACTGGGTATCCTATGAGGCAATTTATCACAGTACAGTAGATCTTGTAGATTTAGCATTTGGAATATGGAACTCTCCTTCATGTATTATCAAAGCGAATACAAAAATCATAAGGATCTGGAGGATGTGTGTCATAGGTGGTATGCGGTTGTAGTGATGAGCAACTTTGAATGGGGTGATGCCTACTTTGCTGAACTCAGAGTAAATATTAATTGTTCTTCTGGTACGTAAGGCCAATTCTTTCATCACTTGAATTTCTGCTAAGTGATAAACAGACACTCTAGGCTCAGATATATTCATGTACTCCTATGAACAAGAGCATTACATCAGGTCTTTTATCCGGAATTGTTATAGTGTAATTCACTTTGCACATCAAGGTATGCATGATGCATATATGGAGAGCACTAGAAAGCTATTATGGGAGTTGGATGCAATGCCGAAATGGTGGCAGAAATTGTGTCGGCATCTGAATATTGAAATATTTCTAATTATTGATTGTTCAATTTCAAGGTAAATATTTGTGATCAGAAGTCTTTCCCGGATAGTACTCTTGCCTACCAGCAGAGTAGTGAGGATGCCTGGGAAGAATTTATACTATCCAAGGATAAAATTTCCTAATATTCCTACTAGCCACATCAAGTTTGAAATGATATCCTTTAGGGCATATGATTAAAGCGATAGTTGGAAATGATATCTGCAAGCCCTGCACTCCAAGTATTAGCCTCTGAGCGGATGCTCAAATCTATAAGCCTAAAATTACATAAATAAGTGTAACGGGGACACCTTGTAGAGAGGTGAACTGTAAGGTTGTGACTGCACCAAACACTCATAGTAGAAGATAAAGATGAGGTAAAATAATTCAGAAGAATCAACGGTAAAACGGAATATAGTTATGCTCAAAGCTTCACTCAATTTAGTTCTCTCGAGGAAAAGTTGGTTGTCGAAGTAGAATGCCAAACGCTTAAACTTAAGTAGATATCAGATTTAAGGCTTTAACATTCACCACTACTCCGACGTTGTAGGAGTACACTGTCCTGCTCAGAGCTTGTCCGAGTTCTACCCTCCATCAGGATTTATCCCTCCGGAGGTGTCAGGCCAACGCGGGTACACTTAACTCCGTCAATAGGAGATGGGCTTCTGCAATGCATGTCCAATACAACCCCAGGTGGAAAATCTCTTCCTAGCAAAGTCATATCAGTGGCTAACAGTTATGACAACAACCGGAGTCAATACCTAAGTGGTGGACTTACTGGCCCAGTGGTAGTTTCGTCTATACAAGCTATGCAGTCCATCATTTAATCTACGTGACTATTCAATGTGATAAATTGACATGCAAGTTTCCCCGGTGAGATGTAGCCCATGGTTGGCTAAATAGGCGCTACCCATAGCCAGCCACTCGGGACATACTCTACCGTGATAAGACTCATACCTCACGAGTCCATTGACAACCCATAGTAATGCTACAAATCAATGGGAGAGGATCCTGGCTGGTTACAGCGGTATTTGTCCCCAAAGCGCCCTAGCCTCATAGGACTCCCCAAGAACCACTCGGAAGACTACCCTACTCCCCGTAGGCTAAGATAGGGTCCTAGGTGCCGGAGAGACCACTTATGGGCGACCCCTATTTTGGTGGTTACACATACTCCCCTTATATATCCTGCAAACGACATTCGGTCACACGTACTGCGACAACGTATACGGTGTTACAGCAGCCGCTCTAATGACCTCTTTTTACTCGCAAATGAGCAACTATGCAGCCCTCTGCCTATGACGCGCCGTCCCAACGCTGGGGCCAGAGGGGGGTGTTAGCACAACCCGCCCAAGTTCAATAGCATGTTCGGGCCACCTTTACTCAGGTGTGGGGCCTCCTCACGCCAATGCGTGTGCGCCCATGAACATCTAAGAGCCCATAGAATGTGAGGCAATCGACCTCTAAGTTCTAGGATGACTTTGCCGGTGAAGGTAGGGTAACTTGGACTCCTCCGTAGGGTAACTGGGGTCCATGGGCATAATGACCAAATTCCTATGGTAGGGTAACTTTGCCCTCTTATGCCATTAACCGCTCAGGGAGTCCTCCAGTCGACCACTAAGGTCCTCTCGGAGGTCAATATAACATTCCCATAATTCTCTTGACCTTATGCGAATGTTATCCCGAAAGGTTACCCTGCCTAGTAGAGTGTCCAAGGCTACTCAATCATTCTCTAGTCCTTGCTCTACGTTAACCAGCCATTTGTATATAAGACCATACCACCTCTGGTTACCTCTCAGTATGCCATTTAGGCTAAGGTGGCAGTTATTGTAGCTACCTATCGTGGGGTCGTTACAATAAGACCTCACACTCAGGATACTTAGCATCATATATAGGGAATTGTAGACCCAGAATGATACACTCAGAATTATACTCCCAGAATCATACATCCAGAACCATACACCCAGCACTATACGTCCAGGATTGTAGGTCTAGAATCATAGCCTCAGAACCATACACCCAGGATTTTTAACAGGGGCACACAATAGAGAGGTGAACTCTAAGGTTGTGATAGCACCCAATCTCAAAGTAGAAGATAAAGATCGAGGAAAATAATTCACGAAGAATCAAAAACAGTAAAACTTAATATTGTTAAGCTGAAAGCTTCACTCAATAAGTTATTTTGAGGAAAGTTGGTTATTGAAGTAGAATGCCAAATGCGTAAACTTAAGTAGATATCAGATTAAAGCCTTTGACATTCACCATGACACGGACCATGTACATGCACCCTGTCCTCCTCAGGGCTGTCTGTGGTCTACCCTCTATCAGGAATTATCCTGTCAGAAGTCTCAGACCAACTTGGGTACGCTTAACTCTGTCCTTAGGATATGAGTTTCAGCAATCCATCTCCAATATATCCGGATGTGGAAAAACTCTTCCTATCAAAGTCATGCCAGTGGCTAACTACCATAACAACAACCTGAGTCTATACCTAGGTGGCAGACTCACTGGTCCACTTGTAGTTTCGTCTATATAAGCTATGCAGTCCATCATTTAATCTACGCGACTACTCAGTACCATAATCAGACATGCAAGCTCCTCTGATGAGATGTAACCGATAGTTGGCTCAATGGGAGTTACCCATAGCCAGCCTCTCAGGACCTACTCTACTGTGATAAGACTCCTACCTCTAGAATCCACTAACAACCAATGGTAATGCTTCAAATGGAGAGAAGAAGGTTCCAGCTGGTTACAGAGGTAATTGTCCTGAAAGTATCCTGGTCTCCTTGGACTACCTAAGTACCTCTAGGAAGACTATCCTACTAGCCGTAGGTGAAAATGAACTCCTTGGCTCTGGAGGGACCATTTATATGCAATACCATAATTGGTGGTTATCCACACTCCCCTTCATTAGCAATGGTTATTACCTGCGTCCTGAGTATCCTGTGCATCTGACGCACCAGACACTGAAAATATCAACCTCTACACTGGACATGGCGCAAGCATGATCGTGCATCTGGATGCACTCAGGATGCAACCAGACGCCACACCTAATATTGAGGTGGCGCCCAGATGCTGTACTACTAGTTCTGAACTTTCTTCAAGAGTCCCCCCTTCACCCTCTTCTGACCTAGGTCACAATTTATTTTATAACTTGAAAGTCCTCGTAGCTAGTCTTCTATTATATTTCTAATTCTAATATATTTAAATACAGGCTTCTCCCACTCACACCAGACCAAAAACCTGCCATAAAGACCCCACCCTGTAGAAGACTCTGTAGCGCCATGGAGAATGGTCATATTGAGACATTTATTAGACGCTGGATAGCTGAGAGCATGTAGAATGATGTCCCAAAAGGGCTCTGTGATCGCACACCGCACCCCAGCGGAATCTGGTTTTAAAGTCAGCACTCAAAAGACCCCTACTAAAAAGAAACCAGGTATAAGACACCCCACCGCTTCACCAGACTCTGTAGCGCCATTGGAAATCATCATATCCGGACGTTCCTCACAGCGTTCGATTGGTGGGAACGCGTAGAATAACGTCATAAAAGGGCTATGATCGTGCACCGGATGACTGCGTAATCTGGCATTAACGTCAGCGCTCACCAAACACAAAACAAACTCGGCATAAGACCCCCCCCCCTTTACAAGACACAGTAGCGCCATGGGGAATCAAAGTATTGGGACGTTCCATATGGCATTCGATAGCTGGGAAGGCGTAGAATAATATCCCAAAATGTCTCCGTAATCTCACACCAGATGCTGGCGGAATCTGGCTTTAAGGTCAGCACTCCCCAAACACTAAAAAAACTGCGCATATGACCCTCTCCCCCAACGGAAGACTCTGTAGTGCCATGGAAAGCCATCATATCAGGACGTTCCATACGGCGTTCGATAGCTGGGAAGGTGTAGAATGAAGTCCCAAAGGCGTACCATGATCGTACATCAGAGGACGGTGGAATCTGGCTTTAAGGTCAGTGCTCGCCAAACACTAAAAAAACCCAGCATAAGACGCCCTTCAGATGACTTTCTAGCACCATGGGGAATCATTGTATCAGAACGTGCCTTACAGCATTCGATAGCTGGGAAGGTGTAGAATATGGTCCCGAAAAGGGCTCAGTGATCGCATATCCGATGCTGGTAGAATCTAGCTTCAAAATCAGCGCTGACGAAACGCCTCAAAATTCTCGGCACAAAGGTTACTCCATCAATAATAGTCAGGTTAGGATGGATCTGATACTGGTGTGTAGCTGTTGTGAAGCTTAACATCATGCAGGTGTTAAATAAAGCAACCCGTAGCAGTAAACCAAAGCAACGAAGCAAGGGGGAGGCTAAACCATCGAAACAGCCGACGATCGCGATCATTACAAGTGAGTCCAAGGCCAAACTTCAGTCACCGAGATAGAGCAATACGACGACGGGGCCGACCGAGGCGCCACCATGGGGCGGTGGGCAGTGAGGGGGGTGGCATCAGGATGCCTCCAAAGAGAGTGTAGATAGCTGGAACCGAGCGACGGGAACGAGACACGGGAAACGAGAGTAAACGACCCAAGAAGTGCGAGGGAGGGAGGATCGTAACAGGATCATGACATTTCGTAAAGCCGACCGTACCGATTGATAGTGCCAGAAGGGAGTGCGATATCAGGCAGCAGGACCACGTGGCCACTACTTCGACAATAACCCGAAACTGCGACCGACCCATTGACGAGGGAAGACGCCCGAGAGAGGAGGAAACCCACCATGAGGCAGCGGAGAAGAGTACGACAGAAGCAACGCGACACAACCGAGAACCAAAGATAACTGAAGCGAAGCGACGCGACCAAAGAGAAGGCAGGTCACGAAGAGTGCGGAGGGTGTAGCTCACTAAGAGTGCGAGGGGAGAAAGTGACGATAAAAAACCATGGTGTTGATTTCAATCGTTGGGAGGAGAGAAGTGGTGTTTGTTGTGGGCCTTTTTTATGTTAACCAGCCTTTTATATACTAAGTATACCAGACTATACCACCTCTGGTTACCACTTGGTATACCATTTGGACTAACGTGATAGTCATTGTAGCTACCTATCATAGGGTCATTACAGGATTATACTTTCAGAATCAGATGTTCAGAGTCATACCAACAGCGAATAATAAGCTCAAGATTACAGGCTTGAAATCCTAGACATAGAATCATATACTTAGAGCGATAGACTCAAACTATGTTAATAATACTAGCACTATATATAGACCTCTATATTCACAGTTCATAATATATACAAGTAAAGTGAGTAATCAAAAGTCTTGGTGATCCGGGCCATTTACACCCAAAATCACCCTTCTAAGAGGGTTTTCATCTAAGTTCCTCTGGCAATATAACGGAGGAACCCTATAGAGATATGAACTCTAAGGTTGTGACCGCACCAAACACTCAAAGTAGAAGATAAAGATGAGGTAAATAATTCAAAAGAATCAAACTGTAAAACTTAATATAGTTAAGCTCAAGGCTTCACGTAATTAGTTCTCTCGAGGAAAGGTTGGTTGTCAAGGTAGAATGCCAAATACGTAAATCTAAGTAGATATCAGATTTATGCCTTTGACATTCACCACTACTCCAACCTTGATGCGAGCACCCTGTCCTGCTCAGGGTTGTCCGAGGTCTACCCTCCATCAGGAATTATCCTGACGGCGGAAGTATCAGACCAACTCGGGATGCTTAACCCCGTCAATAGGATATGAGTTTCTGCAATGCATCTCCTATACAAGTACAGGTGGGAAAAACTCTTCCTATCAAAGTCATGCCAGTGGCTAACTGACATGACAACAACCGGAGTCAATACCTAGGTTGTAGACTCACTGGCCCAGTGGTAGTTTCATCTATACAGGCTATGCAGTCCATCATTTAATCTACTCAACTACTAAATGTGATAATTTGACATGCAAGCTCTCCCGGTGAGATGTAGTCAATGATTGGCTAGATGGGCGCTACCCATAGGCAGCCTCTCAGGACATACTCTACCGTGATAAGACTCATACCTCTAGAGTCCATTGATAACCCATAGTAATGCTACAAATCAAGGGGAGAAGGTCCCGGCTGGTTACTGTGGTATTTGTCCTGAAAGCGCCCAGTGCTTCTTTGACTACCTAAGTACCTCTAGGAAGACAACCCTACTACCCGTAGGCTAAGATAGACCCCTAGGTGCCGGAGAGACCAGATATGGGTGACCCCCATATTGGCGGTTACCCATACTGCCCTTATATATCCTCCAACGACATTCAGTCAGACAGACGGCAACGACGTATCCGGTGTTACAGCAGCTACTCCAATTGTCTCTTTTTACTTGCAAACAACCAACTCTGCAGCCGTCTGCCTATGTTGCGCCGTCCCAACGGTTGGGCCAGACCAGGGTGTTAGCTCAACCCTCAAAAGTTCAATAGTATGTTCGGGCCACTACGGCTCAGGCTGCTGGCCTCTCTACGCCGGTGTGTATGTACCTATAAACATCTAAGAGCCTGTAGAATGGGAGGCAAATGACCTCTCTAAGTTCCAGAATGACTTTGCCGGTGAAGGTAGGGTAACTTGGGTATCTCAGTAGAGTAACTGGGTCCCATGGGCAAAATGGCCAAATTCCAAAGGTAGGGTAACTTTGTCCTCTTATGCCTTTAACCACTCCGGAAGTCCTCCATTCAATCACAAGTCATCTCGGAGATCCGTGTAACATTCCCATAATTCTCTTGACTTTATTTCATGTTCTCCCGAAAGGTTACCCTGCCTAATGGGGTAACTAAAGCTACTCTACTATTTCCTGGGTCTCGCACTAGGCGAACCAGCATTCTTGTATACCAAGTATACTAAACCATACAACCTTCGGTTACCACCTGGTATACCATTTGGGCTAAGTGGGTAGTTATTGTAGCTACCTATCCTAGGGTCGTTACACGCAAACCTAAGTGGAAAGCTTTTCAAATCCTACCTAAATAGTACTACATATATCTCAAGATTATCCTCAGTTATTTACAGAGTCTCTAGACCCTTCCATATTATGGCACAGCCCAGCAAAGATCTGGAGATTGTTGCTGGGTGGTTACTGGGGTAATTATGTTAGAAACCTACTGAAGACAAGGACATTCAAGGAATGGTCAAACTTTGCAAGCCTGCAGGACATTCACTGAGGAGTGAGTATACTTGAAATTAATGATGGGATATTAGACAGATAAGATGGCTTTAAATCAAAATTTGGGGAAAAGGAGATCTGGTTTCTGGTGAGATACCAACAATTGAAAGGCGGTCCTTTTGCCCATTTGTGCTGTGAATCATGAGAATCACCCAGACTTGTGATTCGTCACTTTATGATAGTCAGATCAGGATTGTATGATATAATATATAATTGTAGATTTCGAGGAAATATATTAGTAGTCACAGAATATCACTCAGGGCATAAGATGGCGCTCTGCATAAGGTAAAGAACGCGGGATTATAGCAAGAGAGCCATCTGGATAATAAATGGGGGAACAAAAATCCCCAGCCCGCCCCATCACCCATACAGGGCCCGGTATAGGGAGAGGTAGGAAGAAGAGGCCAAACATTGGCCCCAAAGCGGAGGTAGAGCAGGGCCACTCTGAGAAAAGCTGTCCTGCTCTATCTCATAATCCACTCTAGCTTGAACCGGTGTCCTGTAGAGAACCTTCATGTAGAAATGCAGTATCCATATCTCTAGCCAAAGATGCCGTGAAGGAACTATAGATGGTTAGCAGGTTGTGAGTATAAGGCTGAACTACATTCTGGTATTTCCAGCTAGGGGAGCTTCCCAGAGTACAACAAGGTCGATGAACAGGTAGTCAGCCAGAAAAAGCAGGTAGTTTGATGAATCCTATACTTGCAAAAGTTTACATGTTTGAAGCTAGATCAGTTAATTTCAAAGCAGCAATAGAAACAGCGGAAGCCAAGTTATGGCAAAAGGTGGTAGACTGTTAGGCGGGAGCCTATCTCAAAGTCTTGCGAGATAACTCAGGCCGATAATCTTAATCGTAGACGGAGATTGTCTAGGAAGGCTCAATGATTTAAAGTAGAGGTAGGTAAAGCGATAAAGATTTTTCTAGCGTAAAAACTTATATTGATAAGATCTCTTCTCCGTTGCTTGATAATGTTCAAATAGCTCGGGAGGCGCCTCGATATTTATATGCCGCGTC
>Ga0307509_10010198_pt1 | contig 11556 bp, 4 predicted proteins | sample 10_EM_MG_FD_202245 | JGI IMG/M metagenome (GOLD analysis project Ga0307509, IMG submission 202245) | Populus trichocarpa ectomycorrhiza microbial communities from riparian zone in the Pacific Northwest, United States - 10_EM | ecosystem: Host-associated > Plants > Roots > Unclassified | place... | reverse complement strand
CAATAGGATATGAGTTTCTGCAATGCATCTCCAATACAACCGCAGGTGGAAAAACTCTTCCTATCGAAGTCATACCAGTGGCTAGCTGTTATGACAACAACCGGAGTCAATACCTAAGTGGTGGACTGACTGGACCAGTGGCAGTTTCGTCTATACAAGCTATGCGGTCTATCATTTAATCTACACGACTATCCACTATGATAAATTGACATGCAAGCTCCCCCGGTGAGATGTAGCCAATGGTTGGCTAAGTGGGCGCTACCCATAGCCATCCTGTCGGGACATACTCTACCGTGATAAGACTCATACCTCTAGAGTCCAATAACAACCCATAGTAATGTTACAAATCAAGGGGAGAAAGTCCGGGCTGGTTACTGAGGTATTTGTCTCGAAAGCACCCTGGCCTTCTGAGACTACCTGAGTGCCACTAGGAAGACTACCCTACAACCCGTAGGCCAGAATAGACTCCTAGATGCGCGAGAGACCATATATGGATGACCCCCATTTTGGCGGTTACCCATACTCCCCTTGTATATCCTGCGAACGACATTTAGTCGGACGGACAGCGACGACTTATACGGTGTTACGGCAGCTGCTCCAATGACCTCTTTTAACTAGCAAACGAGCAACTACACAGCCGTCTGCCTATGACGCGCCGTCCCAAGGTAGGGTAACTTTGCCCTCTTATGCCTTTAACCCCTCAGGAAGTCCTCCAGTCGACCACAGAAGTCGTCTCGGAGGTCTGTGTAACATTCCCATAATTCTCTTGACCTTATGCGAGTGTTCTCCCGAAAGGTTACCCTGCCTAGTAGAGTACCTCAAGGCTACTCCACTATTCCCTAGGCCTTATCCTAGGTTTACCAGCCATTTGTATAATATATATATGAGATCATACCACCTCTGGTTACCACTTGGTATACCATTTGGGCTAAGGTGATAGTGATTGTAGCTACCTATCGTAGGGTTGTTACACTAAGTACCACTAGGAAGACTACCCTATTACCCGTAGGCTAAGACAGACTCCTAGGTGCCGGAGAGACCATATATGGGTAACCAGCATTTTGGCGGTTACCCATACTCCCCTTATATATTCTGTGAACGACATTCAGTCAGACCGACGGCGACGACTTATACCGTGTTACGGCAGCTGCTCCAATGACCTCCTTTCACTAGTAAATGAGCAACTACACAGCCGTCTGCCTATGACCAGCCGTCCCACCGCTGCGCCGAGAGGGGTGTGTTAGCTAAACCCGCCCAAGTTCAATAGTATGTTTAGGCCACCCTTACACAGGCGTGGGGCCTCCCCCGGCAGATGCGTGTGCCCCCATGAACATCTATGAGCCCATAGAATGTGAGTCAATCGACCTCTAAGTTCTAGGATGACTTTGCTTGTGAAGGTAGGGTAACTTGGACTCCTCAGTTGGGTAACTGGGGTCCATGGGCATAATAGTCAAATTCCCAATGTAGGGTAACTTTGCCCTTTTATTCCTTTAACTGCTTCGGAAGTCCTCCTGTTAACACCTAATGTTATCTTGGAGGTCTGTGTAACGTTCCCATCAATTCCTTGACTTTATGCGAACTTATTCCTCTAAGGTTACCCTGCCTTGTAGAGTACCCAAGGCTACTCAACTATTCCCTAGGCCTTATCCTAGATTTACCAGCTATTTGTATACCAAGTATACGAGACCATACCACCTCTCGTTACCACCTGGTATATCATTTGGGCTAAGGTGACAGTAATTGTAGCTACCTATCGTAGGGTCGTTACGGCTGAATGCAGGGATTGTACCTTAAGCAATAATTACGTGATTCAAAAAAGAAAACGAAAAAGAAAATCTACTTGAACTTCGATGTAGTAGGAGCTATGGTATAAACAATGAGTTAATATCAAACAAATCCACAAATCAAATGAGCACTCAAAGATCTGCTAACTATGCTCTACCACCTCATATTGTTACACAATTATAAAAGACAATCTTAATGAAACCTTAAAATTCTATTTAGGTATATAGAAATCAATGCAAGTATGTAAAATATAAAAAAGAAAATTGTCTATTAGCCTTAGATAGACTTGATAGATGTGAACAGAGAGTAGCTATGTAGTGCAGGCATGTCACACAGGAAACCTATTGGAGAGTTATTGGTATATGAGGCAAGTTCCAGGACCTTATTCTTGTTGTGTCAGATGACCTTATTCTGAAACCATTATAGTTCTTTATACAGAGTACAAAATATCTACAATTATAGTTCATATATGGGCCCATTTCATGGGAGCAGGGTGAAAATAGCCCATGTTATCTTGCTTAACTCACAAAACAAACCCTGGTTTTTATCTCTATTAACTGAGATAACTCCTATTACTTGAAACCTATTCTCATGAAATGTAGCCCTGTAAGAACTCTATTTACAATGGATAATTGTAAATTATTATAGGCTGGCAATACTACTAAATATAATTGGCCTAAATGTAACAGCAATCAGAGATCTTTCTATTGATCAGTAGGAGAAATTGTACTCTTGTGAGATTAGACATTTTATATTTCACAATATTATAATCTCTGCTACTACCGAAATAATGTGGTCTCTGCTACCTTCAATATTTATACATAATATAATAAAGAGTATTTGCCTATCTGTTTAGAATTTAAAAATTTATACCATGGATATTTTACACTCTGTATAAAGAAATATGCATTTTTTCACAAATACTGTATAATTTTATATAGTGACATGTCAAACAGTGCCTAAATGGAAAATCTTTATATAATCATATCAAAAATGCGAAATCTACTGATTCTAATTGGCTTGTAGGCAACTTGGCCAATAATAGAACAGACTTTTGTGAAGTGCCTATGGTCTTATTCCGTCTAACCCTTTCTCCTCCCTAAACCAAAACCTCCAAATATTGGTTTGTTTTGATTGTCCCACACATTGAATCTCACAAAATTCCGACCAATGCAATCCCACTTTTCCTCACCTATTCTCACACCCTGGTCCTTTTTTATGAGTATATCTGGTTTAGGGCAGAATGTTTTGATTCGTAGACTAAAAGTTTCAAACAATTGGGGTTGGCTCCTCCGACCCCCGCTATGTTTCTTAGATGTGTATTGTTATTGATGCCCCTAGCCCTGGGTGATCGTGACATTTTGAATCGGTAAGCCTACCTAGTGCTAGCTAAAGGGCGTGATGTCTAAGGGTTGTTTCTTCAAATTTCCCGGGGAATAATGATTCCAGTATGATAGTTGACATGATCAGCAAACCTCTTGCCTGCCCTATTGAATGACTCCTGTAGATGAAAATTTTTACAATTCTTTACCTCTATTGCAGAGAATATTAGAGGTGAGGAATCTCCATGGGCGTGGAATTGATGGTAATTCAACCTATAGAAGCAATGACTGCCAGCGAAATTTTCAACAAGCCTTTTTTGATGAAGTGATATAACTTAGCTAGTCACAATTTAGGAATTTTTTTCTAAGCGTTTATGGGAAGTCATCTATCAGTTCTCTATACTAGCCCGTCATAAAATCTTCAGCGGGGGATAGTGATCGATAGTTCGCACTCGAGTACTGCACTTGCAGTTTAGTGATGAGTAAAGTGGGCTGGAAGATCATAATTTGTTTAGCCTCGAATGCATCAGTGTATCCGCTTATCGGAATAATCAAGCGTCCGACATACACTAAGACAGAATTGACTAATATGGCCATTCCTCGGCATGTTTCACTCTCTGCGTTTAACCAACAAATTTGTCAGCAGTCCATAGCTTCTCTAGTTCAAGATTATTCGAAGCACTTCTTCATCCTGCCCGGATATCACCATATGGCTTGCTCTAATAGACTCCCAATATCCTGCATATTGACAAACTAATACAGATTCTTCTCTGCCAGTAGGGGTGAATTGAGAAAAACTGTACAACTATTCAATTTGAAGAAAGGGGAGGGGGGTTAAATAGCTAACGAGGGTCCTTCGTTTCTCTGGTTAACAATAATAGGTTAATTATTATTTAATATAAGACATGATGTTTCCTAGGACAATGTGCTTACTAAAGTTGGAGTCATGGGCTGTAGTGAATATATTGGCTTTTAGTGATATAGGTGATAAGTTATGAGTTCTGAAGCCAGTTTTTTCTGCCCCAAAACCCTAGGCAAGCTAGCTAGGCGAACGACCCCTTACTAAGACCGGAGTGAGTAAGACATATTCGTTGCAGGCATCGATGTTTCGATATAGCATACTGTGTTGAAACTCAATCGGGCACCAGTGCTATCCAGGCTGCTTTGGCAAGGGTTCCCATTGAGGCTACAGCTAGACAGTGCAATTATTTTGGAAGCCAGAGCGCCCGGCCGATATTCGGGGTCCCACGTCAGTCGAGATAACGTCAGTCGAGATACAACATCCGACCCCGCTATATCCGCCCTGTTCGAACTTTTCGTTCCCTTACCTAACTTTCATCTCTAGATCTCGAGCATATGTTCAACCTCATCTAGCCGCGGCTTGCCCCGACTGGGGTCCCGAAATTGTGGTGCGAATCCTCCATCCAATAACCAAGTCGCTGCACTCGGCAGCGTCGATCTGGCCTGCCCTGCAGTCCATCCGGTGCCGGCTCCGTGGCCAAAACAAATATAACGACATGTCACTTTCCCGACATCAAGATGAGTGTGATCCTCCCTAATAGCTTGCCGAATCAACAATCATTTCATCTTTCGAATAACGATATACGTCTAAATTCTTGGCATTGATTCCAAATGCGTCATTTAGAAATCCCTGCATCTGACGCAACATACCCGATATCAGATGTGATATATCAGCGGAAGAGCACTTGGCAAACTTCGTTATGAGGACACTACTAGTTTGCTGATCAGGAAGGTATCGCAGCGGAGGCAAATATGGAGCCGGAATTAATATATAGGTTCCAGCTAAATTTGAACGTCCCCCAAATTGGCGCATCTTCTTTAACGGCGTTGGAATCCAAAGCCAAAAGAAATATCAAGCAAAGGGCTGGAAGGGGAGCCGGATTGTGGATTCTACGGACTATAGATTCAGTTCTGCCTAGATATTATTGCTGAGGCTAGTGGAAAGATAGAGGGGGGTCCACTATGATTTCAACAGATGTGAGAAATGAGAGGACATGGCTACTCTTTTTTGGTGCGAGTCCATGTGCGAGCAGGTCTTTGATCTGAAGCCTCAGCAGCAGTGGAATTTGGTCGCTCGATTGGCATAGGATGCACGTCTGGTCTCATTAGGGGCGGCTCTCCCTTGAGAATTGGAAATCTGTCCGCAGGCCATCATATCGGCGAAAGAGAGAGCTATATCCAAGAGGAGCGGGGGAATTTCGTTTATTGATGCCATGTGGCTTTTGGTGCATACTCGCCAATTCCAAAAGTACCCGGAGAGGGGAGGGGGGAGGGGGGGTGTGCTACAGACTTACTAATCTAGGTGTGGTTCTCGGAGACCTGGAGAGGAGGTCTCTGGATACTTTTGGAATTGACAAGTAAAGAAGTCGGTTGCCGCCAAGACTTCATTTTGGGAATTGCGGAAATGATCGAATGTGAGCCTATGGTTCCACTGCGGCTTGGAAAGCGTCGAGTGGTCCCAACCTCAAAATAACCTGTCATTTGAATGAAGGAGTGGGAGATTAGTACTTGCGGGTAGTTTCATGGTTGCACAATTGTAGCAGCTTTAGCAGGAACATTCTCATAGCGTGGAAGCAATGACAATTCAAAGTCTCGGTCTCTAATGCACTGCGGAGACGGACCGGAACGTCTCTCCGCATTGCATAATCACGACGGCTATGTCTCAACCAATTGTTGATGTGACTTTTGAAGGGTTGGTGTCATTCCTAAAGCGGTAAGTGCGCTATCCTTCTCCGTTCATCCAGTACTGCTGAGCTTCATAGCTTTAAGAAATACGTGTATTCAGTTGCATTCCCACGATGTTCAGGCTGAGGCAGCAGAGTATAAATCCCCATGTCATAACAAACCGAGCGTTGTCGTTTGACAGACAACAAAAATTGTACAACCCATAATACCATATGATAGGAAGTGGCGTTAGACTAAATGACATGTTTGGTCTAAACGCGAAATCTAATGCCGTGTGTGATAGGCCTCACTGACTGGCCAGCTCCTGCAAAGCAGTAATATTATAAATCTGCAAGAGCCACTATCGAAATATGCTACTGTTCAAGTATTCGCAATTTATTCCAAATACCACCGATATGATCAGGGAGCATTTAATTCTGCAGTGGTTGTGCTTAACTTATGATCCACCAACTAGAAAACTTAGTGGCGGTAGATAGACTAGCAAACTGACCGCACCAGAGTCTTAGCGGATTGGAGACTTGAATGTCTCTAGTCCTTGATACGGACTCCTGTAGACCACCTTCACATCCACTGCCACCCTTCCTGCACCTTACTCTTCTTTCTTTAGAAATAATCTACAGTGTTAGGGGCTAGCAAAACACTCGGTATTCCTTTCCCTCAGATGATTCGCTATGCCTGGAGTTTTACCCCCACCCCTGCAACGAAGGGGTGATAAAAAGATTCGGTAAATTACGCCAGTGTCTGTTTGCTATGGGTTTTGCCGACTTGTCTGACAAAGTTTATCGACAGGCTATGTGAGAGCGCGAGTGAGTATTGGAGTGGGGAAGGGTGTAGAAATGAGTATAAATTGCTCACACCCGTGCACCTGAACTCCCCTTCTCTCTCACTTGATTCCTCGCTCTCACTTCCTTATTGACTTCAGGTCTTCGGAGCTTGCCAGGGTATCGAGAAAAGCAAAGCATAGCTAGCTATTTACCTACGAACCACTTACTTCCCCTACCCCGGGCCTACGTACTTCTCTTTCTGCCCTCTCCGCTCCTATCTGCTCAGTCAGCAGCCCTGCAAGAACGTTTGATACTATCCACTTTAGTTGAGGTTTTTTTGCTCCCTCCGTTAGCTGTTCTTATGCCACAAGTACACATACTTACTTCGACTGATAGATGTGTAACTACGAGAGACTTACCTACACCTCATGCGGTCACACTGAGCTCCGTCTCATTGCGCACTGTCACTTTGCGAGGAACGATCCGTTCCACCAATGTTTTGGTGTGCAAACAGTGAAGCGTGAGAAGACAGTGGATGGGGAGAATTGTTCTGAATGTTCAAAGCCCAAAGGGTAACATTCGACAACCTCAACATGAACCTAAAACCATGGAGACGCACCCAAGATAACGCAATAATATCAATTGCCTGCTATTTTTTTTGTATTTGGTATCTTATTTCTTGTGTTTTCCTTTCTTTTCTTCTCCCTCGTGTCCCTTTTTCTTTTCGGCTGCGATCCCAGATATGCGGCCCCCCGGCACACGGGAAGGACGGAAGGACCATAGACGCTCGTTACCGCCTGTTACAGCAGATCGATTTTCGGCAGGTACGAACAAGAGGAAAACAGATGGATTGGAGGAGTGTCTCGGTGTTTCGTGCTTTTGGAGTTCTCGTTTGCTTCTACTTCCACCCCCTTTTCCTTGGCTTCTGGTGTACTTTTTTGACTTTTAATTTCTGGTTTCTCATCCGTTTACTAGACTATGGCTACTATCTCCGGTGTGATATAGATTGAGTATGAGTTCTATTGATTTCGGTTCTCTTTTTTTGCTTTATCACGCTTTTTATATTTGAATTTTTCTATTGCGAACCTAACGTATTCGTAGAAGCGGGGAGGGTGAAACAAACAAAACAACCTGGATTTCGGATTAGACATTTTGTCGCGGTATCGAGGGTTTTAAATGAAAATTTAGAAAGAGGCAGAGTGAGAAGTGATGTGCCCAAATGACCAAGTCAATGTTGAGAGTACTGGTTCAACACGCGGAAATATAGGAGGACACGGAATATTGATATCCCTGCCGCCCCCAAAGGCACGATACTCACGGACCCTGCTCTCCACGAAGCAGCAGACAACGCAAGGAGTACTTAGGACACCTCCCTAAAGCAGAGGTGGATGTCCTATTGGCACCCGAAGGCGAGAATGTCACTGCCGCTCACAATGAAGAGGGCAGAGGAGATGTTCTAATCCATACGGGCCCACGTTCGAGCCTCAACTATTCCAGCTTCTCCAAGACTAGAGAGTAAGGAACGCACCCCAGCATACAGCATCGCACATAGAGGTACCTACTGCGGTGCAATATCATCACACATACTCAAAACCCTTCGTGGAAGAATGGCAGTGCTGTACGGTACTATTCAAAACCCGCTCCAACCCCCCACGTCAACACCGCGCAATACGAATATGCAAAAACAAGGGGATTCTCACAACTCCTCCCCCGTTGGCCTGGCACTAACATCGTATAAATCGAATAACCTTCGAGTAGTGACATTGCCATCCAGCTATCTATCAAGTCATGACACACACGAAATCCATGTATGGCTGATCATCTGTGTTGACTAGCATTGGTAGACTGAAGAGGTAGAAACTATATAGGCTACATTTTCTGGCTAAAACTTGACGGCGCTAATCTTCAGCCGGGATGCAGGAGGGGGGGTAAGGGGCAAGGGGGGGGGGATTGCTATCCAGAGAATAGATATGATTGTGTTAAAATGGTTGTGGGTTAGTGTGATAACGTCAAGGACGGGAAAGTGGGACACCACCTGGAAGTGGGACACACGGTAACTATATAGTCACAAAAGGCAACAACTCAACCAATTCTTAATCATATTGGACAAAACAAGCTTATATGAATAGAGAAAAAATAGGAGAGCTGGTTCAAGCCTGAAATGTATAAGTAATAATAATCTTTCATGGAAAAATACCAGAAAAAAGAGGGGAAATCAGGGAAAACAGCAAGAGAATTAGGAAAACTAGTTGAAGTATAGAAGTAGGGAAGACGATTTGATAAGAGGCAATTTGGCATGACAATTGGTAGTGATGACAAATCATGAATGGCAACCAGCTGGTATCAATGGTATTATTATCCCAGTAGAAGGGAACTGCAATAGGAGCAGATATAGCACAGGCTGATAGGCAGTGCAGGCAAGTATGGAGAAACAAAGAAGTGTGGACAGGGGAACATTTGTGGGCAAGCACAGATGATTAGGGCATAAGTGGAGACTTATGGCTATCACATGTATTAGCAGAGTTTTACCTACTAGATGCAAACCGTAGTGAGCAACCTCTATCTATTATGTACTATACAACTTATCAAAATGTCCGATCTGATCGTCTGATAAACTGAAGATCATCTGATATACTCTCTTAGTGCTGGTGTATACCACACACTGTATTTGTGATCATGACATGTAATACTCCAAAAGCCAAGCCCGATGTGAAAAGTTTCTCCTTTGTATTGGTTATTACATGGTTATCATTTTCTTCTTAATAGTAACCTTTCCCTCTATACAACTCACATTAACACTCTTCCAATAGACTTTAGATATGCTTTCTCTTGACACAAACTCCTCTCACAGAAATAACCATCACACTCATACCACTTCTCATAATGTGGAGATGATGGCCGGAAAATCAGGAGTCTTCAGTTGACAAGTAGATCAACAGAGGGCCTCTGTATTGAGCCAGCATACTAGCCAGAATGGACATGGTGCGTGTACTACATTGGCAGAAGGAGGTTGGTCCATGCATACCAGATGGTGATAGTCTAAGACAGCTTTCTTCTGCGGCTTGGATCAAACAGAGATCAGTGATGATAATAGAGCTCAAACCGGATGAGATGAATCTTGATAAGCCCAAGGTTAATGGTTGAATACCACTTGCACTACCACTTTGAATTGATATAAGTCTGTAGTGCAAATACTACTCAGACTGGAACAGAGCAACCCTATCAAACCAAATAGAATAGTACAATACTGATGGCAGATACAGCTCTGAATCAATATGAAACAGGGGTAAAAAATAATCCTTAGATATAAAGCAATTAAGCTTAACAAGCGATGTAATTCAGGTCAATAGCCAGTCTTCATAGACCTGAAGCAGTCTTATAAACAGGACTTGACAGGGAAGATATTACTATAACAAGCTATATATTAACTCTTCAATACCACCAGTTAATGCCAGTAAGAAAAAATATCAAGAAGCCATGAAAATAATATTTGATTGTATTGAGGTGGATCTCTACAAGCCTGAATATATTAGGCAAATATTGCTCTAGAATTCTGCTGTTTATGAAGATGCAGTTGTAGTGAGAATACTCCATGGAAAATATGAGGTTAACACTAAAAGCTCAGATAATCATAGCGGAATACTACTATTAAAGGCCAGGTAGAAGAGAAATATGACAGCTGTAGATATTCAACCCAGTAGTTAAGGGCTGAACCCTCGAAAGCTGAATGAGAACAACGTAACACAACTTTTCCATAGTGTATAAGATTGACAAGATAGGGTTGTAAGAGTACAACTGAAATACTACTGTTATTGGGTACTTGGGCTATCCATAACATACTCAATATTGATAGTGGAATACCTCTTAAGGAAACAACTTAAACTAGCCATACAGTAGGTAAGAAAATACTACTTGGACATGAAGCAAGCCACTCTGGCAACTCAATAACAAAAAGAACTACATTAATTGAATGTAGTGTGAAGACTATGGAAATTTCCTCTCTTAGATAACAGGTTGAGCAGACAGCTAAAATTGCCTAACGCTGGTTATTCTTAAGACAAATTAAAAAGGAAAAAGAGCTAGATCTTATTAGCAAAGAGGACTCTGGCATTATAGCATCAGGTTCAATTTTTGAAGTTCTTACAAATCTTGTGCTCAAATATCATTCACACAAGCCACTCTTTCTGGCCATGCAGGACTGTTGAAAATAGATTTCATCAGGGAAGATGTCAATCCTAATAGGTCAAATAATGAGAGCTAAAGACTGCAATTGTTGGCCGCTAGGTGTAAACTTGTGTAAGGTCTGAAAATATTACCTTAACATCAAAAGATTAACCCTAACAACTGAGATAATAAGTTTTCAATACGCTCTGATTAGTAGTAGTGGTATACGAATATTAGAGTGTAGTCAAAATTGGGCTTGGAGAGATGGAGACTATCCCTGACAAGCCATATATTCACTGTTGAACCCTCCTTGAGGATGCTGATGGGAATAGATCTAAAGCTATACTGAATATACTACTGAGTCATGCAGAGATCAATCCCAATCAGCTAGATAATATCTGCTAAAGATTTATCTTGAATGCTATTATTAAAAGAAGTAATATTGAAAATATTAATTAGTCATGAAGAGGTCAATCCCTCAAAGCCAGATAATAACTAAAAAAGACTACTTTGCATTACTGCTTTTTATATAGGTGAGAGAGTTGTTAAAATAGTTCTCAGAGGAGCTACCATCAACACAGGCAAGCCTGATAACAACCATCAAATAGAACTCTTGAATGGCTCTCAGAATAGCTATCAGAAGATTATGAAAATTCTACTTAGTGGTAAAGGGCACAATATGGACCCTGCAGACAATGTTTACTGAATACCACTAGGAGATACTACTTTGAATAGACATAGAAGAGTGGTAAAAATGATAATAATGGCCGAAGAGTACCCTTGGGGGTTTCCTGACCAGAAATAAGAAAGTGGTC
>Ga0307509_10010197_pt1 | contig 11557 bp, 14 predicted proteins | sample 10_EM_MG_FD_202245 | JGI IMG/M metagenome (GOLD analysis project Ga0307509, IMG submission 202245) | Populus trichocarpa ectomycorrhiza microbial communities from riparian zone in the Pacific Northwest, United States - 10_EM | ecosystem: Host-associated > Plants > Roots > Unclassified | place... | reverse complement strand
TGCGTCCGGTGCGTCCACTGCGTCCGGTGCGTCCACTGCGTCCGGTGCGTCCACTGCGTCCGGTGCGTCCACTGCGTCCGGTGCGTCCACTGCGTCCGGTGCGTCCACTGCGTCCGGTGCGTCCACTGCGTCCGGTGCGTCCACTCCGTCCGGTGCGTCCTGAGTTGCCTGGCAACGCCCGCTCAAATTCCATGCGTCCTGAGTTTCCTCGCAACGCCGGCACACATCCCATGCCATCCTGGTCATGCTGCGAGCTTCTTTGTGTCAGGATGGAAGGTTGCCTCATAGCAGCATCCTGAATACCTCCAAGGCGCCCGCCCGGTGAAGTTACTTCGATCTGCTTATTGATGGAGCCTATTATCACGTCTTCGTTGCGTCGGCTGGCATCGGGAGTAGTAGTACTTCTTTTTTAAATCATGTCTTCCGCGTGCGGGTCATATACTACTGATCATCTGCCCTTGTAGTTTATGGATCTGGTGATTGTACTTTATAGGTTGTTTATTCATCGGTAGATTTTATACAACTATACTAGCACTAGGTTCCTCCCTCAATCAATCCCCGACGCAAAATAGCATCGCAGATGCCTTCTGATATCCGGATCCCTTAATATACCTCGTTAAATGTTGTCAAATCTATACAGCTATTGACAATCCAGCACCGATCCCCCTCTGGGATAAGGTGCGCCAGGCCGAGAATTGTCCCTATGTCAACTACAGTAAACTCCCGAGCATTCTCCTTCATTTGGACGGTAACAAGGCTATGTACGTGTAACAACCCTACGATAGGTAGCTACAATCACTATCACCTTAGCCCAAATGGTATACCAAGTGGTAACCAGAGGGGGTATGGTCTCGTATACTTAGTATATACATAGCTGGTAAGCCTAGGATAAGGCCTAGGGAATAGTTGAGTAGCCTTGAGGTACTCTACTAGGCAGGGTAACGTTACGGAAGGATATTCGCATAAGGTCGAGAGAATTATGGGAATGTGACACGGGCCTCCGAGACGACTTTTGTAGTCGACTGAAGGACTTCCGGAGTGGTTAATGGCAGAAGAGGGCAAAGTTACCCTACCTTGGGAATTTGGTCATTATGCCTATGGACCCCAGTTACCCTACTGAGGTGTCCAAGTTACCCTACCTTCACCAGCAAAGTCATCCTAGAACTTAGAGGTCGATTGCCTCACATTCTATGGGCTCTTAGATGTTCTTGGGCACACCCGTATCTGCGCGGGGAGGCCCCACGCTTGGGCAATGGTGGCCCGAACATACTATTGAATTTAGGCGGGTTTTGCTAACACCCCTCTCTGGGCCCAGCGTTGGGACGGCCTGTCATAGGCAGAGGGCTGTGTAGTTGCTCGTTGGCTAGTAAAAAGAGGTCATTGGGGCAGCTGCCGTAACACCGTCCAAGTCGTCACCGTCCGTCCGACTAAATGTCGTTCGCAGGATATATAAGGGGAGTATGGGTAACCGCCAAAATGGAGGTCGCCCATATATGCACTCTAGGGCACCTAGGAGTCAATTCTTGCCTACGGGTAGTAGGGTAGTCTTCCTAGTGGTACTCAGGAAGTCTCAGAGGCCAGGGTGCTTTTGAGACAAATACCTCAGTAACCAGCCCGGGCCTTCTCCCCTTGATTTGTAGCATTACTATGGGTTGTTATTGGACTCTAGGGGTATGAGTCTTATCACGGTAGAGCATGTCCCGAAAGGCTGGCTATGGGTAGCGCCCACTTCAACAACCATCGGATACATCTCACCGGGGGAGCTTGCATGTCAATTTATCCTATTCGATAGTCGCATAGATTAAATGATGGACTGCATAGCTTGTATTGACGAAACTACCACTGGGCCAGTGAGTCCACCACCTAGGTATTGATTCCGGTTGTTGTCATAACAGTTAGCCACTAGTATGACTTCGATAGGAAGAGTTTTTCCACCTGTGGTTGTATTGGAGATGCATTGCAGAAACTCATATCCTATTGACGGAGTTAAGTGTACCCGAGGTGGTCCGACACTTCCGGCAGCATAAATCCTGATGGAGGGTTGACCTTGGACAAACTCTGCGCAGGACAGGGTGCTCGCTCAAGGTCGGAAGTAGTGGTGAATGCCAAAGGCTTAAATCTGATATCTACTTAAGTTTAAGCGTTTGGCATTCTACTTCGACAACCAACTTTTCCTCAAGAGAATCAAATTGAGTGAAGCTTCGAGCTTAACTATATTAAGTTTTACCGTTGATTCTTTTGAATTATTTTACCTCATCTTTATCTTCTACTTTGAGTGTTTGGTGCGGTCGCAACCTTAGAGTTCACCTCTCTACAGGGTGCCCCCGTTACAGTACGTCTGATATCGGCCCTGAGTTCACTGCGATCACAAACTGAACGCTAGCGACGCGGCGCACTCAATCCTCGCATCTGGGGTCTCTGATTTTGAAGAGTGCAATGATCTTGGCTGCAAGACGGCCCCGGAGCGCACCATACATGTCTTCCGTTCTGGCCCGCACCAAAACCCAATCATTGCGACTCCCTTGGTTCCTAAAGTTGAGAGCCCCGGTGTATCGCGCACGGTGGATGTCGTATATTTCTGTTTCTTGGAACACAAGAACTCGAATTTCTTGTTCTGTCAGTAGCTCCACTGGAAGTGATTCGAGTATCTCAGGGTCCTCCAGAAGACGGCTCTCTGGCAGCAGATTATGCTGGCTGTATCGGATCAATCAACGACATATAATTTGAATGGAAACCCCGAAAACCCGACTAAAATCAGCCATATTGGAAACATCGTCCCAGCGTCCGTTCAGCATCCTCCTACGCATGTCAGGTGCTGTTGTGGTGCTAGTTGTGTCTAACTGTTCCACCACATCGGGAGAGAGATCTGCACCGCAACGTCGCAGAGATTCCAGATTCAATAGTCTCATTCGGATGCCTTACTGTTGACTATAGCTCTGGACAATTTGCCGTGAGGCATCGTTTTTATTTGATTGCCGCCATTCAGCCTTGATTTGGGTCTTATGTGCTAGGTCGCCGAACTCGGTTGAATTCATCGGAATATTGCCAAACTTGCGTATATGATCACAAAGGTCACTGAGCAAATGCATCTTGATGAAGTTGAAATGCGATTCACAGAAGATCAAGTCCATATGTCGCTCGGTTTCTTGTTCCCTTTCTGCGTGGCGCATCCGGTGCCGTTTTGAGGGTGCGATGCCCTCCCTTGTCTAGGGCCTATCATGTCGCAGCTCCCTTCGTTGCTCATTGATCTTCGCGCCTATGCCTTGATTTACTTGAAACTCTAAAAAGATATCCTTGATCTTGTGAAACGTGTCCAGATAGTCTTCCATATACGTGATTGTTTCCGCTGTGTGGCTTCGGTATTGCGCCATCATATTGAAATCAACCAGCGCCCTGACGCATCCAAGAGCATGCTTGAACGGTATGAGTTGGGCACTCCCAGGCTGACGCAGTGCCACAGCCAGAACGCCTAGAACACACCGCCCAAGGTTCCGCATCTCTTTCCCTTGCGACTGCGTAACCTCACGGTAGGCTTTTTTGGGTACAAGGAATTCTGGGTAAGGCGGTAATGCCTTCCAAACTTCGTCAAATGCCTCAAGTCGTCCGTGCTTTTTCAGAAAGCCCTGGATCTAGTCCATCATGTGCTTGAATAACCCAAGATAAACTGTATGGAGCATGTCTGGTTTGTGTAAATCTGACGGTGAAACCCTGTTGAGCCAGTAAAAAACATTTTGACCTAATCTAATACCGGGACTCTTAGGCGTGATGTCGGCATGGTCGGTTTCTCCTATCCAATTTTCATAGTCGTAATGGTGATATATTGCGTAATCTCTAACCGGATAGACCTTCATGTTGGTGCCTAATTCGACAGCAGGCATCGCACCTGGCGGAAGTGTCTCCTGGTTTCAGTAAGCGATTGTTTACTTAAAAAAGGGTTATGAGGCTGTAATTGAAGATCCCACCACCAGTCTGCCGTGTGCATTTCTGCGTATATCTGTTGTCCATTGGTGTTGTATTCCCTGCGCGGCGCGTAGACAAGTCATCTCTGTAGGCGATCTGGCGCAGGAGATATCTGACGCAATCTAGAACGTTGCGATAGAAGAATGGCAATGATCGCTTGCCATCATCAACCTGTCCTTTGTTCCATTGAAGATATGCACTGTGAGGATCCAATGCCTGGAGGAGGTTCTCAAGTGTATGCATGGAACTATACCCGGCCGATAAAGGATTACCGAGACCCCTCGAGAAGTATTCATTGATTCATGACTTAGGTACTTTACCCTCAATGAACCAAGACGCTAGCTTGAAACCGTGCGTGCTACTAAATCGGGACCATGGGTGCTGACAAAGATTGCTTTGTTCTTGCTCAAAACCCTTGACATCTCCTATAGATTCACGGGCCCCTTCATAAAGCATCGGTTTACTGGGTAATGGACTCGTAGTTTCGGTGAGTATCTCTGTATCAGACTCATGACTGATGTCATCGAATGCGCCGTAAACATGTCCGGTGGGATCTGGATCTCATTCATAGTTGGAATCCAGGTGGAGATGCCCCTCGTATGGCAATATGTTGCTTCCTTTGTTATCGTTAGTAGTCTGTGAGGATGCATATTTTATTGTAGACGCTAAGACGATATCCAGATTTGCGTGCACATTTCACAGGTGCTTCTTATATGCACCAGACCAGCTGTATTTCCGTCGGCAGAATGGACATTGGTTAGGCATGGGGTGAGATTTCTCAGATTTTCTCGGCCTTGTGTATTTACGAGTCCTAGGCTATCGGGGTGATGTCAACAATGTGTGTAGATCGCACGTGTGGTCAAGCGGCCCGAATGATCTAAAGTGGAACCAGTATTGTGAATTGCTTAGTGTAAAGGTCACGTGGTGCAGCCTTGGATTGTTTGTTTCAGGATCTTGATAGTAGACTGAGAATATTTCCTGTTCGAACGCAAGAGTCTTTATTCCGTTTCATTTGTTCAAGTTGAATCAGATTATTGGGGTGCCCTGTGGTAGAGCGTCAGATCCCGGTTCCCTAATAAATTGTTAAAAATACTTGCATCTTTCAACCGGCCTAAAAGATCAGAGTGTTTTATATATAATGGGCACAGATCAACACAGGAGGACCTCATACCAAGAATCATCTGCCATTCAGAACTTCCACAAGATCCACAAGATGCACATCTCTAGCCTCTCATATTTATCAAATCAATATACTCAAAAACATATTCGATATGATGCAGAATATCAACATCATTCAATACGCACTGATGCCACCCGGCGGGCCGCAGCTGGCACCAGCAGGTCAGACATATCATCTTCCTGCTAATTCTCTCATTGGAGAAATCTCATTTCGACGCTTGGACAAAAGAAAAATCACTGAACATAAGAGGTCAATGGGCATCGCGGTTGGTCACCAAGGTGACCCCATATACGGTACATGGCGGGACGCTGTTAAGGATCAAATGTTAGCCAGGGGTTATCAGACGGATCTTCACAACTTCCCTGACGCAGAATTCCTGCAAATCATTGCCGGCTTCCGGCAATTGAGACCCTCCTGGGATGAACTCGCCACTGCATCTTCAGCGAATGACATACCTGGTATGCAGGAGGTTGACAAGGTAGTGGTCCAACTGGTTAAGGACTGTGGGAAGAAGTTGACTAATCCAATCAACTTGAAAAATAAGCCGTTTCCGCAGGTGCTTGGAGTCCCTCCAGTGCAGGTGATCGTCACGAAGATATTACTCCCTGCGAATGCCCTACCTGGGAGCCAGTGGGGTCTTGCAACAGCTGTACAGAATGCAGGTGCTGGGGCCCTACATGCTCCCACAGCCAATGCACCCGGGCTAGCTCAATTCCAACCTACCCAGGCTGCTGGTCCATACCAAATCCCTCCTCCCCCGCCGAATCCCCAAGGGCCAATACAACTTCCTTTGCCAGCGTCTGCAAATCCTGGTCCGTCAGGCAGCGCTGGACAGAATATGCCTCCCCCGGCGATAGGCCCTCTCAAATTGTGGTTGCGCTCGTCTGCTAGCACACTCAAAATATCAGGTGCTGCATCGGCGAATAACCCACAACAAATCTTTCCTCAGGTCGTGGTGAATAACCAGCCACTAAACAATGCTCCTCAGACGGCCGGTGGTGCAAACCAAATCCAGGCTCCCCTGCCGAATCCCCAAGGGCCAAACCCACCTCCCTTGACAGCGTCTGCAAATGCTGGTCTGTCAGGAAACCAAATCCAGGCTCCCCCGCCGAAGGCCCAAGGGCCAAGCCAACCTCCCTCGACAGCATCTGCAAATGCTGGTTCGTCAGGAAACCAAATCCAGCCTCTCCCGCCGAATCCCCAAGTGCCAAACCACCCTCCCTCGACGGCGTCTGCAAATGCTAGTCCGTCAGGAAACCAAATCCAGGCGCCCCAGCCGAATCCCCAAAGGGAACACCAACCTCCCTCTATGGTGTCTGCCTGTCCTGGTCCGTCAGGAAGCGCAACGCAGAATAATCCTCTCCTGGTGATTGCCTCTGCGATATTAAGCTTGCCCTAGTCAGGAGTCAGAATGCACAAAATGGGTGCTCCCCTCGAGAATAACCCTCCGCAAATCCAACCAGCTGCCCCCATAACTATCCTTGATACGCCTGCGCCGGCCAATTATGAGGCCTAGATAATTCGCCATGTGCTAGATCAGCCTAAGGTAAGGCAAAACACGCCAGATCTATGTGATGTAAGGCAAATAAGTGAGTCTTTTTCGAAATTACCCCAATGATTTGGGTGGTGACTTACTAACAAATGAGATACAAACTTGAGGGCTCTACTTGGTGGCCCACGGGCCCTGCGCATTGTGTGGCAACGACATCCGGTTGATAGCGACGCCCGGCGACCCAATTATCACATCCTCTATTGGTGATATCCTCATATCAATGATTTGGATGTTGCCGAGTTAAATTCATATGATATTGGGGGCTTGTCATCGGCAATTTTAAGATGTGTACCCTCGGACAGCATTCGCTACATATTTGGTGCCACAGGCGAAGGCCGGCGCGAGCTTCGTGAAGACCCTACACAGGCCTTACATTATTCAAATTATATTTTCATCCAGTGTGATCAGGACGTACGTACCTGGCTCTTGTCGACTCAACCCAATGAGCACCCGGTTGACGTGCTCGTTTATTGTCATTGCCCATTGACGCCAGCAAGACAAGCTACACCACCGGAGCCGAGACACAGATACCTCGCACCAAATGCTGCCTCTAATTGGACAAACGCCTTACCCGGATGTAATGTGAACACGGCAGCTCAACCGAAGGGAACAGCTATTCCCACGAACAGTACTAAGACCAGTGGATTACAAAACCCACATGATGCTTCCCTTTTTCTTCCGGGATGGTTCAGCTCATCATCAGATGTTTCAGACAACTTTGATTCGCACCTGTAATGACCCTACGATAGGTAGCTACAATGACTATCACATTAGCTCAAATGGTATACCAAGTGGTAACCAGAGGTGGTATGGTCTCGTATACTTAGTATACAAATAGCTGGTTAACCTAGGATAAGGTCTAGGACATAGTAGAGTAGCCTTGGGTACTCTACGAGGCAGGGTAACCTTTCGGGAGTAAGTTCACATAAAGTCAAGGAATTTATGGAAACATTACACAGACCTCCGAGACAACATTTGGTGTTGACCGGGGGACTGCCGGAGGGGTTAAAGACATACGAAAGCAAAGTTACCCTACCTTGGGAATTTTACCTTTATGCCAATGGAGACCAGTTACCCTACTGTGGAGTCCAAGTTAGCCTACCTTCACCAGCAAAGTCATCCTAGAACTTAGAGGTCAATTGCCTCATATTCTATCGGCTCTTAGATGTTCATGGGCGCACACGTAGCTGCGCGAACAAGCCCCATGCCTGAGTGATGGTGGTTCGAACATGCTGTTGAACTTGGGAGGGGTTAGCTAACACCACCCTCTGGCCCCCGCATTGGAACGGCGCCTTATAGGCAGAAGGCTGTGTAGTTGCTCGTTTGCTAGTTAAAAGAGATCATTGGAGCAGCTGCCGTAACAGCGTATAAGGCGTCGCTGTCCGTCCGACTGCATGTCGTTCGCAGGATATATAAGGGGAGTATGGGTAACCGCCAAAATGGAGGTTGCCCATATATGGTCTCTCTGGCACCTAGGAGTCTATCTTAGCCTACGGGTAGTTGGGTAGTCTTCCTAGTGGTACTTAGGTAGTCCAAGGAGGCCAGGGAGCTTTTGGGACAAATACCTCAGTAACCAGCCGGGACCTTCTCCCCTTGATTTGTAGCATTACTACAGGTTGTTATTGGACTCTAGAGATATGAGTTGTATCACGGTAGAGTATGTCCCGAGAGGCTGGCTATGGGTAGCGCCCACTTAGCCAACCATCGGCTACCTCTCACCGGGGGAGCTTGCATGTCAATTTATCACATTTGGATAGTCGCGTAGATTAAATGATGGACTGCATGGCTTGTATAGACGACTCTACTACTGGGCCAGTGAGTCCACTACCTAGGTATTGACTCCGGTTGTTGTCATCACAGTTAGCCACTGCTATGACTTCGATAGACAGAGTTTTTCCACCTGTGGTTGTATTAGAGATGCATTGTAGAAACTCACATCCCATTGACGGAGTTAAGTGTACCTGAGTTGGTCCGACACTTCCAGCAGTAACATTCCTGATGCAGGGTAGACCTCGGACACACCCTGAGCAGGACAGTGTGCTCGCACAAGGTCGGAGTGTGGTGAATGTCAAAGGCTTAAATCTGATATCTACTTAAGTTTAAGCGTTTGGCATTCTACTTCGAAAACCAACTTTCCTTGAGAGAACTAATTGAGTGAAGCTTGCAGCTAAATGATATTAAGTTTTGCCGTTTGATTCTTTTGAATTATTTACCTCATCTTTATCTTCTACTTTGAGTGTTTGGTGCGGTCGCAACCTTAGAGTTCACCTCTCTATAGGGTGCCCCCGTTACAGCACCGTAGTAGGGTTGTCAGTATGACATCTCCTGTTGACCAGGGTGGCGATTCCACATGACATCGGATACCTCTCTCAATTAAACCGCAGGGAATGTTGAACACACATTGCATCATGAAACAGCTATGGAGTCCCACACATGACGATAAGCCACAGAAGCGTAAGGGGCGGTTTGACCTGGATAATTAGGCTGAGCGCAGGTCCAAAATGCAGTGTCTTGTGGTTTCTGCTCAAGAAACTTTGAAAGAGGGCCAGCTTCAGAAGCGCCGACTGGTTATCGAAGAAGATAGTAATGACGAGCTTCAGATTAACAGACTATATTTGCCCCAGAGAGTGTAATCCATATTATGGCGCGTAGATTTTCAGCTGCGTCTACAGAGACACCGAATGTATTAGCATTTGATATTGATAGTTTTAATAGAGTATCATAATTAGACTTAGAATAGATTCCATTTCTGATAGCACGTCAATCAAGTCGGAGGTGTTCATCTTCGTCAGCCGAAAGTCATGATGCCCTCGCGTTGTGTTCGGTGTGTGATGCGCAGCAGGGTTGGGTTGACGCCTTATTCCCAGCCTTAGCCCTTTGTGGACGCCAAGGGACGCCAAGATGCATCGCAGTACGTGACGTCTTGTCGCGTCAAACTCACATGAGGCTTAAAAAGGTGTTTGACCCCACACAATGGGAGACTAAGCCATTGATCTATTCTCTACCTTTGGTATATGCTCTCTTTGCAATTCGTTCTTCTATCGATGATCATTTTAGTCACGCCCGTCATACTTTACCACAAAAGTGGCATCTACACCCAACCCTACCCCAGGCACCTACAGTACACGCCGGACCCTAAGGGCGACAAACAAGGAAGAGCAAGAGCAGACCCAACGCTCTTGCTCTTGACGCCTATAAGAGGTCCTCTCATGCGCCCCATCCACATCTTCCTGTTACCTCCAGACACACCACACTTACCATTGCGCTTTTCGAAAGCGCCCCGACGGCCTTCGTCGTGGGAGATATTTACGTCAACTACAATCCATACCCTTTAAGCCTTACTTGACGTCGTATCAATAGCCTTAGTTGGCCAACCATTTTGTTTGCCCTGGCGGCTTGATCCAATTCATTCATCCACGCATAAATGGCGCCCCCAGGCAGAGCGAGACGTCAATTACGCAAGGGAATGTAAGCAAACATCCACACCTAACTTTAGAGATCAACATTAACTCTCTGCTTCTCACATGTCCCGCGGATCAGCCTCGCACGCCAGAAGTTCAGAGCGGAATACAAAGAAGAACTCTCACCTGTTGGGCAGCCCGTCGCCCCACGGAAGACGCATTGTGAGTAATCATTGTCCCCCCTGCAGTGCATGAATAGAATAGTGAACTGACAAATCTTTCATTTTTTCAAATCAACAGAGAACCGGAGCCTGTTGAGCGGGCACACTTCCACCCGGCGGTCGGGGATTCGGGGTATTTAGATCCAAAGTATCGAGTAGTCTGAATTGGTTATACTGACTGTCTAACTCAAACCAGGACTGTATATAGCGACATTGCTTATGCGAAATCATGGTGTGGATTCAAGCATCCGGGTGGCGCATCTTCTGTCTATGCTACATGGCGCGAGCAAATCAAGGCCTATATGATAGCTCGCCTTCTTGACCCCGGTCGCCTGACTGAATCGCAAGTTGACTCAATTGTTTCGTTTGCTCGCAGCCTTTCGCCAGTCAAGGAGCGTATTGAGCTCATCAAAAGCCAGCAATACCCGGATGATGTTGGAGAGTTCATCTGTCATCTGAAAGTTCTGATCAAAGATTCAGCCAAGAAACTGCAGACGTCGAATGAGCGCCAAAAATCTGGGTAGGATCTTCGTGGCGACGTTGCGGAACCTCCTGGTAAGTATTACCAATATTTATTCTGTTAGCCCTTGACTGACAGCAGATCCCAGTGCCTTACTCGGATTGGCACTCCCCATTTTCCCCGCGTGCTTTGAGAATGCATATTATTTGAAGGACTGGTGCGCTGCCTACCGTGTATCCGTTCCTCGGCCACCCATGGTTTGTAAAAGACTTCGACAGGGGAATTGCCATGGGGCTTCTGACTACACCGAGCATCATGGATTTGCTCCGGGTAGTAGGAGGGCAAGACATGGAAGAGGAAATTCGATGCCCCCGCTATCTAATTCGTGTGACAGGAGAAGGTGCCGCCATGCTAGGTCAGAAGCCGGATGATCCACTCCCCCTACGCCAGCTCATATTTCTCAATAGAAATGACGACATTCATGCATGGTTCCTTGCTAACAAAGGCCACGATCCCCTGGACCTAATGGTTCTCGAGTCACGTCGCGAAGATGGAGAGGCCCTAGACGAAACCCCGGAGCCTCCTAATGGGAGGTATCGATATTGTGACCGCGACGTCTGGGTTGAGTCGGCTGGAGGAGAAGACTCTGTGCGGGAATGTAACGACCCTACGATAGGTAGCTACAATCACTATCACCTTAGCCCAAATGGTATACCAAGTGGTATCCAGAGGTGGTATGGTCTCGTATATATTATACACATGGCTGGTAATCCTAGGATAAGG
>Ga0307509_10010196_pt1 | contig 11558 bp, 14 predicted proteins | sample 10_EM_MG_FD_202245 | JGI IMG/M metagenome (GOLD analysis project Ga0307509, IMG submission 202245) | Populus trichocarpa ectomycorrhiza microbial communities from riparian zone in the Pacific Northwest, United States - 10_EM | ecosystem: Host-associated > Plants > Roots > Unclassified | place... | reverse complement strand
CTGTTCATATACCAAGGGCATACTTATATGTCACGTGGTCGCCACAGCCACATGAGGAACCTATATGGTGAACCCTTGGGCATTAAAAAAGCTTTTGAATTAAATTAAATTAAATGGCTTTTTCATGTCCAGTGTTCCAAAGTGTAAGAGGTCTAGTGATTTAGACTTAGGCTTGCATAATACAAATATTTTAGACATATTTACCAGAATTTAGAGCAACCATAGATAGAACTTCTGTGGAGGTACATGTGACATTAGTGGAAAGTGGATGTCCACTACCTTATTTTGGATATAGTACCACTATATTAGATTTTTATGTGCTTTTGCCATAACAGACCTATTGAAATAGCTATCTGAGCCCGCTTTTTGGCTGTTTTTGGCATAGTTCTATTAGAAACTCCTGCTCAGCCATAAAGAAAGCATAGAAATAGGAATTTAGTGCACTTTTTGGGATTTTGTATATAGAGTATCCTAATATCTAAACCAGTTACTTAATCTGGCTGTAATATAGCCGTGTGGAAGCCCAGAGCCCAGAAAATCCTGCTGTGAGTTGATTTTGATGGCATTCCAAATATTTACATCAGAGGACATATATCCAGATACTATATATATCTGTCCAATCTACGACTTGGATCAACCATTTCTGACAAGAAAGAGCAGCATCAGTGGATTTTGATGGACCATCAGTACCATCAGAGATTTGTTGCTCCTGCTGCTCCTCAACCACTGAACCAATCTCTTTGCTGTTTGTGTATTTCTCATTTACTAATACCATTCTAAGATGCCTGGATGAATTTTCAACATTTTATAGTTGATGGACTCATGACACCACCTTTACTCCCATTTGGTGGTGAGATCTCCAAATCTGGATAGTGAGGAGGGGTGACCAACATCCCAGATTAGATGTAGACATCCTATGGAGTGTGTGCAAGCAATCTCTCCAGCAAAAATGGTTCATATCTGGTGACACTGAATGAGCCACCCCAAAGCTGGGGTCCCAGTGCTCCTGATCTTCTCATACCCCGTAGGCCCTCTGGGCTCACCTTTCTGCCATGAATATTTACTGATTTATTGCGCTTTTTTTTCTGGAATTTGATGGTTTGATGTCATGTCCAAATTAGGCATATGGGCCAATCAAATGCAGAAACTTTAGAGCTCTGTATCTCAATAACGGGACTGCCAATCTCTTAGCCCTTTGGATGGTGAAGAGACCTTGTATATATGTTTAAAATGGGTGGGTAATATCTTGGAAATTTTGGAATCAAAAGATACATTATTACTTAACTTTTGCCATATCAATATAGATGTATGCCTCATCTGACCACATGACCTTCCTCCATGAAGACTGTCAATATAGACGAGCCTATGCAATACAGAGAGAGCAATGGCTTTGAGGAAGGAATGGCTTCTTACAGGCAACCCTCCAGTGGTAGCCAGCTTGAGCAAGGATGGTGTGCACAGTTGTTTCTCCAACCTGAAGGCCCAACTTGTTTCTCAGCTCTCCAAATGGTGTCCATCATTCCTTCCAAGCAGTTCTAATAAGCAGGCACTTGTCACAGTCTGAAAGCTTCTCAGGACAGCCAGAGCACATGAGATTCTTGGTGGAACCCATTTTTTTGTATTTCTTCCAAATGCTCTGAGCAGTTGGATCCTTGATGCCAAAGAAGTGTGCAGCTTTGGCAATTCTTTTTCCAGCAATGACAGCCCCAATAAACTTGTTCTTGCATGCAGGTCAGAGTTTATGCCGTTTGGTTTTAACAGATATCATAAAGGACCAAGAGATTATACAAAAGATTCAAAATATGAATAGAAAATTTATAATACTGATTGATCATGTTGGCATGTCAATTATATTATCATGAACACTTTCTGTGGATACAAGTAGACATTGTTTGTTTAAGAGATGCAGTCAAATAGTCTGTACTATATTTACAAAACATCTAAACCTACTTTTCTCATCATTGTATATAGTATCCATATAGGCTCACATTTACAACAAATATTCCTGTATCACATAAGCACTCACCCATCTTTTTCTGATTTTTCCACTATTTTTATGAATTTTCTATAATATTTCCTGGTATTTAGTCAATTTTATGCTAGATAAACATGGGAAAATAAAGGAAAAATGCAAATACATATTGAAATCACTGGAAAATGGAGAAAAAAATGGAGAATCACATGATAAGCACATGACAATAGTGGCTGTGCTTATTTTGCCCCAAAGAATGGAAGTGTAAATGTTCTAAAACCAAATCTCCATTCTATTGAATATTCTGAAATCAGAAAGCAAATGTATTGGGCTTACTAATCTCCCTCTACTTCATGTAGTTATGCTGACTAATGCTAAGCAAGTGTTTTGAGGAAACCCAATCCAAAAAGGGAAGACTCTGCCAATGTGCTAGCAGAATTGGTTTTCTCTCTAGCTCAAAATCCTGCTTTGTAATCCATCTTGTGTGCTTACTAAAAGATGATAACAAATCATCATGTTTGCTTATTAAGGCCAAGAGAAATCAATACCATAAAAGAAAATTCTTTGGAAATAATTAAATTCTTAAAACAAGCATTACTAAGTGTAGAATGCCAAGAATAAGCTGAGTAATCATTTCCAAGAAAGGGAACCCCAAAGAATGGAAAGGATGCCAAGCCAAACTTTCTGTTTAGTATAAATAGCCTGCAATCTGCTGGCCAAATCAAATTAATTCTTCCTTTCTAACTTCATTCCACAACTCAGTTTCTCTAACTGAGAAGGAGCATCTGACTGCTCTAACCATGTGACCAAGAGACATCATCTGACCATCTTAAGTAATCAGTATTACCTCAGGTAGATTTTCCAGTGACATTTCCCTATTTAAAAAATAATAAGTGATCTATATATGCAGATAACATTTTATAACTCAGCTGCTAATACCAAGCTTACCATGTGCTTTGAGACAAATAATGAACAGACATAAAATTACTCTTACAGGAAGTAAACAGGACCAAGCAACCAGCTTTGTGGAATAAATCATTTAACAGACATGTGCTTTTATTAAATCTAAATTAATACTGATCTCTCTTGATATATATATAACACTGTGAACTACTTGTTATATTGCTGATTATATACACTTGTCCTTGAGATAAGCTTGTATAAATCTATTCTTAGATGATCCTTAGGTTACTCCTATCTTACATTCCATAAGAAGACTTAGACTCTTTGAGTTGATTTTGTGCAAAGTAGATAGCTGTAGCCTTCCACAAACAACTGGAAATTAGCCTGACCAACATTAAATCTGGTGAAATTCAAGAGAAAACAATTTCTTGATAATACCATAGTCTTATGGCTTAGGGCTTACCTATTTAGTCTTGGCACAGCCCTGATATAGTAAGTGCAGCTGGGATATCAAAGATACCTCAGCTTGATATCAACCAGGTTTCCAAGCACCTCCACTTTTCTAACAAAAATGAGATTATAAGTAAAAGACAATAAGAAACATTATGTAATCTCACAACATAATCTAATCAGAGATATTTACAAATAGATAAAGAAGTCCAAAAACATAAAGATCAAGTGAAGCTATTGCCAAATAAGGTACAATATTGAATGTTTGTAACACCAATCACCCCATTGAAATTTCTTCACTGAAAAGACATTACAAGGATTTCTATTGCTTTTAGTCTTTCCATTCTTCTTCTCTTGTCACAAGTGGAACTGGTACAGAGTCAGTACTACAGGAGGTTCTTTATAAATAATAAATAAGTAACTGTCTTCTTGTTATTTTGATGGTAAATCCAGACATCTGTGAAAGCCATTGTTTAGTTTGCTTTCAGATTCCAATACCATCACTTTAAGCTCCTGTTGCAAACGAGATCAAAATTCACTGATCATCCCTTTAGCAATCTTGGAATGAAGCCATGGTGGCAATTCCAGTGGATAAATAGTTGAATGGCTGCTATGAACTGTGAAATGAGATAAACCTTCTCGTTCTTGATTCACAAGTTCTAGGAGCTTTGTGCAAATAGGACAACACAACTTGGAAACTGAAATAAAACCTGACTGATGTATAGTCTACAGAATAAATGTGAGTATGACAAAGTGAATAATTGGGCAAGACAGACCTTGCATGCAGATATTAACCCAGTATATCCATCCAGAGGGAGAAAATCAATATAGTGTGTGCTGAGTAATCCAAGCAAAGCTGCACAGTGCAATCCAACAGGAAAAATAATTTGTGAATCTCCAGTGCTGGCATGGAGGAACTGCTTGAATTTTGACAGTATCCTGGACAGTTTGAAAGAGCTGGATCCATTTTGACCACATTGGCCAACTCTGTCTGTGAGTACTTGAATGACTTTGTTGGCTTCTGAATCTTTTGAACAATTAGGATCGAGAATGAAAATTTCCTTGATTGTTTGCATGAGCTGTGGCCAGGATGGAGCTGGGATGGAAATCTTGAAGCACTCCACATTAAGAAGAGATACTTTGGCAACAGAGCCCCCAGTGCTGATGCTATACTTCTCCAATGAACGCTTTGCCGTGAAGTGGGCAGTAATAACCTTTACAAATGTCAACACTGTATCCTTGTAATTTGAATCAAATTAGGATTGTTGGCCTGATAAATATTCTTGACTTACCAGGTCTTTCTGGTTAAAGCTGAATACAAGTTCCTCATCCTCGTCATTCTCACTCCCCTCACCACCCTCATCCTTGCTCTCCTTGCCATCCTTGCCATCCTCACCGCCCTCACCGCCCTTGCCATCCACGGCACCCACAGCACCCACAGCATCCTCACCCTTTGCACTTGTCACTATTTCGGTATTGCTCCAGGTTTGTTTCTTCAGGTGTGTCCTGAAACGTAGGTATGCTTTCATGAAGTCGCGGTTGGGGAACAAATCAGCCATGGTCGAAATGAACTCCAAGTACAACCTGAAGGACGAGGAGCACACAAGAGCCACAAAGACTCGGTTAGGTAGTACGAGTGTCTTAAGATTTGACAGCTTTGCTTTTTGAACATCGGACAGCTTTTCCACTTCTCCCGGAAGTTGTAGAGGGACTCGATCGTTGTCTGTCTTTATGATGCATCAGATATAATACCTTGGCTAGAAATTTGCACCTACCAGCTTTGAATCGATGTCGGATAATTGCATCAGGGAACGTGCAAGCCCTTGGAAGGTGGCTATGGCGAAATAATGGAAACCCAAAGCAGTCTTCTTCGAAAATAAAGGCCGCCCACTCTTGTCCGACAGTTTGACACAAGAGAGGAATGCCTGCAAGTGCGGAATGTGTTCAGGAGAAATGTGACTGAAAAACAACTGTGCCACAACAGGAGGTTCGGAGCCATTGATGTGGCTCAAGATATCGTCCAATGACCTGTCGCCGGTGCCAATCGTGGAAGAAAATGGGTGACCCTCCAGGCTGTCTGCAAAGTCGTTCATGTCGATCCTATCCAAGGCGCGCATAAACCCCATAGTTTGCCAAGACGTAATCCGCCGCCATATCCCTTTCCAACAGGTTGAAAGCAGGTAGCAGCCGAAGCTATAAGAGCACTCGGCTTGTTCTTTGGCATCTGTCAGGCTTCCATAGTGATTCAGATAAGCGGCCAAAGTTGACACGCGGCTTGACAAAGGAATACGATCCCTGCTTACAAGGTGAAAGGTGAACCATGTATAGGCCATAAAAGAAGTATACGTACATGAGCGCGCAACACCATTCGTAACGCCGCACATCACCCCAATAAGAACAACCTTCAGGGACAACGGTAAGTCGATGCTGCTTGTCGACATTCAAGCTTTGTGGAACAAATGTGTAGTCGCTGCAGCTTGGGTTGAGAGTGAAAGCGCGTTGGTCATTGGGCTCCAGTTCGTCTTCGGGTACTTTAAGTCCGACTCCGGGAACAGTTTTGGAAGTGCTTTCGATGACCACAACTGAGTTATCGACAGAAGAATAGCAAGCCGCAATAACTTCATATTTCTGCAATAGAATTGCCACCAGTGCCTCAAGTTCAGGAAGAATGTTTGGATAAGATTCGTCTGCAAAGGTGGTCCGAAGGCCATTGTGCGAGTTTATGGAGGTGGCGAGCTGGAGAAGGAGTGTGATTTTGCTGAAGTCAGATATTTGGTGGGGCATGTCGTAACAGGCGAACATTCCATTCTCGGAAATGTACGGAGGGCCGAGCGGCAATGCCCACAACCGTTTCACACACGCTTTTGTGCTATATCCCTGACACTTTCAGCCTTGCAAAGTACTCATTTGATACAATTCTCAACCCAACCGGGTGTCAGTGCTGCAGGGAACCCGAAATATGTCCAAAAAAACACAAGAAAATAGAGCATCGCCCAAATCGGGAATCGCTCTTCCGGACTCCACCCACCAGGTCTAAACGTGAGTAGCCCATGCTCCCTCTCATGTCATCCTGTGTCAAGGCTTCAAACAGGCCTGGAAGCAACCTACGACGGCGAATCTTGGAAAGAGAATGATGTTAACACCGGAAGCACAGTCCTCAAGATCTCGAACGTGATCTCGAAGAGGAACTTTAGGGGCGCTATGCAGGGTCACCGGGTGGCAGTCTATACACTCGTGTGTTCTACGCTCGCGATGGATGCACGAAAACTTACAGCGACATAGGTTTACCATCCTGCCCCACCAGACGCGGAAGGCAATGCGCATGCCCGCAGTGCTTCATACACTGGTGCTATGTACTTCAGTGGCACTATCCCGTGCATCTCCTCCGAACCAGGCGAACTTGTCTTTCTCCCGACGGGTGCACACAAACCTGCGGTCCCCGGTGTGGAATCGGATGACGTACGTGCGAAGGCGCAGTGGACCGTGGATGAGAAGAGCGGGACCGGTGGGTTGAAAGGCGTGAAGGGAAAAGGGCGGATATCATGCTATGACTATGGCCGCAATTCCAGTTTGGCTCAAGCTTTCAGTCTAAAAAATCGTTCTGTAGATCATTGCGCGGCAAGCGCGTCTATGAAGTTGGTTGCTCATAGTATTAATTAGCTACATCAAGGGAACAACAGGTTAGGCAAATCATGCGGTGTTGAAATTATTCCTCAGGCCTCAAGCTACGTAAGAATTGCGGTCGCCGCTACATCATGATATCCTTTGTCTCCGAAGATACTGATTCTCCATCATGCCACACCTACTCACCAAGGCTTCAGCAATGATTACCAGACCTTAAAGGTAAGTGTAACCTCAGAAGATTACCGATACCGTGATCCTGACCTTGTCCAAAGAGCAACACCTGCCCCATTGGGGTTGATTTACGATATAAATCGTGCTTGATAGCTTTGATGGACTTGAAGAATCCGAGCCCGCGCTATTATCACTCTCGTTATAGAATGCGAATTAACATGTTGTGACAAAATTCAACCCCTCAGGGCTGCTTTCACCCTAAACACTGCCCTGAAAACGACTTTCCTGTCGTCAACCTCCGACATGACTTCCGCCAGTCCCATTGCTGTGGCGGATTTTCTCCCTGAATCCACCTCTTTACTGCACCCCGATCTGACGATAAACAACATCGAAATTGCAGGATGGCACTTACTTAGCAGTGCTCGGACGCGAAGGCGGGTGCAGAGGTGGAAAAGGTGTCTGGGGCATGATTGAGGACAGTGAACTTGCAAAATTGATTCAACTGAACGAGCAGAAGAAGGTGCGTGTTGTATTGTGTGACGCAATATGCTCAATATAGAACTTCTTAGTTGTCCATACACCAGGTTAACAGGCATTGCCGACTCGGATGCCCATATACTGTCTGCAGGCCCCCGCTAACGATTGCACGGCAAAAAAGGTGCCGTGGCCGTTGTGATTCAAGTGAGGACCCCAGGTTAGAGGAATTTTTAAGGTGCCGGCTAAACTGAAAACATGTGGCGTCAAGGCTCGGGCTACGGGCCAGGCTCGGATGGCAGGCTTGGCGACTTCCCTTACATCAATGGCCGCCTGAACGGACACAGAACCATCACCAGAGTTGAGCACTGTGGAAGGTGATGGTAACACCCAAGCACCTAAAATCGATAAAGGCAAACAAAAGGCTGAGCCCGAGCCTGAGCAGCCTAGATGGTGCTGAGTCCTAAGACCTTCACGATAGCGGAGCCGGAAAGCACAGGTCGCGTATATTGGTCGAAAAGGGCGGAAATTCTTCATAATAAATACCCTCCAAATCGATCCCCAAACATTCCTGCGACCTATTCAACAGTACTACAACCCAAATCATACATCTTCCGCTCACGACCAACTCAATGCTGAACCACATCTCACCACCATTGCCATCCATACTCGCGGAGAACCCAGCAGTTGCGCCTTAGCAACCTTCTGTTTGTATCTGTGTTTGGACATCTTTTTGCACAACGCTCATCTGTCGTCTATTTGCATGTCTTCACTTATTTGACACTAGGAAGTATGCATTAAACACTTAACAAGGAATTACATTCTCTAGTCCTCACTCTAACATTCTAACAGATGGTTCTTTGCTTTGATAGAGTCGGAGAGGAACTGGATTCATGGTATCATTCTGTCACTTGGGTGTAGAGGCCAGTGAAAGTTGATCGGAGTCCGATCTATCACTGACCTTGCCTCGATGGTCAATACAATGCGTCTTTGCAAAACGGATACGTGCCCCCGTCGACGAAAGGGCCACAAATGTAACTGGATGCATGAGCTCTGACTGGGTGGAAATCGGATGAGATGGGTTTTCGGAGTTGGTTAGCGTTGGGCGCTGAGCACTGTAGTGACTTCATTTAGATTTAAAATACGAAAAACGTAGATTATTGTCCATCCGAGTTACATAATCAGAGCAGTAATTGTCAAAGACTTGTTCGTAATAGAAAAAATGAGTTAAACGGGCTTACGGGCCATACTGCATATCCGAACAATGCCCCTCCATTAGAAAAAGAGACAAATTGAAATCGTAGGGTACATAACATAAACATATCGGAGGAACTTGGACATTTCGCGGTTGTACCACTCCCAATCTGATTCTGACACGGAGTCTTTCAAGGAATGACTGACGAACTCTTGGAGATGCGAAGAAAAGAGGAGCTCTGGGTGGATTTTTGGATGGAGAAGGGCTGCATGGTCGTTCGCCTGGGATTGAAATGGGGAGATAGTAGCACCAATTCATCATCTGAAGTCAAAGGTGTTAATGAGGTGGATTGGGCACTGGGACTCGGAAACTGAGGGTGCTGGCGAGGCCAAGGGTGGACAAGGGAATCTGGCACCGTATCCAATAACGGTGACATCGGAATTGTGCACCGATGAAGAATTGCGGTGTTTGTGGGTCTGGGGCGAACGCGAGGCAGGATGGGCGACCCCTCCTCCTGGCATCGAAATCGAGGGGAATCAGGTGGAAGAGGTCGTCCCTCCTTCATCCCGTCAAAATTGAAGGTAACGGAGGAAGAGAAGGGCCCGTCCCTCCTCCTCGCATCGAAATCAAGGGGATTCAGAGGTCCTCCCTCCTTCTCGCGCGGAAATCGAGGAAAATCGGGGTGGAGGAGGGGTCCTCCCTCCTCCTGTCATCGAAATCAAAGCAAACAATGGTGGGGGAAGGGTCGGCCCTCCTCCTGGTGCCAAAATCAGAGGGAACAAGGTTCCCTCCTCTTCCTGGGGTTCGAATCGAGGCGAAAGAGGGTGGAGGAGGAGGGGCCATCCCTCCTCCTGGCATTGAGATTGAGGCAGAAGTGGGTCCTGGTACCAAAATCGAGGGGAACAAGGGTCGAGGAAGGGTCCTCCTTCCTTGAAATCGAGGTCAATGATGGTCGAGGAGAGTCTTCCCTCCTGGTGTCAATTTCAAGGGGACTCGGGATGGAGGAGGGCCTGTCCCTCCTCCACGCGTTGAAATCAAGGGGAATCTGGTGAAGGGGGGCCGTCCCTCCTCCGGCGTCAATTTCGAGGGCACTTTGGGCGGAAGAGGGGCGGTGGCAAGGCCTCGAGCGACGATGAAGGTCATGCCCCCGCTGCCGGTTCTACGACTATTATGAGATCCGAAAGACAAAAACAAATACGGGCGTACGTTTTGTGCCCAATGCCCCTCGTGGGCTTTCACCCCCCCCCCGATAACGTTGGTGGTTGTGTGGCGGATGGTGGTTCCCCATCCTTCTCCCTCACCCATCTACCATGTCACCGACTCGGACTTGCCACACCCCTCCCTTTGGTCCCTTCCGTCAACGCTCACCACGATGTGGTGGTCGAAGGTGCCAGTGGTGGTAGGCGGATGCGTCAGGGCCCAGGGGGCACAGATCGAGAGGCATTTTCATCCCCTCCGTCGCATATGCTGGTGGTGGTGAGTATAACTAGAGCATAGATTTAAAAAAACGAACCCTTTTGGGGGGAATTGGGATAGGCATGGCAGCCTCCCGCTCCCTCGTCATCTTTCCTCCCATGCCCCTTGTGGTGTTCTGTCACGTTGTCGCGGTTGTCGTTCCTCACATTGTGGCCGCGCCATGGTTGGTTGGCAGATGTCTGCAAAGGCAAATTTGCTTTTGGCATAGACGATCCATCTTGGAATGCACATCTGGGGGTTACTGCCAGTAGCAATGAGATGCGCCCAGAAGATGGCCATGATGTCGCCTGCGAGTTTTTGTGGTCGCGAATGAGTTTTGTGCTGTACCAGAAGGCTTTGACCATCATGATGAACTGGGAAGAGCTGGGAGGTGCGTCGGAGGGCGCGCAAGGATGACATGGGAGACGACGAATGAGAGAGAAACAAATTGTCAGCATAATATATTAGGAAGCATTTTGCGGCGTACCAGAGGGTTTTTGCACTAAAAGGTGTAAATGTTTTGGTTGAGGACTGTCGTCGCAGTAATCGGACGTATCCTCAACAGCATCAAGGAGCTGAACGTGACTATTTCCTTCAACCGCTTCAATCGACAAATGGGTCTGAACTGCTCTGATTTTTTCATTGATCTCAGTACTAGCACCATCACGACGAGACAGAGGTATTCGTGTGCGCAGCTACAAACGTATGGTCAGACTCAAGCTTTAGACCGATCAGTAGGTACTCTCACCTTCCAGAGGACGAGGTCCGATGCAGCAAGGTGGTTGAGGTGCCGAGCTTTCTCCTCCTTAGTCATCTTCTTGAGAATGCTGACGTTTTTAGACGCAGGAATTTCAACAGTAAAGACTTGTGTTGAATCATCATTGAGAAGAAGGCAGTTGAGTGAGAGCATCGACATTGTAGAAAGTTAGAAACCTGAGTGTGGCGTTGTTTACATCGCGACGTTTATTTGGATTAACCTCAACCACAGACTACATCCGCCTTGTTTTACCTTCCACGCGATGGAGACTCCGAACAAGCTCTTTGAAAAAGACGAAGCTCATCTGCACTCGCAGCCCATCCAATATCACTATGGCTCTTTCTATATTCTCGGACCGGGTCAGATCGCATCTTCTCTCTCAGCGCAAAAGGACGTGCGGATAGCGTCGTTTTTCTTCGCCTCAATGACAGGACCCATAGTTCCTCATCGTCCACCTGAGACCCCGTCCGTCTAGGTTGCGGAACCTCACTCCGTTGCCTCTAGACCAAGACGTGCAACTAAAAAGAAAGTGCAAAGGATTTCGGCATTGCTCTCAG
>Ga0307509_10010195_pt1 | contig 11558 bp, 6 predicted proteins | sample 10_EM_MG_FD_202245 | JGI IMG/M metagenome (GOLD analysis project Ga0307509, IMG submission 202245) | Populus trichocarpa ectomycorrhiza microbial communities from riparian zone in the Pacific Northwest, United States - 10_EM | ecosystem: Host-associated > Plants > Roots > Unclassified | place... | reverse complement strand
ATAAATTTGTTACTCAGCATAACTTTGAGGCTTAATATAATTTTATTTAAAATGAAAGAGTACACAGGTATATTATCCCTTGGGCAAATCACAGGGTCAAACCTGTAGCCTGGTAGGTGCACTTTCTCCTCTGTTAATGAAGAGAAATCATTTGAGACAATTTTCCATCACCAAGTCGCTTTGTTACTACTTCTCCTCCAATCAAGTTGCTCAAAAGGCAATGGACGAATACGGGCCAGGCTACAAGTCTGGCAGTGCTATCCTCCAACTGATAATCTGCCTGTGTACTCTTTCATTTTAAATAAAATTATATTTAGCCTCAAAGTTATGCTGAGTAACAAATTTATCCTGGGTCACTAAGTTGCATTGCACCATAAAGTGGTGTTGAGCCACACAGTTTGTATGGTAAGCCACAAAGTTGTGTTGAGCCGCAAAGTTGTGTTGAGCTGGCAGGCACTCTTTAGAGTGTCCCAGGTTGTGAGCCTGCGAATATCCGGGGGTTGCGGCCGTGGCCGCGACCTTGGCACGGTTAGTGGCCGGGCACCACAAAACTAGATGCCCTAAAGTCATATATCTCCTAACAACAAATATATTCCTATCCTCATACCCGCATACCCGTGCAACTCCATATCCGTATAACCGCCGAAACGCATGCCCTATAAGCAATCCAATAGTATGAATCCTTGTATGGCAACCGTGTTATTCCAAGGATAACAGAGGTTGTTGAAAACGCTACTAGTAGATAGACTAGTGGGAATGCACAGGATGCCGGTGTCGCACCTGGGGAAGGAAGGAAGGAAGGGAGGTATAATGTGAGTGAAACTTGAAAGGCACTGTTGCCAATACCTCTAAACTACTATCCTGGGGAGTGAGGGGGAAGACGGAAAATGTCATACCATATCCAAAGAAATAATACCCCCCAGAACCTCAGCTAAGTTAAGTGTGTTGGATGGGTGGATGTGGTGGATGTGAGAGAACTTGTTCTATTCTCAGATGCGCGCCCCTGCTAACTAAATAGGACTAACAAACATGTGTGCGCAACTACGCAACTAGTGGTTTACCCTCAACGCCGTCCTATCTTCTCCACAACACAACTAGGGTGGTTGCCCGTACCCTACTACACTGAACAGTGAAGTGGAGAGAAGTCACAAATCATATGTAATATTTTTACTTATGATATAAAATAGGGTGGGGGTGAATAAAATATTGCAACTAATGTAATGCATAACACAGCCAAGTTGGGTATGACAGGGAAGTTCAAGTTGGCCGCTATTTGCACAGAAAATAGTAACTCTGACTAGAGTATATCTCAGCTATCATACTGTTTTTTTATTTTTTTTAAAAAAGCAGGATTGAAAGATTGATAGAAAGCAGAATATCATGTAATAGTCTCCTAAAAGCAAAAACTATGTAGTTGAATAATTGTAGTCTACCAAAAGAAGATTACTGTTCCCACTTGATTGTTTCAAACAAATCCTGTGTGAGGACTTGTTCAATCTGGTAGTGTTCATCTGATTATCTTGAGATTGGGAAATTGTCTTGCAAGAGGGGGAGACTTCATATTCTGAGTTCCAAGGGCCGCTTGAGCTATGGTAGGAGAGAGATGATAAACGATTAAGAAATTTGTTCCCTGCTGATAAAGGAACGGATGGATCAAAGTCTACTTCTGAGACAGAGCTACAAAGCCACTTAGGATATACTAGATTCTCATGATACAAGAGAATAGCCTGCCAGATATTGAACTCCTAAGGTACAGAGATTGTCAGGATATGGTAAATTTTGTGATCTCTCCAGATGTGTTATCTGAACGAGACTTGGTAGAGCTAGTAACAGGCATCTCAGCATTTCCTTTTCCATGAATGAATTATTTGAAGCTTAGTAAAGCTTCGCCTATTTTATTCCCAGCCTTTCCCACCATGGTGGTAGAGTGTAGAGAAAATTAATTTTCTGGAAGTGGTATTTTTGGTGATTGGAGGTGGCAAGCTTCCCCGCCGCGGCACACTTCCCCGTCTGGTACGTTATATGTCAGGATATTAGTACTTTCCCTCAAAAGAAAGATATTCCAACGCTCGCTATACACCGGGGGGGGGGTGCGAGAATACATTCACGCTTTTGGGTGTTGGAGCTTGCTAGAGGTTGGAGGCATTTTTGCCCTTAGTATTGACCCTCTACCTACTCCTTTCTCCGCGATGACAACATACAATAGAGGGAGGAGAGGAAGAAGGAGAGGAAAGAATGGAAGAAAACACCCACTCCTCCTGCCTCCATTCTTATTACCATCTCTTGGGTCTACAACCTCAGTCTCTAATTAGGGGCAGTGTTCCTAACCGTCCTGGGTGGACGCTAGGGCGCTGGAGGGTAATAGTCCCGTCTGTCCCGGGCAGGGTGAGTAAGGACGGCCGGGCACGGCGTCTGTCTTCGACAATGACCGCAGTCCGGTAGGTTGACGGTCTGCAGTCTTAATGGAAATGGTAACTCCCGGTAGGGCCCGGTCGTCTTGGAATTGACGGGCGTCATCTGAAGGTACTATACCCACCGTCACCTGCAGGCCGGCAGTTATCTTTAGGGCCCGGGCGTCATTTACAGGGCCCGGACAATTACCCGTAGGGCCCTATAGGTATTTTGCACACTGACCTATAATAGATAGTCACCCCCTAAGTTGCATGGTATGATAGTTCATTGACAAAATAAGCGTGTGACCCATTTTCATATCAGAGGCTGGGTAAGTAAAATATCCCTAAATACCGTATACGCCCAGGGTGGGAGTATATCTCACATCTGATAAGCCACCTCGGCAAGAAACCGTATGCTCTCATTTTACCTATTTTCTTATACTGCACTATCCAAACCGTGTCCTTTAACTACAAGTAATATGTCTGAAGCATTATCACATTCCTCGCATGGGATTTAGGGCTGACTTGGTCATGACGATTCCATCTCCCAAGTCGTGAGCTTCTCAGATTCCGGTTACTCCAGCCCCAGCATTCTTCCTCAAGAGCATGAACCATCCCAGGGTGATTTCCACACTCCCGCTGTTTCCATAGGTGCAATGAATCTATAATAGTATATCCTATCGTTCCAATGACCGGGGCAGGAATTCGGGGAAACCAAATACCTTCCCACGGCTAGCCTAAGTACTGTAGTATACCCAAGAATCCTTGAATAGAATGGGTAATACTCTGTCAAACTTAGGGCATTGGCTTAGGAAGTAGCATCTGCGACAAAAATATCTAGCCGAAACTACTCAGCAAATCTCCGCTGAGCTCTGAATGAGGGTGGCATCTGGGTGACACTTTAGCGTGCCCTGGAGGGTTTCAAGTTATCGGAGCACGGGTTACCCGACTAAATATATGAACCATGGTTGTTTCCACTAGGTTAGGGGCCGGAGCCACCTGTTATAACATAACGGGATCACTTTCTTTTTCCAATTTAGGGCACTTAGGAAGTCCTTAAACTTGGTACTGTACAGTACTCTGCCACAAAAGGTGGACAAAGCTATTATAATTATCAGAGTTCGTGCAAAACAAGAAACCTATATCTGCTTCGGTCTGTACACACCTTGCTACAGTAGAGCGCTATTACCTCCTAGAAGGTAGCTTAAAAATGGCCACCCCCCCGTTGTTGTTCTTCATCACGGACCGTCACTCGCCCGGACTCAAGTAGTTTTATTGGGGAACAACAGTTTGGTGTTGGGATCCTAACAATTATTGTGGATAAGAGCCTTGGAATGGAGCTTGGTGCTGGAACGTCGAACCTGGGCCCTTATTGTGGTCTGGGCAAGTCGTAGAAAATACTTGGGTAAGGGAATGATGGAAAAGGGGGGAACGTGAGGATCGAAGAAAAGGGAAAAGCACTACTGGGAGGTGTAAACTGTTGGGATGTGTGTATGTGGTACGTTGTGTAAGGTGAGATGTTCGTTATAGACTAGTCGTACAAGGTACAGGGATAAAAAAGTGGTACACAGCAGGGGGGGATGAGAGTCGTTGTGGTCAAAATTATGGAACACCACTACGAAGTGGGATGTTGTAAACTAGGAGACTCATCTGACCAACACAGTCAGATTAACAGAGAGAAAATTGGTATCGTGACATGTCAAACAACGCTAGCAGTATTTGAAAAGTAATACAAACATAAAAATAAAGACCTATGAGAAGGGAGATGAATTAAATTAGCAATTAGGAGATGGTGATATGTGAGGCGGAAGAAGATTGAGAGACTGGAAGAAATATAAGAATACAGTAAAGGAATGTCGGCTAGAAAATAGATCGCGTGCTTTCATATCACAAAACTACCACAATGTCGTTTTCTGAATACTCGGCTAACGACTCTCTGGCCTTTTGGGCTATGAACGGATCCTCTCCACAGCCACAGACTGAGCCCTCCGATTACACTCAGGCTGTTGATTCTAATCAAAGTCAAGGTCAACCTGTCATCCCTCGCTCACATTCTGGGGAAAGCCAAACCTCTCTTCTTTCTTCCCGCCTATTCTCCAAGTATAACATTCAATCCTCAAGGGAATTAGGAACTGAAAATATATACTGATTTAGTAATAATAGTCATGGTAGTCAAGAATACTTAAGCGATTATGAAGACATTTTCAATCAACACTCATCAACCTCCTCAATTGGCTGTGCTTTAGATGTCGTCGATATTACTGATGAGCACTCGGAGTGTAATCAGTCAACCAGTCAACCCAATCTACGCCGGAAACAAGTATCCGCACAGGTTGCTGCATATATTCAAGCCCTACGACATATCGCATTCTGGCCATATAGGAAAATTGCCGATGCCGTTAAACTTCCTTTAACCACAGTTTACCGTACTACCCATCAATATTCCACTCCTACTATAAACAAAAGCAAACGAGGTCGACCTCTACTCCTCTCACCTGAAGCACGCAGCAAGCTAGTTGAGCTAGCAACTACATCTGCTGAAAATCACCGTAAGCCATTTACCGAGATCGCTTATCTAGCTGAGGTTCAGGCCTGTGAGAAAACACTCCGAACTGCCTTTGCAACAGAGGGCTACCACCGGCGTGTTGCTCGGAAAAAACCATTTCTTCAAAAGAAGCATATTCAGGTACGTTTAAAATACTTTACTTCTATTTTCTTTTTCTAGTTGAATTAGTTTTTTTGCAAATTTCTTTACATATTTTATTTACTTTCTCTATTTATTTCATGTTTTTCTTCATTTAAAGTTGTGCATTACATTTCCGTACAGTTTTTGGATAGCCTCCGACCTCCTACTCCTGGTATCTCGTAGGATTTAGCTTTACAGCCACCCTTACAGGATGAATCCAATAAGTAGGCTAGGGGTTCCGGGATGTTCAAAATTTCCACCGTTCAATTAAAGAAGGCTTGTTAATTGTATCAGTTAAGGTAAGCAAGAATCGCTCGACCCTACCCAGAGTAATCTCAATTATTAAAAACTACTCTCTGATTAGGTTGAACAAGTTTGTTATACTGCAGCTTTTTACGATACCTGCTGAATGCAAGTGCTTTTAAACTTGAGATTTGCCTTTTCCGGGAAACAGAATATACATACCCGATATTGCTATCATTTCCTACTCCCTAGTCGCAGAGTGGTACTGCTCTAAATGTGGACGAGGCAGTCATAAAAATACCACTCAGACGAGACAATGTCGACTCCAACAAACCCCCATAATACCGGCAATCCTCTACTCTCATGGGCTGCTTTACAGGACACAAGGAAGTGGTGAAAATACTACTCGCACAGGATCATGTCAACCCCGACAGACCAGATAATGACCGTCAAACACCACTCTGGTAGGCTACTTACAATAGGTGTAAGAGAGTGTGGTGCAAATACTACTTGGAAAAGAAGCCCGGGCCGTCTACCCTAACAAACCAAATACCAAAGGCAATACACCACTCTTGTGTGGTACTTTGAATGGGTATGAGGGAGCGGTGAAAATACTTCTTAAACGAGATGACATAAATCCTGACACTTAGATAACGGCAGCCAGACACTAGTTAGTATGCTGCTTTCATAGGGAACAAGGGAGTGGTGAAAATGCTAACCGGCTGAGTCGACATCAATCCTGACGAACCAGCAAACTACGACTGAACAGCACTTTAGCGGACTGCTCCGAACCGGGATCGTGGGGTGGTAAAAATGTCGTGTGAACAAGATGTCAACTCGGACAATATGAACTAATCTAAAATCTTTTTTTTTATTATTTTTTGTTTATATGCGTGTTTTTCATTTGTACTTTTACCAATTTTGACTTTCTTTTATTCCTTTGAAGCTAATCTTTAATGATACTCTGATATTAGGTCTTTTCTTTTTGGAAGGTTTTACTAATGTTTAAATTGTAATTTTTAATGTATTATAGAGATAGAAGGAAAAGGCTTTACTAGGTATGATAAACTAACTTATGTGAATGTTTTGATTTTAATTTTGGAACGATTGGGATGGGCAGAACGCTTTCATGATTGGAAGGTGGGAGATTGGAGTAAGATAATTTGGACCGACGAGGCTGCCTTCAATGTGGGGGGGTCACCAGGACGTGTTTTTGTCACCCGTACGGCCTCTGAGGAGTATTATTCTTCGTGTCTACTTCCCCGGTTTGTGAAGCTCGAGACGATTCACGTATGGGGATGTTTTTTTGGAACTACTAAGGGCCCATTACTATTTTGGGACAAGGCGGTAATGGGGCAAACAATCACTGCGAAGGGTTACTGTGAGCATACGGTTCCTCATCTTGAAGCATTTTGGTATCAGGTCTCTCGAGAGACCGAAGACTATGTTTACATTCTTCAAGACGGGGCTAGCATCCATGTAGCCAACCACACAACCATGGTTTTACAAGAAAAAGGTCTTTACAATTACCTTTTTCCTTGGATTGCGAAATCCCCGGATCTTAATCTCATAGAGGGAGTCTGGAGGCTCATAAAAGCAAGGATTCATGCCCGGATCCCACGACCAAACAACAATCCTCTTATGCGGGAGGCAATTCAAGAGGAGTGGGACAAAATTGATGCCCAAGATTTACAACTTTTACTTTCCAGTATGCCAGAGCGTGTTCAGGCTGTTCTGAATGCACAAGGTGGCCATACAAAATATTAGTGATTTATTCATTTATTGCTTATTTCTTTTCCTTTTCCACCCTGCCCTTCCCGCACCTTCTCCCCCTCCCTTTCACATTATTTCGCTTTTTTTCCTTCTATTTTATTGTTAAAAATTGGTCACTACTGCTCAACTTGCTTCAGCTATGGTTTTTTTCTCTTATAACACTGACCATTTGGGGGATTGGAAAACTATTTCTGTTAAATAATGAGTGTAGGAGGGACTCAGAACAGTTAAAAAAGGATACCAATCTACATATAAAGGTGAAGGAAGATAGCTAGGCTAGTGGTGAGCCGGATGGGAGGAGGGGCCCGAAGTCTTTGTTATTCACTTTATTTTTTTATTATCACTCCGAGTGGAAACAAATTGAAATCTTGTGGGGGAAGAATGCGGATGCTATCTCTGATGATCAACGGAAGGATAAGGATGCCAGTGATATTTAGTTCTCTTTGCTTACCTTCTGTATTTTGTTACCAAATTTTCCTTATATCGGAGATATTTGTTCTTTCCTAATGCTTTCTATGATTTTCACAACTTTAATGACATTACGGCCTTCATGATATTTTGTTCTTGAAATTTTCTTATATACTGGTAGTTAGTAAACTTATTCTTCCAAGAACCGTACCTCTGTACCACTACAAATAAGACACCGACCCCAGGCCTGTACCACTTTTTTATCCCTGTACCTTGCACAAGAGAGAAACTACTTATAGGAAACACCCATGCCAAGCCCACTCCAGCGCAACCAATGCTAGACCTAACCCACATAGTCGGCAGTCACCAAGCTAACCCCTAGACATGACCTAAGTGGGTAGCCGTACCTCAACATTATCGTATAGCTTAAGAGCTAACATAAACACCGCTCACAGATCCGGAATTCCAGAAGTGGGGGGGGTAAAGTCGCGGAGTTTACAAGATAAGAAAAAAGGGAGGTCGCTTCATTCTCTCCAGCAGCTAACTTCAACCCCTTATCAACCATATCCCCACTCATGGCCGCCGTGTCCCCGCTAGCTAAACTAACTGGCTATCCACGTGTGCTAGAAAAGAATCAAGAACACTTAAAACGTCCACCCTCGGTAAACCTACCTGTCTGCCCCACAGTACCCCTACTGATACTCGACATCACTAAAGTGGGATGCACGTATTATGCTTTTGTTTCGGCACGGTGTAGACGGCCAATGTTCCTAGCATTCGGCACAACACTATCCCAGTACTTGGTATTAGGGGTATTTCGGGCGCGGTACCACGAAATGTCTAGGTTTATTTCCTATTCTGGGGGTGCGCCCGACTTTGCTGCCCTTACAAAAAAAGCCACAAAACGCGTTTGTATGGTGGAAAACCCTAGTTACCGTATATGGGGTGCGCCAGACTTTTGCCTACCCCCGAGTACAGGTCTATGACTCCCGGTAAGCCACAAAACACTATAAACTAGGCCGGCATAAAATAACACTTTCGATCCCGGCGGAGACACAAGATGGAGAGGGCGGGAGTGGATTTGCCCACTAGATGTAGACGAGGAAACGAAATCTCAATTTTGACTTCTATATACGCAACCAACCGCCGGCATCGCAGATAGATATTTTGCATTCAACTTTTCTATTCCCTACTAGACCTCGCTGTACGCGATCCTCCTCATATACTAGCTAAAGGCTTATCTTCGGGTTATGTTTGAAAATCACCTGGTCTGCAGATTGGGAATCTAGAGAGGCTTGTTGCGACCAAGGTTAATGAATTAGCTAGCACATTCTGCGGCATGGGCCCCCGGGCAAAAAATGCCGTTACCCGGTATTGGATCTTAGGGTTGAAAGACAAAGTCTTTGGGTGTTTCACCTCATTGCTGAAGTTTCCCTTATCATATCAATGCTGGACTGAGAGCCCCCTAATTTAACCTCATTCTCGAGCGTTCACTGGGGGGGAACGTGGTATATAAATATGATCTTCATTAAACTATGTCCGTACTGAATCGCCAATGACCGCTCTGCCATAGTTAACAGCTAGCCCTTGGGTCGTGAGAAATTCTTCCTTATTACTTTTCTCAATACTCGTATTGAAACAACCCCCATGCTCTTCAGAGGCGTGGGAAAAGGAAAAAGAAAAACTCTAGATGAGAAATACATGTGCAAAGAGGATTTATAACTAGGGAAGGAAAAAAGAGTAAGCATGACGGAAGTTCCAAGATGCACAGCCTATCTTAATGGGATAGAAATAGGTGGGTTTGATCAAAAAAGAGAGGAAAGACGGAAGTTAGGATAGTGCTGTGTCTCAAACTACAGGAGGAGGCGGGGGGGGATGAGAGGAGGCAGGCAGCGATCACGACGGGAGTGGTTACGGAGCCGTTGCAGTCCACAGGGGAATGGGGCATAGGCTATCGGTTGTCGAAAGCGGTGAGGGGAACAATGCCTCGGCAATCTTAGGCCGTTCCGGGAGCCGCAGATGCTAGGGGGGGTAGTAGAGCAACTACTCCCGGGTGGCTAGAACTAACAGCCAACAAACGGGGCGTTTGGCCGTGTCTATCTGGTCTGTCGGGGTTTACATCGTCCCGCCCTAGTAATATCCTTACCACCCCTTCGTGCCTCTGGAAAGCAGCAAACCAGAGTGGTGTTCGGCCATCTTCATCTGGTTGGTCGGACTTCACATCGCTCCGTCCGAGTAGTATTTTTACCACGGCCTCATGCCCTTTCATAGCAGCACACCTAAGCGGTGTTTGGCCGTAGATATCCGGTTTGTTGGGGTTTACGTCACCCCGTCCTAGTAGTATTTTCACCACCCCTCCGTGCCCAGTCCAAGTGGCACACCAGAGTGGTGTTCTGTCGGTGCTATCTGGTTTGTCGGGGTTGACGTCGCTCCGCTCGAGTAGCATTTTCACCACTCCCTCGTGCCCAGCGAAAGCAGCACCCCAGAGCGGTGTTCGGCAGGAGATATCAGGTTTGTCGGCGCTGGTATCGTCCCGCCCGAGTAGTATTTTTACTATTTTTTCGTGTCCATGGTGAGCAGCAACCGAGAGAGGTGTTCGGCCATCGTTATCTGGTTTGTCGGCGTTGACGTCGTCTCGCCCGTGAAGTATTTTCACAATTTCCTCGCGCCCATACTCGGCAGCACACCAGAGTGGCGTTCGACCGAGGAATTCCGACTCGTCGGGGTGGATGTCTTTCCGTCCAAGCAGTATCCTCACCACCCCCTCGTGCCCCCTCCAAGCAGCATACAAGAGCGGTGTTCGGTCGCCGAAACACCGTTTATTGGGGTCGACGTTCCGTCCTAGTAGCAGCTCCACCACCCCCTCGTGCCCATTCCAAGTAGCCCACACCAGAGGTGTAATTCCTATGGAGTCTGCTTGGTTGATATCGCAGCCTTCCACCTCTATCAAATTAGTTACTATGTCGACAATCCCGAAGAAGGATGCACAATGTAAACTACTGAACCCGGGATATTTATCGCGACCGGGAAAGAAGAGACGCGATTTCTCTGCATCTAAGAGGAGATTTATGGATGTGTGGTTACTGTAGTCCTCAAATAGCTTGAGGGCAAGCTGTTTCGCATATGCCGAAAGATCTCTTTTTGCGTGCATTCCCCAATATAGAGAGGAATATTCTAGAAAGGGTTTGCCCCCGAGATCGGGAGAGGGAGTGGTCGCAAGAGCCTTGACTTGATGGGAATTCAGATAACTTAAGCAGGTCTCTGCCATTGTCGCGTGAGCTCTACAAAAAAGATTGGGATGACCCCGGAGGTACTCTTGAAGAGTGTAATGGATTAACCGGGCCGTGGAAGCCTCCTTGTCTACAGCAACAAGTCCTTGACAACAGGCTAGTAGTGTTCCTATCGAAGGAATATTGTCGCTATCGAGATCCGCCGCTCCTATTTCGACTCCTAGGGCATGACATAGTTCGTTGACCTTCAAGGGCCGCTCTGAGTGAGATATCCACATTAATGCGGCCATGCCGAGCCTCGATTCCTCCTCGCCCTGCCCCTTTATCCGACTCAGCGTCTCACCATAAACACCTTCTAATCCCAAGCCGTCGGTCATTGCGTGAAGCTTTTGGCGCCTGCGACCTATTGTGGTTCCTTGAAGGATCGCATCGATATTCAAGGAGACTAGCAAGAATCTAAATATATATTTGTTAGTGGAAACTGACATCTTGAGGTAGCTCCTGTGTTGCAGTTGCTTCTACCTACATTTCCGATACATCTTCAGGAATTTTCTTCAGGATATCTGCCCTCAGGCTATCGTCCATCGCGTCTGGCTTTGTGTCTTCGTCTAGTCTATTCTGGAGATAACCTATAATATCATGTCTCCGCGGTATAATCCGCATAACAATCGCTCTCTTAGAAAGACGCTTCTCGGCCACAGCTTGGATCTGCGGCCTTCCAGTCACGAACACCCGAGTGCCTGGAGACCTTTGGAGGATCTGATTAAGCGAATCAAGAACTTTAACTCGAGATCCAGCTACACATTCATCGAGGGCATCGATGCA
>Ga0307509_10010194_pt1 | contig 11558 bp, 5 predicted proteins | sample 10_EM_MG_FD_202245 | JGI IMG/M metagenome (GOLD analysis project Ga0307509, IMG submission 202245) | Populus trichocarpa ectomycorrhiza microbial communities from riparian zone in the Pacific Northwest, United States - 10_EM | ecosystem: Host-associated > Plants > Roots > Unclassified | place... | reverse complement strand
TATCACTTCTAAATGTTCATTCATGTTCACCAAACAAAATTCAAATATGTATTGTTATTATCTAAATTAACTTCATGTATACAACCACATAAGAGAACACAAATATAAAGTTAATGAAGTCTTTTAAATCAATAAAATGCAATGAAAACGCAAAAGAGTATCTCAATCCCATAAAAAAACTATATAATAGAATTGAGTCTCATATGCTCAACTTTTCCCTTATAAACAATATGCTCAACTTTTCCCTTATAAACAATAGATGATAAACATTTTATCAATGGATCAATAATCATGAATCTACTACTAATATGCTTAACAATCACTTTGTTTGATTTGATATCTTCTCAAATAGCTAGATACTTAATATTGATGAGCTTACTATGACTTTCTCTTTTATTGTTCTTAGACGAATAGCTAGTGGATTTATTGTTATAAATCCTCAATGACTTGGAAATTTCATAAACAACTTTAAATTCTGAAATAAAACTCCTCAACGAAATAACTTGTGATGTCATTGCAAAACATGATATATGATACTCTACTTCAGTTGTGGAAGTAGCAACCAAAGATTGTTTGTACTTCTATAAGAAATGGCTACTCTAGCTAATTAAAAAAACATATCATGATGTCGATTTTATTAAGTCAAGACAACCAATAAAGTCAGAATTTGAATATCTAATCACTTCTTAATAATCATGTCGTCTATATATAAGTTTTAATCCTTAGTCCCTTGAAGGTATCACAAGAATTTCTTTACAACTCTTCAATGTTTCAAACCTGGGTTACCTTAATTATATCTGCCCAATATTCAATCTACATATGCAATGTTAGGTCATGTAAGGAATGTTCATTATTTATTTGTCTCTAAATAATTTATTGGTTATAAGAGGTTAATTTATATTTAATGGAAGAACGACATCATTCTTATCATATTATTTTAAATGAAAGGTTATTTTTTGTGTGTAATTTCTCGTAAATTTATTTTTAATTGTCATAAGTGTTTATAAATTTAATTACAGTATATATGCAATTTACGTTTTTAGTTTAATTCAATATCAATCATAAAATATAAAAAAGTTATTAATTTAGGTCATTCATGAAAGTTTCAACATCAATCCCTTTTAAAAAGGAACTTGTTGAATTGACTGTTTTTTTTTGGAAAAAAATAAACGTTGGACTCATAAAGATAGTTAAACATTGAATTAGACTTTTGCCCATTTATATTGACCAGTTTAAAACAGGTGTTGGTAAAAAAAAAAAAAACCTTTGACTATTATTCTTTTGGATATGTGTAAAACCGGCCCGACAATATCACTCACACTCATTAGACTATCAATTAAATACCCATTTCTCAATCAAGATTAACCCACCATGATTATTCTGGATCACACAATCAATCAAGAAATTAATTAGCACAATGGCTCCTCTTATGATTTGAATTAAAACCTTGCTTGGGACGACGACCTTCGAGGGGGCATCTTGATATGTTTGAAATACCCCATAATTAACAATAGTTCAACTTTATTTGATATTGTCATTTTCGACATGTCAAAATCTGGCAAAATATTCCATGAGGGACACTTTCTGCGCATATGATTAGAGAAGGTATTCCTTCTCCGCATCCTTCAAAGTAAAAAATTTAGAGAAGCCACCGCTACGAACAACTAGAAGATATTCTTATTCTCTTCATCAAATCTAAATCTGTACTACAATATCTTGGTGTATGAATTAATATAGTATCGCCCTCTTTCATTGTAATTATATAGCCATTGTCAAACATAAAATACGTATCAAGAAAAGCGTACGTATATAGTTCTTTAATCCACAATCTTGTAGCGCCATGGCAACCACCATGGCCATCATCATTGGTGAGTTGAAAAAGAAATACTCAAATTCAGTGCATGTAAGAAATAAAGGCACGATACAAAGAATATATATGTTGTATTAGGCTATTAGCCACTTATAAAGCCCTTTTTTCTACAACTCCTTCATACATGCGGCCAGCAGGAGGCAGTACTGTTGTATGGGGGATAAACATGGTCTTAATTATTGCTTAATCCCCCTTGATTGAGCTTAATTATGCGTGCAGAAGTTTTGGAATTAAAGCATTCCCTTCTTCTTTCATGCAGAAAGCTCAAAAGCATGCCCAATAGATCCGGGTCATGATGCATTTTGTGGGGCTAAAGCTACTACACAAATTTTATCCGAAGATGGGTAACATGATTAATTAGTTGAGAAATCTTTAGATAGCTTAAAATGCCTTTTATTTTATTTTTTATGTCCAATTCATTAATGTTTGCTCCTTTCTTAGGTTCTTTGAATGTTATCTTAGGAACAAAGAAATGTTCCGTGGCTTCGCTTGCAAACATTAGAACTATATCTAATCATTTCTACCATCCCGCTCCCAAGAAAAAAAAAAATGTAGTGGCTTGGACTCGTGCCCTTGGAAGGATAATTGGGGTCAACGAACCTAGCTAATGAACTTGGAAAACACCAAAATGAAATGGTTTTGATGGCTAGGATATTTTCATAATGGTGGGCAGAGAGGGGTGCAAAAAAAAATCAATAAACTTGGAAAGTATTTTTTTTTTACACTGTAAGTTTTCTTTAATCAGTTTATCATTTATTTTAATGATACTAACTAAATATTAATAATATTATTATAAAAAAACTCGAAAAGTTAAATTATATACAAGGATTAAATAGAAAATAAGATATTATAAGAGAGAGAGAGAGTATATTATATTTTTAAGAGGTTGAGTTGGAGTTTTCAAAATTCTAGGTTGGTTGTGATCCCTAAGCAATGTTTAGTTATGTGGTGGCTTATAATATATATTAGATTTTAAGAACTTGGAATGAGATATAAGGTATGATATCAAATATCTACATGTAATGGAAATGCATTTTGGGTCACTAGGGCAACAAAACTAATTTATGAGTGGTTTGGAAGTGTAGTTGTAATTGCTTTTTAAAGTGTTTTTCACTTGAAAATGCATCAAAATAATATATTTTTTTATTTTTTAAAAATTATTTTTGACATTAGCATATTAAATGATTTGAAAACACCAAAAAAATTTAATTTTTTCAAAAGCGCTTTTGAAACACAAAAACAAATATGCTTTAGTGCTGTACTTTTAAGCGTTGAGATTGTTTAGGTTGATGTTTCCTGTACTTAAGTACTGTTTGTGACAAAATAGGATTAGTATCGACCGTAGTTGATTCTGAGAACTAAATGCTATTCAGGGTAAAATGCTATACCTTTAGAAGTAGCTTTTATGTATCATTTAGTTATTGTTTAGGAACATAAATGATATAAACAATAAAGATTAATATATATTTGATTGTAGAAACAGAAACAATGAAATAAAAATAATTATATTCCTCGAACAATTTTCAAATGAGTTTATGTACTTCCAAAACAGGAGGTAGAAAGAAGATAAGTCTTCAAAAACAATATATTTTTTTATTTTTAAAATATCCTTATAAAAAACTCTTAATTCTAAAATTGTTCGACTAAGACATGCAATGAAAAAAATAATTATTATCATAGTTTTAAAACTCAACTCAACGGTTGATACGAGGTAAATCCTAGGTCACGAATCAAGAGAGTCAATTCATGTTGACCCGAACATAAGAATAAAAGAGGTTATTATTATAGTTTTAAAAATCAATTTGAGGGTCAACCCGAGGTAAAGCATGAGTCACAGGTCAAGTTGATCATTGACTTGGATCAACGTAAAGATAAAAGTGACAATTATTATAGTTTTAAAACCTGACTTGGTGATCGACTTGGGACAAGAGCTGGGTAATAGGTCGTGACCCTCGACCCGGGTTGATCGGATCAACCTGGATCAATGTAAGAATAAAAATAGTTATTATCATAATTTTAAAATCTTACTCGAGGGTCGACCCGAGGCAAGGCTCGAATCACTGGTCAAGAGGGTTAACCCGGGTCAATGTAAAGATAAAAGTGGTTATTATCATAGTTTTAAAACCTGATTGGGGGGTCAATTCGGGGCAAGGCTTGAGTCACAGGTCAATATGGTCAACCCGGGTCAACAATAAAAATAATTATTATCATAATTTTAAAACTCGACTCAGGGATTAACCCGGGGCAAGGACTGAGTCACAGGTCAAGAGTGTCGACCCAGGTTCACCCGAGTCAATGTATGTATAAAAGTGATTAATTATTATTATAATTTTAAAACACTATTTGAAAATCGACCCAGGACAAGACCCGAGTCACGTATCTAGAGGGTTAACCCAAAATTTTCTTAAAAACAAAAGAATCAAAGCAACATCATTTTGATCAATTTTTTAAAAAATTTTGTGACCCATATTTTATCTTGGGTCATTATGATCATTTTTTTTAAAAAAAATCAAATTTTTTGACTCATTAATTCTTTATCCCAAATTGACCCGGGTTTTGATCAAATCAGGTCGAATCAGTCATTTCTTTATTTTTTTCTTAAACCTGGAGCTATCTAGGCCTAAGGTCAACTCGTTGAGAGATTTTATAACTACACTTATTATAATGTTATTAATTTCACTACTCAATATAAACTAAAGTAAAAAAAAATATCTTATTATTTTTTAAATTATGTAAGTTTGATAATAATACATATTAAATGTAAATTAGATTGTTTAATATTTTATTCTATCTTATTTACTATAACTAAAAAACAAGATATAAAAACAATCAATATATCTTACACACTATTATCAAATATAATTTTATCTATCATATTTTTTTTTATCTTATTTCATTTATCTTCACTATCTTCATCTTTTTCATATGAGAATAGTAATCTAACATTAGCCAGAGTGATCTCCTGAATACCACACTATCAAGTAAGGGTGGCGTGTAAGCATAGGTCGACAGGCCATGGCCCCTCAAATTTTTCAAAATTACTTCAGTACTTGGATCTTAGGTATATTTTCATATAAGACTCTTGAAAATTATCATCAAACCCCCACCACTCCTCAAAGAAATTTATAACATTCCTAAAGTAAAGTCTCTTGATATTTTTATCTTGCTTACCCCTCTCTTCACCTAACAATTCAATCCATCCTTCGCCAGCACTATCAAGAGCTTAATCCTAGACTGAAATTGAGGTGCAACAAAATTAAAAATGAAAACAAATATGAAATCCAATCGGTTGGTCATGAATTTGGATACATAAAATATAAATAATATATTAAAAACTATATACATCAAGAAATTCTTTTTAGATAGTGAAGAGTACAATAAATTCAACTTAGACAATGTTTGGAAACGCGTTGAAACTGCATTTTCTAAAAAAAATAATTTTTTTATATGTTTTCATATCGTTTTAATGTGTTAATGTCAAACCTGATTTTTAAAAAATAAAAAAAATATTATTTTAATGTATTTTTAAATAAAAAATATTTTTAATCACAATTAATACCACGCTTCCAAACACAAGTATTATAATAGCAGACCTTACTGTGTTTAGATTGCGCAGATGGACCCTTCTCCGGGTCTTGGTTGTTCCCTTAAAATGGCCCGTGGGTGGTCTCTAGGGAAGTCACTTCAATACTTTGTTGAGAAAATCTTGTGGAGAGGAAGTGTTGGATCATGAGTGATGCTTACCTTCCCTATATGTTTACGCGGGGTCGGCCATCACGGAGGGGTTTTACCATTGATGAGGGCAGATTTTCCTCCCAGATTGACTAAGTGACTGTGCTATTACCATCTCATGATTAGCGATAGCCTAATCACAACTTGGTTTCATGATCACTAAGTTAACTACGCACGCTTAACCAAGTGGTTTGTTTCAAGTCATGTGGATCATTTGGTGTTTGACTCTCATTTTCCTTTTCAATGCATCGTTGTTAGGTGTGAGTAATTTCATTTTTGAGGAATAGAGATATATCTGTGTGATTTTTTTTTATTAATATGGATACGGACCAGCTTGCGTGTATCTCGATTAATTTTATGGACTTTGAAGTTAACAACCATGTAAGCTTTTAGTGATCTTGAGAGGACTCAAACTCGTGATTATTGGAGAGCAAACTCAAAACCTGACTAGTTGAGCTACCTCTGTAAATATATTTTTGTAAGGATATATTTAAATAAAAAATATTAAATTAATAATTTTTAAATATTTTTTCTATATTTGGTGTTTGAGGTTCAGATTGCACTGTAATCGCAATCATTTGATGCTTCTAGAGAGGTTGAGATGCATTACAGCCACGATCTCGATTCCAAACAGATACTAAATCATATATATTTAAAATTAGTTAGGTTAGATGTTTTGGAGACCCATATTATTAGCAAGAATTAAGAAAATAAAGATAGAGTAGATAATATATATTTTCAGCTCCAGAAAAATAAACAGGGAGAAATAAGGATTTTTATAACTGTTATAATTCCAAATTTGTTGAGGGCATGTGTGGGAATGAAAGTGATAGAACGACGAAGACATCCCACCTGAGCAACTCACTTGGTGTCTCTCCCAAAACCCTACAACGAGGGGGATTAATAGATACACACACGTACACACAAGAAAGAAACAAATGGTGTGTGGGCACAGGCATAGACCCCGGCCCACTCGCTGTTAGGTTAGATTGTCCTATCTATGCCTCCCTGCAGCTGCCATGTTTCACCAGTTCCTTGCTTCTTTCTCACGTCTTTGAAGTTTTTGTTTCTGATAATATACATACATATATATCAGAGAAAGATTGATGATGGGTTTGATAGATTCTGAATCACTAACTGTTACAGTTTTCTTTTCTTTCCATATATTAAAGAACACAGCATTGAGTCCAGAAAAAGCCTTACTTTCCTTCCATTCTGACTTCCCTTCTGATCCTACAGTACATACATCACAATTCATATACATGATAAACTCTTTTCAATATTGGTTTTTGTCTGTGTGCACATTCCATAATATTTACTACATATTTTTTGAATATAATTAATTATGGTGAAGAAATCAGGAGGGGGTCAGACACTAGATTTTGTTCACCAAAAATTCCAAGGAGGATAGAGGTAAGGTTTTGGTGATCTCGAGAAAGGTGGCTGTGGAGGCGATGAATTGGAGGACAAAAGTGGTGACTTAATCTCTCCCTCACACCATGAAGCTGCCTGACCCAAATCCAGATCATACGATTGAGAGAGAGAGAGAGAGAGGGGGACATTAATCTTTTTATTTTTTATTTTTTCCCTGATGATTATGAATGTTACAGTGTTTATCTGTGTGCCTGCAACAGCGAAAGAAAGTAAGCATATAGTATGTCATCTAGAGCACATCAGTTTGTGTGTGTGAGAGAGAGAGAGAGACGAGTCTGACAAAAAGTGAAGTTAGAAACAGAAGAGATGGACGTTTTACTGATCAAAGCTTTGTACTGCTACATTAAAACCACATATGAATGTATGAGAGAGAGAGAATGGAATGAAAAGCATTAGTCAGTCGAAGAAAATAAGGAAATTCATAGTCATCTCTCACTCTCTTCCACCACAAAAAACATATAAAATAAGTAATGAAAATTCCATTTGTTTCTCCACACTCATACATGCATGCATACATACATGCATACATGCATACATACATACATACATACACGTGTGTGTGATCAATAAAGTAACACTGTTTCTTTAGCTTCAAACTTTATGTATAGTAGAGAGTACTGATCAAAAACCGAATATGGAGACATGCCCAACTTGTGCCTTAATTATTTCTTTTTTTCTTGGAAAAAAATAATTCAGAGTACTCTAGAGAACATGCTGCTGGTCAGATCAATAATGACGTGCAATGTGAAACCCTAATAACTTCTATAATTTTATGGGTTTAATTTAGGGTTTTCTTTTTCTTAGACTGTTCTTTGGGATTTCTTTTTTCTATAAGAAATGGCTGTTCTCATTCTTCATGCATGATTAAGCACACGATTGTGTGTGTGCGTGTGCGTGTGTGAGAGAGAGAGAGCAGCGAGAGTAGGCTGCTAGGGTACTGTTAATATCGTTTAGCTTACAGGGGTATACTGTTTTGTCTACAAATATAGGGGATGAGAACAGTTAATGGTGAAGCAAAAGCTGAAAGCCATTACATGGGAGAACGATCACTTTATGAAACGGATCCAATGAAACCAAAAAAAGACTGTGAGTTACTGTTTTAGATATTTGAAATAGAAAAACCATAGAAACAAGAGGTGGGTGCCTTCACGAGCTGAAAAGGAGAAATATACTATAGAAATTAGAGTCCACACATATATTCACACACCGTACCCTCCTTTGCTTCAGCTGGTAGCGAAACATGTACCTTCACACGCTGGAATTGAATTTTTCAAAAGAAGCAGAAAAAGTTACAGCTGCTCATCAAACTCGACTTGTTCTGCTAAATGTTAATTGAGTTTGCATTATATATATTGAAAGTGCGATTACGCTTTAACATTTCTTCAGAACTGCGCTTCATGTACTGTTGCGAGTCGCCATTATGATAATATATATACAGGCCTCGATTAGAAAAACATGAATGATATAGTTATGCAAAAGAGAAACTTTGAGCAGTTAGGTGCAACTTTCTCTTTGAACAACATAAAAACAAACACGTTTCTGTAGTTAGATGCAAGCCGGAGGATCAATTTGGACATCTTTTATACGTATGGGTGTTTTCGAAACCTATGGCTAAGAATTTGTTGAATAAAATTAGCAGAAAAAGTTAACTCAGTGGTCCATTGGAAAAACGCAGAAAGCTAGAAGTAAGAATATTTAAGTGCAAAGGAGGACTAAGCCGTAGACTTAGGCTAGAGAATCCTCTTTAAACTTATTTAAGTTTGATATCATTTATTCTCAAACATAAACAATGACAGAGAAGTAGCAACTCCACATGCACATGCCTAGAGTTGCACTAATGACTCAACAAAGGTTTCACACACACCATGCTCTACAGCCTTATTTAGGTCCCAAATAACCATGCTAAGACCACAAGCAGATTACTTAAGTTCTTGGTTTTAGCAGGCCATGTGTATAATTAATTACCAAACCGACCAAATAAATTACTATGTAACAACTAGAAGAAGTACTTAATGAAGTATTCTAGCTAAAGAGTCCATGTGAGGCTAGCTAGCTAGAAACCTTATAATACCACACCAAGATGACTCCCTGCAGGCCATGCGCCCTCAAGGTAGCTATAAACCCTACATGGGGTTTCTCTCTCTCAATTGATCACATGTTCCCTTCTCCTCCTCCTTCATTGGAATCCCCTGAAGGGTTATCATTCCAAGGAAGAGTATAAGGTATTGGCATGCCTGGAGCTTGATAGTAACCCCCTTCATTGCCCATCCTTCTATTATTATATTCAACCGGCCTTTGACGAGGAGCCATTGATTGAATTGAGCTTGCCCCTGGTGGTGCAGGCAATGCAGTTGGGATTTCATTGCAGGCATAGCGAATCAGATCAGCATTGGCAGAATCAAGTTCCTTCTGGAGCCTATGAACTTGTCTCTGGAGAAAGGAGATAGCACCAACACAGCCATAAACCGGGTCCCTTACTCTTGCCTCGGCTTCGTATGCAAGGGAGTTCACTGCATCCTCTCTTTGGTGAGGGAGAAGCTCATTGAGGAGCTTGGTCACATTGCTTGCTCCAAAGATCTTGTGAACATTGGCAAATTTTTGAGGTTCCTCTGGTGGGAAGTAAGGTGCAAAAATGCAGCCTGGCATGCATTTCCTCCTCAAGAACTTGCAGGCAGCACAGGGAGAGTTGTAAGAGCTGGATGAAGCCATTTTCTCTGCACAAGGAGAGTATACATAAACTCCATCAGGAATTTTTTGTGATTTTACATAATTGAAGCTCTTTGATCTTATTTTCCCACCTCCGATTTTCAGATTCATCTAGAATGTTATGTCAGGTATAATTTATTTGCAGCACTTTTTCCTTTTCATATAGATGTTCTCTTTAATTTTTCCTCTCTTTTTCTTTCCTTGATTTCCCTCTCCAATTCATAAAGGACTTGTATACTAGGTTTAATATGAGGATTCTGTTAGGTCCGAAAATTAAGTAGAATCATCCTAAATTACTTTACCTAGGCTCTCTCCTATCAAACTCAAATTTGAGAAAATCTCAAATTTATGTGTGTTTGTGTCTGTGCATCCCATCCCACATCTCACTTTCTCTCCATCTGGCAGACACAGAAATCCCTTGTTCTTCTCCCATAAAGAGAGGGAAGAAAACAAAATCTTTGATCTATGCATGCACAGCAACTGAAATCTGAGAATTTACTGACACTTCCCTTTCTTTGGTAACTATATATACTTAACTACCTCACACTCGTTTTCTTCTTCTTTTTTTCTCTTTCGGCCCCTTCTAATTATGCCTCCCTGCCTTTCTTTCTTTATTTGATTTTCTGTTTAATTCCTCCTATTTAAATTCTGGAAAAAAAAAACATTATTTCCTTCACCTCGCCCTCAAAACCACCAAAGCAAGCTTTCTGCGTCTCCTAATTTAAAATTTGGTTCAGAATTTGTCTTTTCTATTTAGATTTCCATGCCATTAACATTAACTCTCTTTCTTCTTCTTACTTCTTCACACATAGTCCAGGCTGCAACTTAATTTAGAAGAATTCAGTTGCATGACAATTTTAAAGCCATAATATCCTTGTGAAATTTTCTGAAAATGGGATCTGAATAGTGAATTCATCATAATTGTATATTCATGTCTTTTTTTATATATAGTACATATGAACATAGCAAAGCCCTAAACCAGAGGCTTTAACCCAAAGCACTCTAGTATCTTTTAGCCTTTAGCTTTCCAAAAACAACAAAAACAGGAGAGAACTATTAGCATAGTGAAGGGTTAAAGGAGCTACAAATGCTTACCTGTTTGTGATCTAGCTAGGTTTCTTTGATCATGTGAATAAAAAGAGAAGTACCTTTCTTTTTTCCCCGTGGAGGAGCTAGATGTATGTTCTTTGTTCCCTCCCAAGATAAAGTACCTTAGCCAATGAAAGGGAGAAACAACACAGATTTATGGCAGGTGATCCCTCATAGAGAGCAAAACCCTAAGTACTGGGTGTTGAGAGAAAGAGAGGGAGAATGTAGGAAATTAAGTAAGAGGAAGAGAGCAAAGAACATTTAGTGAATGGAGAAGGAATGGAAGCAAAAGACAAAGGTGATAAATGAGAGGTACACTATAAAAGAAGGACTATGACCCTGCATCTAATAATAATATCGAGGATGTGGGGATGTCTCCCATTTTCATTCCATCATATATCCCTTTCTCATGCACTACGGTAATACGTATTTTTATTATAAAAAGGAAGAACAATTGACAATCTAATCAAGAACATTAACTAATTAGATCCCTCTTTTTGCTGCAACATAAGGTGTTATTAGTAAAGTGGACAAGAATACTGATTGCGTGTGGTTGAATAGATCAAACTAATAATCATAAATGTGATGACTTTAGGTTTTTTTCTTAAATTATTAACCTGGAAGGAGAAAGAACCTTCTGATTTTTTTCTCTCATATCAGATCCACAAACAGTATATGTACAGGATGAACTATAATTACACAATTATGATTTATATCTCATTTGGAT
>Ga0307509_10010193_pt1 | contig 11559 bp, 10 predicted proteins | sample 10_EM_MG_FD_202245 | JGI IMG/M metagenome (GOLD analysis project Ga0307509, IMG submission 202245) | Populus trichocarpa ectomycorrhiza microbial communities from riparian zone in the Pacific Northwest, United States - 10_EM | ecosystem: Host-associated > Plants > Roots > Unclassified | place... | reverse complement strand
ACGCGCAGGCAATACGGCACCTTGACGATGTAGATGCGGTCGAGGAAGGCCTCGTTGTTCTTGTTGTTGCGGAAGGTCTTCCACTCGCTCTCGTTGCTGTGCGCGAGCACGATGCCGTCGAACGGGATCGCGCCGAAGCCTTCGGTGCCCTTGAAGTTGCCTTCTTGCGTGGCGGTCAGCAGCGGGTGCAGCACCTTGATCGGCGCCTTGAACATCTCGACGAACTCGAGCAAGCCTTGGTTCGCCAGGCACAGGCCACCGGAGAAGCTGTACGCATCCGGGTCGTCTTGCGCAAACGTTTCGAGCTTGCGGATGTCGACCTTGCCGACGAGTGCCGAGATATCCTGGTTGTTCTCGTCGCCCGGCTCGGTCTTGGAGACGCCGATCTGCTTGAGCACGCTGGGGCTGCGCTTGACGATCTTGAACTTGCGGATGTCGCCGCCGAACTCTTCGAGGCGCTTCACTGCCCAGGGGCTCATGATGCGATTCAGGTAGCGCGTCGGGATGCCGTATTCCTTCTGCAGCAGCGGCCCGTCTTCGAGCGGATCGAACAGCCCCAGCGGCGATTCGTTCACCGGAGAGCCCTTGATCGCGTAGAAGGGCACGTGCTCCATCAGCAGCTTCAAGCGCTCGGCGATCGAACTCTTGCCGCCACCGACCGGGCCGAGCAAATAGAGGATCTGCTTCTTTTCTTCGAGGCCCTGCGCCGCATGGCGGAAGTACGAGACGACTTGCTCGATGGCGTCTTCCATGCCGTAGAACTCGGCGAACGCGGGGTAGATCTTGATGACCTTGTTCGCGAACAGGCGCGACATGCGCGGGTCGTTGCGCGTGTCGACAAACTTCGGTTCGCCGATCGCCTGGAGCATGCGCTCGGCGGCGGTGGCGTAGGCAACGGGGTTGCGCTTGCACTCGGCGAGGTAGTCCTCGATCGAGAGCTCTTCTTCGCGGCTGCGCTCGAAGCGAGCGGCGAAATTGCTGATCACATCCATGCTGATCTCCTGTGCGAGAAGGAGACGTTGACGGCGACGTGAAACGCCGCCCCTCAACGCCTGGGGAAGTTCTGATGACACCCCGTGGGCGCCATCAGAGCTTTCCGTTCATCAGCAAACAATGTGCATCAAGCTTCGTTCATTCTGCGCCAGCTGATCGCTCGAGTACAAGGTTCAAGACCACTCATTTCGGTGATCGATTCAAACATGATGCGATTAGCAAACAACGTGCCGAAGAAACTCTCGTTGACTCGCACGTGTAGAAGAGCGTGCAAGCGTGCACGAAGTTCCGCATGTGCCGCACGGTCGTCACTCAGCGCTGGCCGAGCCCGAGCTTGCCGAGCAAGCCGTTGAGTTCATCGAGCGAACCGAAGCCGATGGCCACCTCGCCTTGTTCGCCATGCTTGGTGCGCTTCTTGACGCGGATCTCGACAGTCGCCGTCAGCGCGTCCGACAGCTCGTGTTCGATGCGCAGCAGATCGCGCGGCTTGTCGTGCTTGGTGCGCAGCAGCGGTGTTTGCCGGCCCGCGCTCGCACTCGCGCGCGCCACGAGCTTCTCTGCCTCGCGCACCGAGAGCTTCTTCGAGACGATCTCGGAGGCGCTCAGGATCTGCTGCGCGCCATCGAGGGGCAAGAGTGCGCGTGCGTGGCCCATGTCAATGTCACCGGCCATCAACATCTGTTGCACCGGCTCGGTGAGATGAAGCAGGCGCAACAAGTTGCTCGCTGCGCTGCGTGAGCGCCCGACGGCCTTCGCGGCCATCTCGTGTGTCAGGCCGAATTCGTCGGTCAAACGCTTCAGACCCTGGGCCTCTTCGAGCGGATTGAGGTCTTCGCGCTGGATGTTCTCGATCAGTGCCATCGCGGCGGCGGACTCATCCGGCACATCCTTGACGAGCACCGGTATTTCGTCGAGGCCAGCCAGCTTGGCAGCGCGCGCGCGCCGCTCGCCGGCGATGATCTCGTAGCCCCCGCCGTTCACGGGCCGCACCAGCACTGGCTGCATCACGCCCTGCGCCTTGATGCTCTCGGCCAGCTCATAGAGCGAGCCTTCATCCATGCGTGTGCGCGGCTGGTACTTGCCCGCCTGCAACTGCACGAGCTTGAGCACGTGAGGCGTGGTGTCGGAGTCTGCAGTGACGGCGTCGCCGGCTTCTTTGACGCGGGGGCCGAGCAATGCTTCGAGGCCGAGGCCGAGGCCCTTGGGTTTCTTGGTCACCATGGTGGGGATTGTGAGCGATCAGACGGTGATGGATTGAAGCAGGGCCCAGCCTTCGGGCCAGTCGCGCAGGCCCGAATCGCCATTGATGTGTCCACGCGGCCCGATATCGGTGACAGGGCTGCCCCAATCGCGCGCCATGCCCGCGGCCCGATCCGGGTCGCAGTACGGGTCGTTGCTGCTCACGACCACGACGCCCGTGAACGGCAAGCTTGCGCGCACGATGGGCCGCCAGTTGAACAGGTTGGGCGGCATGTCCTCGCGCTCGGTATCGGGCGGCGCGACGAGCAGCGCGGCGTGCACCCGTGCCGTGTGGCGCGAATGGGCGGCCCAGGCCGCGGTGAGCTGGCAGCCGAGGCTGTGCGCGATCAGCACGGCTGGGCGCGGGTCGGCCTGCAACACGTCGTCCAGCCGCGCCATCCAGTCGCCACGGCGCGGCCAGATCCAGTCGTCTTGTTGCACGCGTTCGCAGCCGTGCAGTGCTTCCCAGCGGCTTTGCCAGTGGGCCGGCCCGGAATCGAGCCAACCCGGCAGCAGCAGAAAGCGCAGCGCGTCATTCATGCACTGGTTTATCCTTAGGGTCTGACATCGTGAAGATTGGGTGAGGTGATGACATACCGTGCGTTCGTTGATGGCCAAGAGGGCACGACCGGCCTGCGCATCCACGAGTATCTCGCGCAGCGCGACGATATCGAGGTGCTGCGCATCGACGCCGACAAACGCAAGGACGCTGCGGAGCGCGCGCGCCTGCTCAACGCTGCCGACGTGGCGTTTTTATGCCTGCCCGATGTGGCCGCGCGCGAAGCCGCCGCGCTCGTCACGAACCCCAAGACCTGCCTGATCGACGCGAGCACCGCGCACCGCACTGCGGCGGGCTGGGTCTATGGCTTGCCCGAACTCGCACCGGGCCAGCGTGAGCTGCTGCGAAGCGCCAAGCGCATCTCGAACCCGGGTTGTCATGCGTCGGCCTTCATCCTGCTGCTGCGGCCATTGGTCGACGCCGGTCTCGTGAGTGCCGATCTGCCCATCACGGCCAGCTCGATCACGGGTTACTCGGGCGGCGGCAAGAAGATGATCGAACAGTACGAGGCCGGCGGCGACGCTCGCCTCGACGCGCCGCGGCCGTACGGGCTGACGCTCTCGCACAAGCACGTGCCGGAGATGATGGCGCACGCTGGGCTGGCCGTGCCACCCGTGTTCATGCCTATCGTCGGCAAGTTCTATAAGGGGCTTTCCGTGAGTGTGCCCTTACACCTTTCGCAATTGAAAGGTGGTACGACACCCGAAGCCGTGCATTCCGTGCTCAGGCACCGGTACGAAGGCGAGCGCTTCATTCGCGTGATGCCACTGCGCGACCCGGCGGCGTTGGCCGAGACTTACTTCGATGTGCAGGCAAGCAACGACACGAACCGGGTGGATATCTTCGTGTTCGCCAACGAGACGCAGACCATCCTGATGTCGCGGCTTGACAACCTGGGCAAAGGTGCCAGCGGTGCGGCTGTGCAATCGATGAACGTTCACCTCGGGCTGGACGAGGCGCGCGGCTTGTAGGCTGGCTGGCCTCAGGCGGGTACGACGGGTACGGCGGGCACACCGAGCCGGTCCGACATTTCCCGGGCGAACTCGACGAACGCCTGCGCGCCTTTCGAGGCCGGGTCGAACACCACGCCGGGCAAGCCATAGCTCGGCGCTTCTGCCAGGCGCACGTTGCGCGGAATCACGGTGTTGAACACCTTGTCGCCAAAGTGCGACTTGAGCTGCTCGCTGACCTGGTGCTGCAGCGTGATGCGCGGGTCGAACATCACGCGCAGCAAGCCGATGATTTCGAGCGCCGGGTTGAGGTTGGCATGCACCTGCTTGATGGTGTTGACGAGGTCGCTGAGGCCTTCGAGCGCGAAGTACTCGCACTGCATCGGCACGACCACGCCATGGGCACTGCACAGGCCGTTGAGCGTCAGCAAGCTGAGCGAAGGCGGGCAGTCGATCAGCACGAAATCGTACTCGGCGTCCACGGCTTGCAGCGCACCCTTGAGCCGCTTGTCGCGCCGCTCCAGTTCGACCAGCTCGACCTCGGCGCCGGCCAGTTCGCGGTTCGCGCCGAGCACGTCGTAACCGGCTTTCAGGCTGGACTGGCGCGCCTCGGTGACCGAGGCGTTTTCGAGCAGCACGTCGTAAATGGTGAGGTCGAGCGCGCGCTTGTCGACGCCCGAGCCCATCGTCGCATTCCCCTGCGGGTCGAGGTCGACGACCAGCACCCGTTTGCCGATCTGGCTCAGGCCGGCTGCGAGATTGACCGTGGTGGTGGTCTTGCCGACGCCGCCCTTTTGGTTGGCAATGCAGAAAATTCTGGCCATGGGCGATTCAGTTGGTGCGCCACTAAGGGCGCCGGTCGGCGGGGATGGGTGGGATTATAGAGAGGGCTTCTGACGCATCCAGACCAGGCAGCGCTCCGCGTCCAATCCCGGCACATCCAGTTGTTCCACGTGAAACACATCGATGTCGGCTGGTAACCCAGCACGTTCGTCCGCCGGGTCTTTGCCTTTCATTGCGAGCCAGACACCGCCTGCGGTGAGATGCTGACGAGTCAAGTTTACGAAGTCGGGCAGGGACGCAAAGGCACGTGACGCAACGACATCGAACGGCGCCGCCTTCATCTGCTCTACCCGCGCGTGTTGCGAATGCAGGTTGCGCAGCCGCAAGCTCGCTGCGACCTGTTGGATGAACGCTGCTTTTTTGCCGACCGTGTCCACGCAGCTGACGTCGATGGCCGGGTTCAGGATCGCGATCACGACACCGGGCAGCCCACCGCCACTGCCGACATCGAGCAGGCGGCGCGGCTCGTCGTCGGTGGCTTGCAACTGGCGGCGCAGCGGCGCGATCACCGCCAGGCAATCCGCCACGTGCTGCGTCAACATCCGTTCCGGGTCACGCACTGCCGTGAGGTTGTAGGTGCCGTTCCAGCGTTGGAGCAGGTCGAGGTAGGCGAGCAGCTGATCGACCTGGGCTTCGCTCAGCGCCAAGTCGAGGCGCTGAGCGACTTCGAGTAATCGCGCCCGGCGCGGGTCGGTCGGGCCCATCATGACAGCGTCCCCGCCGGCACTGGCGCGGACGCGCGGAGATCAAGCCGCCGCATCCGTCGTCGTTCGGTCGTTCGCCGCGAACCCTTTGAATCGCCCCTTCTTCAGGTGGATCAGCAACAGCGACATCGCGGCGGGCGTCATGCCCGAGATGCGCGAGGCCTGACCCAGTGTTTCGGGGCGGTGTTTCGCGAGCTTCTGACGCACCTCGTGACTGAGCGCCACCACTTGGCCATAGTCGAGCTCATCGGGCAAGCGCAGGTTCTCGAAGTGGGCCGAGCGGGCCACATCGTCGATTTGCTTGTCGATGTAGCCGGAGTACTTGATGCTGATCTCGACCTGCTCGATCACCGCATCAGCCAGCGGCTGACCCAACTCGGCGCGCAGTGTTTCACGTGAAACAGCGGGCGCGATGCCGGCGATCGCTGCCACTTCCGTCAGCGTGTCGAAGCCCACGCCGGGGCGGCGCAGCAGGTCCGCGAACCGATACTCGTGCTCGATGGCCTTGCCAAGCAGGTGCTCGCCATCCGCCGCGGGCAAGGTGTCGGGCCGAACCCAGGTGGTCTTCATGCGCTCGGTTTCGAGGGCGACAGCGTCGCGCTTGCGATTGAATGCAGCCCAGCGCGCGTCGTCTACCAGGCCGAGCTCGCGGCCGATCTCGGTCAGGCGCAGGTCCGCGTTGTCTTCGCGCAGCTGCAGGCGGAACTCGGCGCGGCTCGTGAACATGCGGTACGGTTCCGTCACGCCCTTGGTGATCAGATCGTCGACGAGCACGCCGAGGTAGGCCTGGTCACGGCCTGGCAGCCAGGGCTGGCCGCCGCGAACCTGCAATGCTGCGTTCAGCCCGGCGAACAAACCTTGGGCCGCAGCCTCTTCATAGCCAGTCGTCCCGTTGATCTGCCCGGCGAAGAACAGGCCCTCGATCGCCTTGGTCTCGAAGCTCGCCTTCAGTGCCCGCGGGTCGAAGTAGTCGTACTCAATCGCGTAGCCGGGGCGAAGGATGTGCGCGTTCTCCAGCCCGAGCATGCTGTGCACGGCGGCGAGCTGCACGTCGAAGGGCAGCGATGTCGAGATGCCGTTCGGGTAGAACTCGTGCGTCGTCAAGCCTTCGGGCTCCAGGAAGATCTGGTGCGAGTCCTTGTCGGCAAACCGATTGACCTTGTCCTCGATGCTCGGGCAATAGCGCGGGCCGACGCCGTCGATCAGCCCGGTGAACATCGGGCTGCGATCGAAGCCCGCGCGAATGATCTCGTGCGTGCGCGCGTTCGTGTGCGTGATCCAGCAAGGCACTTGCTGCGGGTGCTGTGCTGCGTTGCCCATGAAGCTGAACACGGGCACCGGATCGAGGTCGCCGGGCTGTTCGCTCAGCACGCTGAAGTCGATGCTGCGGCCGTCGATCCGCGGGGGCGTGCCGGTCTTGAGCCGGCCCTGCGGCAGCTTGAGCTCTTTCAGGCGCGCCGACAGCGCAATCGCCGGCGGGTCACCGGCACGCCCGGCGCTGTGGCTTTGCAGCCCGACGTGGATCTTCCCGTCGAGGAAAGTACCCGCGGTCAACACCACTGCACGTGACTTGAAGCGAATGCCCACTTGCGTGATGGCCCCCGCAATACGGTCACCCTCGAGTATCAAATCGTCGCAAGCGCCCTGAAACAGCCACAAGTTCGGCTGGTTCTCGAGGCGACGACGAATCGCCGCCTTGTACAGAATGCGGTCCGCTTGCGCGCGCGTGGCGCGCACCGCCGGGCCCTTGGAGCCGTTCAGAATGCGGAACTGAATGCCGGCCTCGTCGGTGGCCGCGGCCATTGCGCCGCCGAGCGCGTCGATTTCCTTGACCAGGTGGCCCTTGCCGATGCCGCCGATCGACGGGTTGCAGCTCATCTGGCCCAGCGTCTCGATGTTGTGCGTGAGCAGCAAGGTGGCCGCGCCCATGCGCGCGGCGGCCAGCGCCGCCTCGGTGCCGGCATGGCCACCACCCACCACGATCACATCGAATTCCTTCGGGAACAGCATCTCGCCTGCCTATTTTTTGAGCAAGCCGGCATTGTAGAGATTGGACGCCGTCGCGTCACGCCAAGGGTTTGAGCAGCATCTCCGTGTGCGGTATGCCGTCCTCGATGTACGGCGCGCCGACGGCCACGAAGCCGACCTCGGCGTAGAAGCGCTCGAGGCGGGTTTGCGCCGAGATCCGGATGCCCTGGCCGGGGAAGGCCGCGCTGCAGTGCGCGACCGCGCGCACCACCAGCTCACGACCCAGCCCGGTGCCGCGCGCCGCCGCGGTCGTGATCACGCGGCCGATCGACGGCTCGGCATACTTCAAACCCGGGTGCACGACGCGCGCGTAGGCAAGCGGCAGCTTGTGCGCCGTCGACCACGCGGCCAGATGCCACGACGCTTCGTCGAAGCCATCGGCATCGAGATAGATGCACTGCTGCTCGATCGAAAACACCTGTTGGCGCGCCCGGTAGATCGCGTCCAGCTCGAACACGCTGAGCTCGTCGAACCGGCACCAGCGCCAGGTCAGCGTCGCATGCGCAGCAGCGGCCGTCATCGCACCGCCGCACTGCGCAAGGTGCGCGCCACGAACCACACCGCGACCGCGGCGATCAGCACGCAGACGATCAGCGGTGCCGCGACCTGCTCGATGCCGAGCGCGTCACCCTTCAGCACCCGCGTCATCAACAGGTTCTGCGCCAGCGCCGGCACCCACAGATACCACGGCGCTTCCTGGCCCAGGCTGAACACGTTGATCAGCGGCAGCAGCGAGGCCGCCAGCATCACGATCGTCGTGCTGGCCTGCGCCTCCTTGAAGGTCTTGCAGCGGATCGCCACCGCCATCAGCAAGGCCGAGGCCGCGGCCGCGAACGGCAGCAGCACGACGAGGAACAGCAGCGCCTCGCGCAGCCCGTACTGGAACATCGCGGCCAGCGTGTCGCTGCGCAGCAGCCACTGGCCGGGCAGGAAGCTGAAGCAGCTCAGCACCGCGATCAGCATGCCGACACTGGCGACCGCGCCCCACTTGCCGAGCACCAGCGCCCAGCGCTCGGTCGGGCTCATCAACAGCGGCTCCAGCGAGCCGCGCTCGCGCTCGCCGGCGGTGGTGTCGAGCGCAGCGTTGAGCGCGCCGGTAAGCACCGCCATCAGCACGAAGAACGGCAGCATGCCGGTGATCTGCGTTGCCCGCGTCTGCGTGCTCGCGAGGTCGCGCTCCTCGACCCGCACCGGCTCCAGCACGTCGGGCGATACGCCGCGCATCGCCAGGTTCAAGGTCGCGCGCTCGCGGCTGAAGCCACCCAGCAGGCGCGCGGTGCGGCCGCTGCTCGCCTGCGAGCGTTGGTTCGCGCTGTCGGCGACGATCTCGACGATGGGCGCATCGCCGCGTTGCAACGCCGCCTCGAAATCCTCGGGCACGACGACGACCGCATCCGTCAGTGTCGCGCTGCGCAGCTTCGCTTCGAAGTCGGCCGGCGCGTCGCGAACCGTGAAGGTCTGGCGCTCGAAATAGTTCTTCAGCGTGGGCGCGAAGTCGAGCCCGGCGACGACGACCTCGCGCTGCTCGGCGTTCGATTCGAGCGAGGCCACCAGGCCCGAGATCGCCAGCAGTACCAGCGGCCCCATCAGCACCGACGAGGCCAGCACCGTGAGCAGCGTGCGCCGGTCGCGCAGCGCGTCGACGATCTCCTTGCGAAAGATCGTCACGACGGTCTGCCAGTTCTTCGTCATGCCGCCGCTCCTGCTTCTTCTTCAGCGAACGCCAGCTTCACGAAGGCCTCTTCGAAGTCCTGCTCGCAGGTCTGCGCCAGCAGCTCGGGCACGCTGCCGGTCGCGACGGTGCGGCCGTGCGCGACGACGACGACGCTGTCGCACAGGCGCTCGACCTCTTGCATGATGTGCGTCGAAAACACGATGCACTTTGAGCCGCCCGCGGGCGAACGCAGCCAGCGCAGGCTGTCGCGCAGCGCGCGGGTTGCGAGCACGTCGAGGCCGTTGGTCGGCTCGTCGAGCACGATGTTGGCCGGGTCGTGCACAAGCGCGCGCGCGAGCGCGGTCTTCATGCGCTCGCCCTGGCTGAAGCCATCGGTGCGGCGGTCGAGCAGGGCGCTCATCTCGAACATCCGCGCGAGCGACTCGGCGCGGGCATTCGCGGCCTCCGCGCTCATGCCGTGCAGCCGGCCGTAGTAGACGATGTTTTCGCGCGCGCTCAAGCGCGGGTACAGGCCGCGTGCGTCCGACAGCACGCCCATGCGCGCGAGCGCCTGGCGCGTGTCGGCGGCGACATCGATGCCGTCCACCGTCATGCGCCCGGCATCGGGTGTGATGAGTCCGGCGAGCATGCGCAAGGTCGTCGTCTTGCCGGCGCCGTTCGGTCCGAGCAGGCCGGTGATCTGGCCGTCGGGTGCGTGCAGGTTCACGTCGCGCACAGCGTGCACGACGCGCGGCGCGGCCGTGCGCTTGAAGCCGACGCCGAAGCGGCCCGTGGCCGGTACGCTGAACTGCTTGGCGAGGTGTTCGATGTGGATCACTTCGTCGTCGCCTCGGTGGTATTGCTCATCGGGACGAACACGCCCGGCCGCGGGATAGCCTTCACGCAGCTCGCGTCGAGGGCGCTGGCCGCTTGGTCGTCGGCCTCGTCGATGAAGCGGAACAGCAGGTCGCGCGCGCAGCCGACGCCGAGCACGCTGTGGCCGGCGTTGGGCACGACCACGTGCTGCGCCGTGGGGCCGAGCGCGGCTGCGATGCGCGCGCCATGGCGCGGTGGCGTGGCCGGGTCGGCGCCGCCGCTGAACAGCAGCGTCGGCACCGGGCTTGCGGGGACCTTGTAGAAGTCCGCCGGCACCGCGCCGCGCGGCCACTGCGCGCAGACGCGCCGGTACAGCGCGGCGTGGTCTGTGCCGAAGTCGGCGCCGGGTTTGTCCGCCGCCCCGTCCAGGCGCGGCGCGTCTTCGGCGCACACGACCGAGAAGTGCATGCCCGTGGCGAGCTGGATGCCCTTTCGCGACGACAAGAGCGCGCCCACGCCCACCAGCGCGTCGACGCGGCCGGCGGCGGCATCAGTGATCGCGGCGGGCAGCGCGGCGGTGGCCGATGGCGAATACAGCGCGCCGCGTACCGCACTCAGCACCATGTCGCGCGTCAGCGTGAAGTGCTCCGTCTTGCCGGTGAGCGGTTGTGCGGCCGTCACGGCAAGGGGCAGGCCGGCGAGCAGCGCGGCCCAGTCGGCGCGCAAGCGCGGATAGGTCTTTGCGCAAGCCGCTTGCTGCTCGCAGGCGCGCAGCATCGCGTCGAACGCGGCCTGGCCATCGGTCGAGAAGCTCGCCGGCAACACCATGTCGGGCGGCGCCACCGAATCGAGCACGCTGCGCCGCACATGGGTCGGGAACTGGCGCATGTACTCGAGCGCCGCGCGCGTGCCGTACGAGATGCCGACGAGGTTGATCAGCGGCGCGCCGAGTTGCGCGCGCACCGCGTCCAGGTCCTGCATCGCGAGCGTCGTCGTGAAGAAGCCGAGGTCGCTCTCGGCCCGGATGTAGGGCAGCTGGGTCAATGCCGCCTTGCACTGCATCAGCTGCTTGAGCTGCCGATCGGGGTCGGCCTGCTCGGCGAGCGTCTCGTGCCGCGCGTCATCGCATGTCAGCGGTGCGGACCGGCCGGTGCCGCGCTGGTCGACGAAGACGATGTCGCGCCGGTTGTTGAGCCGGCTGAACAGCGCGAAGGCCTGCGGGCCGACATCGATCGCGCTCTGGCCGGGGCCGCCGGCGAGCAGGAACACCGGGTCCGGCAGCTTGCGCCGCGCCATCGCCGGGACGACGACGTAGTGCACGGCGATCTTCGGGCCATCGGGCTGGGCCGGGTCGAGTGGGCGCTGCAGCTCGCCGCATTGCACGCTGTTGCGCAGGCCGGGCACGCGGCACGCGGTCAATGCCTGCGCGTGCGCGGCGCCGGCCGCCAGCGCGGCGGCAGCGACGACGACCAGCGACGACCGCCGCGTGCGCGTCATTCGCCCAGCAGGCGCTTGAGTTCGCCGCTATTGATCAGCTTCTCGGTGTCGTCGGCGCCGCCCACCAGCGTGCCCCTGACGAACACCATCGGCAGCGTCGGCCAGCCGGTCCACATCTTCAGCGCGCTGCGCTGACGCCATTGGCTCAGGTAGCTGCCGTACTCGAGGTACTTGAACGCGATGCCCGCATCGCCGAGCAGGCGTCGCATCTTGCGGCAGAACGGGTTGCCCCTCATGCCGACCACCAGCACCGGGTTCGACGCGGCGGCGGACTGC
>Ga0307509_10010192_pt1 | contig 11560 bp, 10 predicted proteins | sample 10_EM_MG_FD_202245 | JGI IMG/M metagenome (GOLD analysis project Ga0307509, IMG submission 202245) | Populus trichocarpa ectomycorrhiza microbial communities from riparian zone in the Pacific Northwest, United States - 10_EM | ecosystem: Host-associated > Plants > Roots > Unclassified | place... | reverse complement strand
AAGAATTCTCGATGCAGGACGCCGGCACGCTGTCGATCGCGACCACGCACAGCCAGGCGCGCTACTTCCTGCCCGACCCGGTGGCGCAGCTGCGCAAGCGCTTCCCCAAGGTCAACATCAGCCTGCACCAGGGCTCGCCCGAGCAAGTTGCGCGCATGGTGATCGAAGAGGTCGCCGATCTCGGCCTGGCCACCGAGTCGCTGGTTGACCGCGACGAGCTCGTCACCCTGCCCTGCTACGAGTGGCGGCATGTGGTCGTGATGCCCGCCGGCCACCCGCTCGCGCAGGTCGAGCGCATCTCGCTCGAAGACCTCGCGATGTGGCCGCTGGTGTCCTACCACCCGTCGTTCAGCGGCCGCACACGCGTCGACCAGGCCTTCGCGGCGCGCCAGCTCAAGCCCAACCTCGTGCTCGAGGCGATCGACGCAGACGTCATCAAGACCTATGTGCGCATCGGCCTGGGCGTCGGCATCGTCGCCGAGCTCGCGGTGCGCGACGACCCGCCTGGTGGCGAGCTGGTGTCGCGCCCGGTCGGGCATCTGTTCGGCAGCAACGTCACGCGCATCGCGTTCAAGCGCGGCGCCTATTTGCGCAACTTCGTCTACGCGTTTGCCGAGATGATGTCGGACCGCCTGAGCCGCAAGCTCATCGCCAGCGCGATGGCCGGCGAGGCCGACGACTACCAGCTCTGAACCCTTCTTGATTTATTTGCAGCACCGCATGAGCAGCAGCTTCCCCACCCCCCGCGTCGTCAGCCGTTTGCCGAAAGTTGGCACGACCATCTTCACCGTGATGTCGGCGCTCGCGCAGCAGCACCGCGCAGTCAACCTCGGCCAGGGCTTCCCCGATTTCGATTGCGATCCGCGCTTGCTCGACGCCGTCGACAACGCGATGCGCGCCGGCCTGAACCAGTACCCGCCGATGACCGGCGTGCCAGTGCTGCGCGAGGCTGTCGCCGCGAAGATCGCCGCGATGTACGGCCATTCGTACGACGCCGGCAGCGAGATCACGATCACCGCCGGGGCGACGCAGGCCATCATCACCATCGTGCTCGCGATCGTGCACCCCGGCGACGAGGTGATCGTGCTCGACCCTTGCTACGACAGCTACGAGCCCAACATCGAACTCACCGGCGGCAGCGCAGTGCATGTGCCGCTGACCCCGGGAACCTTCGAGCCCGACTTCGGGTTGATCCAGGCCGCGCTCTCGCCGCGCACCCGCGCAATCATCATCAACACGCCGCACAACCCGAGCGCCACGGTCTGGTCGGCAGCGCACATGCAGCGGCTCACCGAGCTGCTGCGCGGCACCGACGTGATCGTGATCGCCGACGAGGTCTACGAGCACATGGTCTACGACGGCGCGTTGCATCAGAGCGTCGCGCGCTTTCCCGAGCTCGCGCAGCGCAGCTTCATCGTCTCGAGCTTCGGCAAGACCTACCACGTGACCGGCTGGAAGGTCGGCTACGTGGCCGCGCCGGCGCCGCTGATGGCCGAGTTCCGCAAGGTGCACCAGTTCAACGTGTTCACGGTCAACACGCCGATGCAGCACGGGCTCGCGAGCTTCATGGCGGATGCCTCGAACCACCTGAGTCTGCCGGCGTTCTACCAGCGCAAGCGCGACCTGTTCCGCGCCGGCCTCGCCACGACGCGGCTGCGGCCGCTGGTCACGACCGGCAGCTACTTCCAGTGCGTCGACTACTCCGCGGTCAGCGATCTGCCGGAAGCAGAGTTCTGCCAATGGCTCACCACCGAGATCGGTGTCGCGGCGATCCCCTTGTCGGCGTTCTACCAGGGCGGCTTCGAGCAGCGCATCGCGCGCTTTTGCTTTGCCAAGAAGGACGAGACGCTGACCCTCGCGCTCGCGCGGCTGGCCAAGCTCTGACGCCGGCTCACTCTTTCTTCGTCTTCGGGTCGGGCTTGGCCGGCGGTTCGTACGGCTCGTTCAGATCGAAGTCGATGAAGCCCGAATCGGCCGGGAACGGCTCGTCCTCGCCGTGCTGCAGCGCCGCCGGCATCGTCTCGGGGGTGTCCTTCGGCTTGGCGCCTGGGTCGCGCGAGACGTCGAGGTCCAGCGGCAGGGTCATCATCAGGTCGCTGTGCTGGAAGTCCCCCGGCCGCGTCGTCGCCGACAGGCGCGAGATCGGCTCGGCGTTCGGGTCGTCGCTCAGCGGCAGCAGCACGTCCACATGCGCCAGCGGCGCCATGCCGCCGTGCTCGGCCAGATCGCGCGCGATCGAGTACAGGAACAGCAGCTCGCGGTAGGCCGGCAGATCGAAAGTGTCGTCCGACTTGTTGCGGCGGAACAGCGAGGCGTCCAGCGTCTCCATCACGCGTGACGGCGCGGACCACAGCTCCTGCAGCCGCGCGATCGTGTCGGGGTAGTCGACGAGCGAGCGGCCTTGCTGCAGGTCGGCGTCCCAATCGGGCGCATAGGCGTTGAAGCGCCGGTTGAAGCGGTCGCGGATGCGCTCGTAGGCTTCGTTCTCGCCGCGCCGGCGGTAGATCTCGAGCAGCTTCAGGTACGGCAGCGGGCTGATGCCGCCGTCGCTGCGCACATGGCTCATCAGCAGCTCGATGGCGGCTTCGTCCTGGCCGAGCACGATGAAGAACTCGGCCTGCTGTTCGAGGTCGATCAGTTCTTCGACCGAGAGCTCGCGCACCGGCTCCGGCGCGATCGGTGCTGGCGGCGACGCTGCCGGCATGAACGGCGCCGGCTGCGTGATCGGCGCCCGCGGCAGCGGCGGTTCGTCGTCTTCGATCACGGTCGGGATGTCGAACGCGCCGGCCCGCGTGGACGGGCCGTCGAGCGGCTGCGGCGCCGACGCGAGCGCCCCGGCGAGGCTGACCGCGCCGGCCGTGCGCGGATCGGGCACGGGTGCCGACGCCGGCGCAGGCGCTGGTGCGGCCCACCACTGTGCGGCACTGCGTGCCCCCGACTGGCGCCACAGCAGCACGGCGACCGCGAGCGCGAGCAAGGCCGAGAGCCAGGCCAGGCCATAGACCAGCGGGTTGGCGTAGCGCTCGCCTTCGGCTTCCTTCAGCCGGAGCTGCAGCGCCGCGAGCGACTTCTGCGTCGCCTGCGATTCGGCACGCAGCTTGTTCAGGCCGTCCTCGAGCACCTGGATGCGCTCGCGCTCCTTGGCAAGCTGATCGGCTTGCTCTTTGGCGCGGGCGTTGGCCGATGCCGCCTCGGCACTGGCGAGCGCGGACACCGCGGCATCCAGCGGCGACGACGCGGCCGGCGCGGCGATTGCGGCCGTCGTCGGTGGTGCCGCCTCGAGCCTCAGCCGCGGCCCGGAGCCGCCGGGCGGCGCCGCGCGCGAACCGGCGGCCGACGTGCGTGGCGGCGTGTTCCTCGGGGCGCGTGCGGGTGCGGGCTCCGCCGCAGCGCCCGACGCCACGACGCGCGGCGGCGCCGAGGCGCGTGGGCGCGCACGCGCGGCGCTGGCGCGCTCGGTGCGTGTCGGCGCAGCCGCTGCCGGCTTGTCGCCTTCGACCAACCGAAGGAGCGGCCCGACCTGCGAATCGTTGCGCTGCGGCGGCAGCGTGGCTGACGCGTCGCCGCCCTGCGCGAGATTGATCAACGGCGGATCGATGAACGCGACGAACTTGCGCGTGACCTTGGCCGTGCACCCTACCGTGACGCTGACGGTGACGACCGGCTCGTCGATCACCGTGGTGGTGGTGACGCGCACGCTGCGTTCGAGTGGATCGGGCCCGCCTTCGAGCGTGGTGCGGATCTGTCCTGCTTGCAGCTTGTTGTCGCCCGACTGGACCTCGGCCGACACGCACTCGCGTGACAGCGACTCATCGGCATCCAGACGCAAGGCCGCGGCAAAGTTCAACGGCTGGCCGAGTTGCGTGGCGTTGGTGACCCGACCGAAACCCAGTGCGTGCGCCGAACATGCGGCAAAACAGAGCGCAGCGCCGATGACGGGAAGGATCGAGACTGCGCGCATTCGTGAGAGAGGACTGTGAGGCGGCGGGTCGCTAAAGTGCCTTTGGACTCTAGCATGAAGAAACTTCTGTTCACCTCGGTGATCGGCCTAGTGCGGACTGACTTGAGTGACACAATTTCGACCGCCCCCAACGATGTGGAATCCTCACCCATGCCCTCAGAGCTGCTGACCGAACGCATCGGTGCCGTGCTGGTCATGACCTTGCGCGACCCGGCCACGCGCAACACCTTGTCGCACGAGGTGATCGCTGCCGGCGTCGAGGCGCTGAACGCGGCCGAGGCCGACCCGGCTCTGCGCGCCGTGCTGCTGCGCGGCGACGGCGGCCACTTCTGCGCCGGCGGCAACCTGCAGGGCCTGCTCGAGAGGCGCCGCGCCGGCCCGTCGGCGCAGCTGAAAATGCTCGAGCACCTGCATCAGTGGGTCGAGGCACTGCGGGCGTGTCCGAAGCCGGTCATCGCGGCGGTCGACGGTGCCGCAGCCGGTGCCGGCTTCTCGCTCGCGCTCGCGTGCGACCTGATTGTCGCGGCCGAAGATGCGCGCTTCATCCTCTCGTACGGCCGCATCGGCCTGTCGCCCGATGGCGGCGCGACCTGGAGCCTGATGCAGGCGCTGCCGCGCGCCCGCGTGCAGCAGCTGCTGTGGCTGGGCGAGCCGGTCTCGGCGCAGCAACTGTTCGACTGGGGGCTGGTCAGCGCGGTGACGGCGAGCGGCCAGTCATTCGGCGCGGCCTTGCAGCTCGCCGAGCAGCTCGCCGCGATGGCGCCGAACGCACTCGCCAGCGCGAAAACCTTGCTGCAGCAGGCGGGTGGCCATTCGCTGACGCAGCAGCTCGCGGCCGAGCGCGACCACTTCGTCGCGAACCTGTTCCACGACAACGGCGCCGAAGGCTTGAACGCGTTTCTCGAAAAGCGCGCGCCGCACTTTCGCTGAAAACAAGTCAGGTCCGGAAGCTGGGGTCGGTGCGGTCCAGCCGGCGCAGCAGACCCGGCCAAGTCAATGCCCCACCCCCGACACCGCGTGTCGCCTGCTTCGCCTGCGCCTGCGCACCGGCGATGATGCGCGGGTCGACACTGATCAGCTCGGCGCCGCCCGCCATCGCGCGGACCTGGATCGTGCAGACGGTCTCGAACAAATACATGCTCAGGAACGCATCGGCGATCGTGCCGCCGAGCGTGAGCAGGCCATGGTTGCGCAGCATCAGGAAGTTGTTGTCGGGCCCGAGGTCGGTCACCAGGCGCGGCTTCTCGTCGTCGCGAAGGGCCACGCCTTCGTAGTCGTGGTAGCTCAGGCTCGAGAGCACGAAGATCGATTGCTGCGAGATCGGCAGCACGCCCTTCTTCTGCGCCGAGACCGCGATGCCGTTCAGCGAGTGCACATGCAGCACGCACTGCGCGTCATGGCGCACCGCGTGGATCGCGCTGTGGATCGTGAAGCCGGCGGGGTTCACGTCGTACGCCGATTCGTCGACCTTGTTGCCCTGCGCATCGATCTTGATCAGGCTCGACGCAGTGATCTCGTCGAACATCAGCCCGTACGGGTTGATCAAAAACTGGTCGTGCCGGCCCGGCACGCGCGCGCTGATGTGGGTGAAGACAAGGTCGTCCCACTTGAAGGCGGCGACGAGCCGGTAGGCCGCAGCGAGGTCGACGCGCACCTGCCATTCTTCGGGGCTGACCTTGTCCTTGCGGCTGGGGATATCGAGCATTGCGGTCTCCTTGTTTGCCCCCGAGACGCCTTCAGCGTCGGCCCCCCGAGGGGGCGTCGTCGCCTTGGGGCGGCCCGGCGGCGACTGTGGTCATACACAATAGGTCTGCGCAGCAGCATGATGCTGTCACATCAGCGACTCAACAATGAATACCCCCGTTCTTACAATCGATGAACGCTCCAACATAGACGCCGGCTCTTGGTTTTCGAAACTCTCAGCGCCCTTGCGCGAAGCGATCCTGTCGCGCTCGGTGGTGCGCCGTCTGGCCGACGGGGCGATGATGTCCGCACGCGGCGCCCCGGCCGACGAATGGTGCGGCGTCGCCAAGGGTGCGGTGCGGGTAAGTTCGGTCTCGCTGTCGGGCAAGCAGATCACGCTGACGTATGTGGAGCCCGGCACCTGGTTCGGCGACATCTCGCTGTTCGACGGCCTGCCCCGCACGCACGACTCCAACGCGCACGGCGAAACCACTCTGCTGGTCGTGCGCAAGGCCGACTTCAAGGAGCTGCTGCGCCAGCACAGCGAGCTGTACGAAGCGCTGCTGCGCCTGAACTGCCGCCGCCTGCGCCTGATGTTCGATGCGGTCGAAGACCTCAACACGCGCCCGCTTGCGTCGCGCCTGGCCAAGCAGATCCTGCTGCTGGCGCGCAGCTACGGCATCGCGCAGGGCGAAGAGATCCGCATCGGCCTGCAGCTCGCCCAGGAAGACCTGGCGCAGCTGCTCGGCGCCTCGCGCCAGCGCGTCAACCAGGAGCTCAAGGGCTTCGAGCGCGATGGTGCGGTGCGCATCGAGCCGACGCGGCTGGTGGTGTTGTCCAAAGAGAAGCTGCTCGCGATTTCGAGCAAATGACGAGATGAGTTCCCCCCGAGGTCGATGACATGGAAGCCCAGACCGGCACCAAACCCGTTTCCGAATCGCATGCCTTCGACACCGCTGCGCTGCAGGCCTATCTGGAGCCGCGTCTCGACGGGTTCGAAGGCCCGCTGACGATCGAGCAGTTCAAGGGCGGCCAGTCGAACCCGACCTACCAACTGATCACGCCGACGCGCTCGTACGTGATGCGCTCCAAACCCGGCCCGGCGGCCAAGCTGCTGGCCTCCGCGCATGCGGTCGACCGCGAGTTCACCGTGATGCAGGCACTGCACGGCAGCGACGTGCCGGTGCCTTTGATGCACCTGCTGTGCGAAGACGAATCGGTCATCGGCCGCGCGTTCTATGTCATGGAGTTCATGGCCGGCCGTGTGATGTGGGATCAATCGATTCCCGAGGCCGACAACGCCACACGTGCCTCGATCTACGACGAGATGAACCGCGTCATCGCGGCGCTGCACAGCGTCGATGTAGCCAAGGTCGGACTCGCCGGATACGGCAAACCCGGCAACTACTTCGAGCGCCAGATCGGGCGCTGGACCAAGCAGTACCTCGCATCGATCACGCAGCCGATCGACGCGATGGACAAGTTGATCGAGTGGCTGCCGACGCACATCCCGGCGAGCGCGCGCGATGAGAGCCAGGTCGCTATCGTGCACGGCGACTATCGACTCGACAATGTGATGTTCCACCCGACCGACCCGCGTGCGATCGCGGTGCTCGACTGGGAGCTCTCGACCATCGGCCACCCACTCGCCGACTTCAGCTACCACTGCATGTCGTGGCACATCCAGCCGGGGCAGTTCCGCGGCATCGGCGGGCTCGACCTCGCAGCACTCGGCATCCCCGACGAGAAGAGCTACGTGCGGCGCTACTGCGAGCGCACCGGCAGGGTCGGCAAAGGCAAGGATGCCGACGCTGTGATGGCCGACTGGAACTTCTACCTCGCCTACAACATGTTCCGCCTCGCCGGCATCCTGCAGGGAATTGCGAAACGTGTCGAGATGGGGACAGCGTCGAGCGCGCAAGCGCGTCAAGCTGGTGCCGGTGCGCGGCCATTGGCCGAGATGGGCTGGAAGCTGGCCCAACAGGTCTGAAGCGCCGCACCGAACTCACGAAGGAGATCACGATGGATTTCGCCTACTCACCCCTCACCCTCGAGCTTCAGGCCAAGCTGCTGAAGTTCATGGACGATCACATCTACCCCGCAGAAGCAAAGTACGAGGCCGAGATCGCCGCGAACACCGCGGCCGGCAAGCGCTGGACGCCGCTGAACACGATCGAGGCGCTCAAGCCGAAGGCACGCGCAATCGGCCTGTGGAACCTGTTCCTGCCGCCCACCGCCGGCGGCGAAGGCTCGGCCCACAACGGCCGCGACTTCGGGCTCTCGAACGGCGACTACGCGCCGCTGGCCGAGATCATGGGCCGCGTGCCGTGGTGCTCGGAGGTCTTCAACTGCTCGGCACCCGACACCGGCAACATGGAGACCATCGAGCGCTACGGCAAACCCGAGCACAAGGAACAGTGGCTGGAGCCGCTGCTGAACGGCAAGATCCGCAGCGCGTTCGCGATGACCGAGCCGGCCGTCGCCTCGAGCGACGCGACCAACATCGCCTCACGCATCGAGCGCCAGGGCGACGACTACGTCATCAACGGCCGCAAGTGGTGGATCAGCGGCGCCGGCGACCCGCGCTGCCAGATCTACATCTTCATGGGCAAGACCGACCCGGAGGCGCCGCGCCACTCGCAGCAGTCGATGATCCTGGTGCCGGCCAACACGCCCGGCATCAAGGTGCTGCGCCCGCTGTCGGTGTTCGGCTACGACGACGCGCCGCACGGCCATATGGAGATCACGTTCGACAACGTGCGCGTGCCGGCGAGCAACATCCTGCTCGGCGAAGGCCGCGGCTTCGAGATCGCACAAGGCCGGCTCGGGCCGGGGCGCATTCACCACTGCATGCGACTGATCGGGCTGGCCGAGCGTTCGCTCGAACTGATGTGCAAGCGGGCGTCGTCGCGCGTCGCCTTCGGCCGCACCGTCGCCGAACAAGGCGTGACGCGCGAGCGCATCGCCGAAGCGCGCTGCAAGATCGACATGGCACGCCTGCTGACGCTGAAGGCCGCGTGGATCATGGACGTGGCCGGCAACAAGACCGCGAAGGCCGAGATCGCGATGATCAAGGTGGTCGCGCCGAGCATGGCGCTTCAGGTGATCGACTGGGCGATGCAGGCGCACGGCGGTGGCGGGGTCTGCGAGGACTTCCCGCTCGCCGGCTTCTATGCCGGCGCGCGCACCTTGCGCTTCGCCGACGGCCCGGATGAAGTGCACCGCAACGCGATCGCCAAGCTGGAGCTCGGCAAGTACGCTTAGCGCGACCATCCCGTCAATAGCCTCGCGTATTGCGGGCCTCAAGCTAGGAGAGGCGTGGCGCTGAAGATCAGCGCGGGATCGCGCCTTCGGCGTTCGTTCGCCGGTGCCCGAAGCGAGGTCTCCATGAAGACGAGGTTTCAGTACTACCGCGAAGAGATCGCGAGCCTGGGTTCGATCAACTGGGCGGCGTTCAAGATGCAGGGCATGCGCTTGAAGCGGGCACGGCGGGGAACCCTCTTTCCGTTTCGCTCGCGTTTGCCGCACCCCGTGTATTGCCGCGCGCAGACGTCCGACTTCGCGGTGTTCTATCAAATCGTCGTGGAAGACGAATACCGCTGTCTGCGGGATGTGAAGGACGTGGGCCTGATCATCGATTGCGGAGCCAATGCCGGCTACTCGTCGGCGTTCTTCATGGCGCTGTTTCCGAAGGCCGAGCTCATTGCAGTGGAGCCCGATGACGGGAACTACATGCTCCTGAACAAGAACCTCCTACCCTACCAGTCGAGGGCCACCTTGATAGAAGCCGGTGTCTGGTCGAAGTCCACTGCGCTGGTTGTTGAGAAGCCGGAGAACATCCCTCACGGCAACGAATGGGCCTTCACAGTGCGCGAGGCGCTCCCGTCGGAAACGGGTGCGATCAACTCAGTCGACATCCCGAGACTGCTTGACATGTCCGGGCGCGACAGGATCTCGATTCTTAAGATCGCATCGAAGGCTCGGAGAAGGAAGTGTTCTCCGCGGACTGCGACTGGCTGTCGAAGGTTGACAACCTGGTCATCGAGCTCCATGGCGACGAAGCCGCCGCACCGTTCCTGGACAAGATTGCCCAGCACCCATTCGAGCATTCCCGTTGCGGGGAGCTGGATGTCTACAAGCGGATCGCGCAATAGGGGCGACGGAAGACGCCTTCAAAGAATCAGGCTTGTCTACTTGCGCTTGCGCGGGTCGGCGATCTCGTCAGGCTGCATCGTCTGCCAAGCGGTGCTCGCGGAGCTGTTGCTCCAGTCGCGCGACTTGCTCGGCGCCTCGCCGCCGACCGCCACGGCCTGCGCGACCGCGGTCTCGAACAACGCGAGCGCCGCGGCGATGTCGGTCGCAGCGGGTACGGCGAGCTGCATGCGCAGGTAGGCGCGGCCGCGCAGCGTCATCAGCACGAATGGCGGCTCGTCGCGCAGCAGGCCGCTCGTGGCCTGCTCGAGCGCATTCGCCAGCGGCCCGGTGAGCCACGCGAGGCCGGAATCGGGCGCGCTCGCGACGGCGCCGAAGCGCAGGCGCAAGGTCTTCAGCGTGCTCAGGTTGACCTTGGGGAACATCACCAGCCAGCGCATCTCTTCGGGCGTCTTGGTGCCGATCTGCGTCTGCACGTTGTCGGTGAATTCTTCGAAGGTCTTGCGCTCCAGCGTGTCCATCAGCGGCAGCGAGAGCAGCAGCATCTGCGCGTCGGGCGGCAGATCGAGCTCCATGCGCAGACGCAGTTCGTGGCCGGCGATGTAGTCGCGCTGCGGCAGGCCCCACTCGATGCGCCAGGGCTTGCCGTCGAGCAAGCCGTCGATCACCAGGCCTTCTTCGCCGCGCACCCGCTTGAAGCCGAAGCCGCGGCGCTTGGCCCATTCGGCCATCGCGATGTAGTCAGGCGCGTGATCATCACCGCGGCCCGTGAACAGGCGTTTGAATGATTCGAGCATGGCGGCGCCCAATCAACTAGAGTGACGGCCGACGACACACCGCGTGGGCAAGAAGGGACAACGCATCATGATCGAAGTGTATTCGTGGGCCACACCGAACGGGCACAAAGTTCACATCATGCTGGAGGAGTGCGGCCTGCCCTACCGCGTCACCGCGGTGGACATCGGCGCCGGCGATCAGTTCAGGCCGGACTTTCTCGCGATCAGCCCGAACAACAAGATCCCGGCGATCGTCGACTCCGACGGGCCGGACGGCCAACCGATCTCGCTGTTCGAATCGGGTGCGATCCTGATGTACCTCGCGGCCAAGAGCGGCGGCCGCTTCATGCCCGCGAGCACGCGCGGCCGCTACGAGATGCTGGAGTGGCTGATGTTCCAGATGGGCGGCGTCGGGCCGATGCTCGGCCAGGCGCATCACTTTCGCATCTACGCGCCCGAGAAGATCCCGTACGCGATCGACCGCTACACCAACGAAGCCAAGCGCCTTTACGGCGTGATGGACAAGCGCCTGGCCAAGAGCAAGTACATCGCCGGGCCCGAATACACGATCGCTGACATCGCGATCTTCCCGTGGCTGCGCTCCTGGAAGAACCAGGGCATCGATTGGACCGACTTCCCGCACCTGAAAGGCTGGTTCGACGAGATCGCTGCGCGGCCCGCGGTGCAGCGCGGTGTCGAAGTGTTGGCCTCGCAGCGCAAGCCGCTGATCGACGACCAGGCGCGCGAAGCGCTGTTCGGCAAGACGCAGTATCAGAAGCGATGAGAACCCTGCCCACACCCGGAGACCGAATGAAGAACGAGAAGTTGTTGATCGCCGTGTTCGTCGCCACGGCCGCATGCGCCGCCCACGCCGAGCCCGTCGGTGAAGTCGACACGGTGTTCAAACTCATCGGCCCCGACCACAAGATCGTCGTCGATGCATGGGACGACCCGAAGGTCGGCGGCGTGACTTGCTACGTGTCGCGCG
>Ga0307509_10010191_pt1 | contig 11561 bp, 13 predicted proteins | sample 10_EM_MG_FD_202245 | JGI IMG/M metagenome (GOLD analysis project Ga0307509, IMG submission 202245) | Populus trichocarpa ectomycorrhiza microbial communities from riparian zone in the Pacific Northwest, United States - 10_EM | ecosystem: Host-associated > Plants > Roots > Unclassified | place... | reverse complement strand
CCACGTTGTCAAGGACCGCACCATATTGTTCGTGTAGTTCTACCCGTAGGGTCGATAGACTGACCCCCCTAATAAGCTCCATGTACGCAAGCCACCACCTGGTACATGCTGCACCGTGAGGTCCGGGGAAGCGCGAGAGGGGGTGAAAGAAGACGTTGTAGATAACTCGAAGAAGGCCGTAGCACAACAAGCCAGAGGTCGTTATCAGGACTCCCTGTGGAAAGGAAGGGAGTAGAGGGTAGAAATCGATCATGTCGGCACGGGTAAGGTCTCACATAGGGTGTGTGTCTTATATAGGGTCAAGCCGGAAGGGGCAATGCGCGTGCGAGTCTGACACAAAGATGGAATTTGAAGACTTCCCACACCTCCGCCACGTTCCGCCACTCCTTTCAAGGTACTGTATGCGCCGTTATTCACGTGGTGGTCCCAATCGCTGATCATCTTCGCACTTTCACGTCAACAAACTTGCACCAATTCATTTCGATCGCAGTGTCACTGTATTATTGCCTCAAGTCATCTGAAACCCCTAATCGAGTCGTTTCAACCCACTCGGCCCTTTTTGAACACCGCAATACTGGAGTTACGAATACAATAAAAAGGATACCAAACAGGCTTAGCTGATCATAGTCCTCGAGATACCAAAAGACAAATCACGCCTATCATGGGATTCATGGCAAACCAGCCCAGCCCAAATGCAGACTTAGATCAGCGACGAGACCGGAACTCATTCGGGCCCGGATAGCAACTTGTAAATTAAAATTAAAAATAAATTAAATTATCAGCTTTCATCATGGTGGACGCGCTCGTACATTCCCCCACTGTTCTCACATCCCCCGCCAGGCCGATACCGGGCAATTAAACTAAGCGCTGGGGAGGTAAGGCACAAGATCGGTCTCCTGGTATTACTGGGTAAATCGGACATTTGAACAGTATGTGTACGGCATCGAGAGAACGCCCATCTGTTTCAAGGCGACGACGGAAGCCAGCAACCCAAACTGTAGGCAGACTACTTGGCCGTGGCCCGTGGCTCCAATCATAAAGCCGTGGTCCACTGACCCCCGACGGACGCCGTCTAGCGCCGCCTCCCCAAGGGCATCAAAACACTCCGAGAGTGTGCAGTGGCTTCTTGGTCTGTGTACAACAGTTGATAAACAGGTACGCGGATATCTTCTACGCGACATCCTTGCGATACGTATCAGGACATTGCAGTACTGTATCATTAGCCAGAACAGGCGCTGTGATAACTACAAATCTCCCTCTACGCACACGCAACCGGCATTCAAGTTTAAAATAGTTTACCGCCCCGGACCCCCAACGATCGGCGCTACAATGGAGACCGTCAGATGTTGTACCTGTGGGTGAGCGGTCATCGATCACCACCGATGCCGCCTCGATTTGATGATCAGTATGATCGATGGTGCAGTACATGGAAACCATGAATGTGCTACAGAACAAGAGCAAGGACGAAGCTGATGAACAATACGACGTCGCCGGAGAAGATGTCCTCGATGCCCTTTGCGTAACCAAGAGATTTGAAAGTCGCATACCCATGACATCAAGAATTCCCCGTGGTCTTGTAAAGTACGGACGGTGCCTTAAATTGCCGGAATGCGACCTCTCGCATATCGGTGAATTAACCCTGCACGTGCTTGCGCCCTCCGAGTCCTTGTTCTTTTCCACCCGCGTGACAGCGCGGCGTTTTCTTTAAATCGTTTACAATCAACTCCCTCAACTTACTGTATGATTCGGACGAACGTTGGCGTTGCTGGGATCAACCTCAAATGCCCAGGTGGAGATTGGTGTGCGCTAAAATGTAGCCTGCCACAACACCACGACATTCGCCATCCCCTCTAGGCTTCCGTTGCCCGGGATGACATCGCGCGCCAGCGCTATGCACAGCTGAAAAGGGACTAGCCATCTAAGCATTTTGACAAATGATATGGTATACAAGCGCAGCAACGAATTCGATCATCCTCGTGCATGACAAGGGGTGCCATCCGAGTTGCCCGAGGACCTCGGATGCGGATGAGACCGAGGTTGTCCGCGTGGTGTGGATGCGGTGCGTTCATGATCATGATCATGATCAACGCATTCTTTTACACATCACGGCTCATTAATCGTATTAGCAAGGGCGTATTAGTCTTCCGAAGTGGAGCTCTTTGTATCTCCATCCTATCGTGACCCACCTCCCGATCATTACTCTCAAGAAGTTGGTCGTATTTATGATCACTCATCACATCAACTGAGGTGCGTTCCCATACTTACCCGAACGAGGTGCTAGCCGACGGGGGAACGCAGCGCGGGATCAAATTACTTAATTGCAACTATATAACTTGGATCAGAGACAATGTGAGGTTTCCATACGATTCTTCTTACACTCGTCCAATCACCTGACATGATCGATGAGTCCATCCTAGGGTTACCATTCCTAACGGGAATTGTCGTCCTCACTTCCCTCTGCATCACCTGGTACAGAAGGGTGGACCCCATCGTTAGTCCCCGATCGCCTTTTCACTCCGGGCCGGCACTCACCAGCCACACCTCTAGCTTCGTGCTATCCCCACAGTAGGATTTTCCGACCCCATCCTCTCGTACTTGTCCGCTTTCCAGTTTCGCTTCGGGGATGGCGCTTCCATGATCAAGGAAGGGTACCAGAAGGTACGCACAGCTCGAGCCTTGTTCTGCTGTTTCGAGAGCTGTGACTGATGTAATTCAGGCCAGACCAGGTCTATTCAAGGTTGCCACTTTCAGGCGATGGGTTGTCGTGGTCTCGGGTTCTGAACTTATTGAAGACGTGAGGAAAGCGACGGATGACGTTCTGTCCAATATTGAGCCCCTCAGGGAGGTGTGTACTGCGCGCGCCTCGTGTCCTATGCCACACCCACCATCATGGTCTTTCTAGTTTGTTCAGACTGACTACACCTTTGCGCCATTGAATCTTAACGACACCTATCATAGAGGTGTACTCCGGTCGAAATTGACGCGGAACATCGCACCTACTTTCGAACAAGTCTACGATGAGCTGCTCGGTGCGGTAAGAGATTACATCCCAACGGTGGGGGAAGGTATTTGGCCACGCTTGCTTGTGGGTGGCCCGTCGATGACTTCATGTGTTAGCGCAGGGTGGACCAAGGTATCTGCCCTGCCAACAATGCAAAGCCTGGTTTGTCGTATCTCGAGTCGGGTATTTGTGGGTACCCCTTTGTGTGCGTGACTCTTCTTCAGTTTGGCTAGCTACCCATGCTGAGGGTTCTACAGGCCGAGACCCGGTCTATCTCGCTCTGGCTTCGAAAGCTTCGGTAGAAGTCATGAAGTCAGCCTTTATCATCGCGAGGTTTCCAAAGTTCCTCAAGCCGTGCGGTACCCTTGTCTCCTTGCCATCCATCCTTGTCCCACTGACAAAGAAAGCTAGGATGGTCACACGAATCGTCTCGACACTTCCGTCCTACAGACGACAGATGACGCAGTTTCTCCGACCTATCATCGAGGAGCGCCTCGCGAAAATGGAGGAACTCGGAGAGAACTGGGATGAAGCTCCGGTTTGTCCAGCTGGTCTTCCTCCGATTTCGTCTTCGTTATTCATACGAAAAGGGTACAGAGCGATCTGCTCATGTGGCTTATGAACGAAGCCCAGGGCGTAGAGAAGTCACTTGATGGCTTGGCTCGGCGAATGGTTATGGTCAACTTCGCATCAATTCATACCACCACTCATGTGGGTAGCACCCCGTACGCACCTTTTCTCGTCACACTGCATTCCTGATTACAAGTGGCGCAGACGTTCACGCAAGTATTATACCGCCTTCTAGAGCACCCGGAATATATCGAACCCCTTCGTCAAGAGGTCGAAGCCGCCGTAGCGGAGAAAGGCTGGACCAAAGCCGGAATGGACAAGATGCACAAAATCGACGGGAGACGCAACGGGTTGACGTCATGGCGATCCGTTAGTCAGCTCTTATTTGTGTACAGCGTCTCGGTTACTCATGAAAGTCCGTGCGCCGCCCATGAAGTGGGGGTATCTCGCCTCGTCCTCCGTCCTTTCACGTTCTCCAACGGCGTGACCATCCCGGCTGGTACGCTCGTGTCGCTCCCGATGCGGGCTGTTCAGGGAGATGGAGAAACATACGCGGACGCTCACGTATTCGACGGATTTCGCTTCTCGAAGCTCCGCGAACAGGAGGGCGACGGCGCAGCAGCCAAACACCTGGCGGTCTCTACGTCCGTCGAACATTTGGCCTTTGGAATCGGCCGTCACACGTGGTGAGGCCCTCTCACTAAGCTTAGCGATCTTTTTCTTCCCACCCTGACTCCCCTCCCTTTCCTTAACCTTACATACAGCCCTGGCCGGTACTTGGCGGCCTTCGAAATGAAGGCGTTGCTTGCTCATATCGTTGTGACGTACGACGTCAAGTTTGAGGATGGAAAAGGAGTTCCACCAGAGCGCCGCTTCGGCGCGCTTCGCTTCCCCGGGAATGGGAACATACTGTTTAGGAAACGTCAGACATAGAGGAGGGACATGCGATATTTCCGTATTATGGTTATCAATGCGGAGATGCAGCACGCCCTCAGCCGGTAGTTCCTCGTGGTTTGTCTGTGCTTAGGAACGCGTTCGCGTTGTAGATAATGCCAATCCCATGAACCAGCGTCATAGTCACGGTACTGTATACAGTACACATATTTGTACAGTTTTACTGAACTCACAGCAACAACTTACTGGTCGAAGGGCAAGAGGTAAGAAGAAAAGAGCGAGGGCGACTTTTATTTGTGCTGCGACATAACGCCACATTTCACAGACGTCGAGATAAATGTCCTGTAACTGGTACACCGGGTGTTACAGCCCTTGCTGCGTACTGAGTTCAAAGATATCATACAATGAATAATTCGTGATAGTAGCAAAAGAATAGTCATTGGCGTCGAATAAAAATGGTAAGGGAGATGTCACGAAACATCAATCGGATGGGAAACAGAGAGCATTTACCGATCATCGACCTCCCGACACACCTAGCCCTCCTCACTTTTGGTGTCTGGGTAGTGGACAATTACAGGGTGACCATAAAGTTGTCGTGTGGCGATGAACTGCTCAATGGCTTCCTTGACAGATCCCGATGGCCGCTCTCTCGTCATTAAGGAAATATTCTGTAGAGCAGGTAACACTTCTGTTGCTCTTTCCCCGGTGAGCTTTTGAAGGGTAGGCGCGACAAGTCGAACCGTATCCTCGGATTCTAGAATCATGGTCTTCACAGAGCTGAACGGGTAGAAAAATTCTTGCCATTGGATGTCCTCAATTTCGTCTTGCCAACCTTCATGATACACTCCGATCGCGAGTCTATCAAAAGTTGGGAGGGAAGACGAGAGTGTGTTCAAGACCTGAGAAAGAGCAGAAAGTTGCCATTCCAACACTTTGCAACGAATTTCCAACTGTAGGCGTTCCCAGTCTTCCAAGTCGTTATTGGCCATCTCTTCTTGTCCGAATAGTGAGATCTAGTGAGACCCCGACAGTAAAACTGCTAAATACTACGCGTGCAGTATCAAATGTCATGAATGTTTCCGTGCGACGGATGAAGCGCCCAAGTAGTTGAGTTTCGAATACTAGTTGATTGAAGAGGGAAAAATCAGTTTCTATGAGCATGGGTGTTTCGATTTGAGACAGGATGTCCTCCAAGTACTCGATATCGCCGCCGAAGCCCAAAAAGGTTAGACTGGGGAGAGCGATATGGGTGAGCCGGAGCGGATGTCGGCTTGCTCGCAGGGCCTGAGATCGAGGGTATCGGAATCCAAGAGAAAGTGATTCGAGCCTGGCCAACATAGACAGACAAGGGACGATCGCCTCGGGTGAAATATATCCGGAATGAGGAATATGCCAAAGGGAAAGCCGGACAAGGTTAGTGGTAGATGAAAGTAGGTTTCCAATTGATGGATATGGAATGCCATTCAAGTGGAGCGATCGCAGACGTGGGGCAGAACCACCCAAAAATGAATCGGGGAGGACTGGCACGTCCTGTCCAAGGGAGCCGAGATCCAGACTTGTCAGCGCTGGGAATGGCTCGTCGATTACCGCAAATTCTTCCAAGAAGGAATCTTGAAAATGCTCGTTCAAGTTGTGGTAAAAGATTTTACAAACTCGATTGCGATGCCCGAACGCGGCAGTGACGTTGGTCATATCCTCTTTGGTCTCCATGTTCTGGGCAACTATGACAATAGGTAATGCTGGCCAGACATCCACCGTCTTCGAGTTGACCGATCGTCGTCGAGTGCAGGAAAGTTTGAGATCCAGGCGACGTGGTGAAGCAGACACGATACATCGCCATCTGCAGCACACATGTGCCAGTGTTTGCCATCGATCATAATTATGAAAGTGCTCATATAAGTCGGCGTCATCTTTACCCAGATAGAGTTCGAAGATTTCTAGGAGGACATTGTCGGGGAGCACATCGATGGTCACCCCTGGGTAGAGTCGGCCTGTACCTCCCTACTGAGTAACCATCTTCTAAGTCCCTGCACATTGTCACTCACCTCGACCTCCTTCAACCCACAACAATTTTTGTCGACGTACAACATGATTTTCCCCATTGTAACCCTTGACGACCTGCATTATCGATGCTTTGAGGGATGGGTAGTTGGCGGTGGCACTGGGCCAGGTTCACTTTGAAGTTTCGAAGAGGTATAGCGACTGGTGAGTACCGGTGAGTGACGAATCAATCTGGAGACAGGGAAAATGCAGCGAAGTGTACATTCAAGCTTTCAAGCTTCAAGGCTTTGAGGCTGTGTCCGTCGTTTGTCTTTGTGTATTCTGCACAGCCATCGGTGTCCATTACTACACAGCCACGGGAAACTGACCAGAATCGCCAATTCTCATTGTGTTTGATATCATCTTGACAGATAAACAAGACAATCCTCTACTATCAAAGCCCATGTCATTGCGGGTTCTCGATCCGAGTCACCGCTGGAACTCAGACGCACGACCTGAAATTCCTCGGGACCGGCTCCTTCAGAAAGACTGTAGTGCGTGCGATAGGCTCCCTGGGTGTGCTTACACTCTAACACCACATCTTCAGGTATATCGCAGCATGCAACATTTGAATACCTCCGGAAGAGTGGAACGTCGTCGAGCGTCCCACGGGTCACAGTCAGCCCTTCCTCTCTCTCCCTCCCTGCCCTCCCAAGGTATTACACATGACGTGGCAATGAAGCCCATGTTGAAGAAGGTCACGGAGAACGAAGGTAGCATTTGAATGTCATAATGGTCCTTCTGGGCCTCGATCATTCCAACATCGTGCAACCCTGCTACATCGGATGTTAATCAACCGAAGTAATAGCCATGAACGTCGACCAGATAGATAACAAAGAGAAAATAGTGAGAACCGACCTCAATTTCCTCGTCCCTGATATTGGACACCCACATGGCTACCAAAGCTGTATCGTGCGGCGACGAACTGCAAGATGGCGGGATGTATGGTGGTAGTATCTGATGACTGGGGTCCATCTAGGTAAATAGTTTGTAACGCAGGTAATACCTCTGTTATTTGTTGCCCGATAAGCCTTCCCAATGCAGGCGCAACAAATCCGACGAAATTCTTCGATAGCTCCAGATCCTTCACGGAGGTGAACGAGTGGAAAAGGGCGATCCATTGGGCACTCCCCGTGTAATCTTGCCACTGTAGTGGCGCACGTTGATCCTCGTAGATACGCAGGTGTTCCAAGGTGGGGAAGGGAGGAAAAGATGAATTATACATCTGGACCAGAGATGGAGGTCGCCAACCCAGCGGGTCGCATGAGATACCCAACTGGAATTTTCGATGATCAGTCACTTCATTTTGATGAAAAAGTTTGACGGTGACATGGAGTCTGGAAAAAATCATGTGTGCTCGATGGGGTGCCTTGAATAATTCTGTGCGACTGATGAAGTGGGAGAGTGATGGAGTGTTGAATGCCAGTTGATTGGAGAACGTTATATCGACCTCGCAAAGTAGAGGAGTGTCAATTCTGGACACTGTGTCCTCCAAGTACTTGGTATCGCCTGTGAACGAGATCTCAGTGAGAGCAGGGAGGACAACACGCGTCAGTGGCGGCGGAAGTCGGATTTGCTGGTTAGCGTGGTATCGAGGGGGCCCGGATTCAAAGAAAAGTGATTCGAGCTTGGTCAATGCGGACAAGCCAGCGACAATTGCATCGGGTGACATGTAACCAGAATGGGGAAGTTGCCAAACTCGAAGACTGACGAGGTTGGTGGCAGACAAAAGTAGTTTCGGTAATGCTGGAAAAGGAACACCGTACAAGCCGAGATCCCGGAGAAGAGGGGCAGATCCACCCAAGAATGAATCGGGGAGGATCGGCGGGTTTTCATCCGTCGACAAAAGCTCGAGATCCGTCAACGCTGGGAATGGCGTACTCATTGCAGCGAATTTCTTCAACAGTGAATTCGGAATGCCGTCAATACAGATTTTACACACGCGGTTCCGTTGCTTGAGCGCGGCCATGATGTTAGTCACACCAGGCAGTCGTGGGCCTCTGTTAAAGGAATAGATGACGACAGGCAACTCGGGCCAAATATCCAATGTCTTCTTGACTGGTGTATTTGGGGTACAGTAAAGTCGCAGATCCAGGCTTCGTGGTGATGAGAAAACGACACATCGCCATCGTCGGCATACATGCACCAGGGTAAGCCATTTATCTTGATGAACCTGGTCACAGCCATAGTCATCTTCTTCATCCACACAGAAGCCGAATACCTCGAGGAGGACATCATCGGGCAACGCGCTAACTGTCACTCGTGGGTTGAGCCTGCCTGAATGGACTAACTTAGTCATCGATCAGAAGGAACCTGTGGATCGCCCTCACCTTCGACTCCCACCGTTTTTCGTCGATGTGCAACCTCAGTCACATTTGAGCCCTTGATAGTATTCGCCATTAGAGATGTAGTCGGAGACGGAAGCGGAAGTGGAGTTTCAAGCTTTCAAGCCTTTTTTCAAGCTTCAAGTTTCGAACAGGTTGAACCAGGTCCTTCGCAATAGGTAGAAGACTCGGTACAAGGTTGAATGTAAACAGGTGGGTGCTGGCGCTTATCGTAGGTAGGGCCACGTTCACGAGGGACTTGATGGAAACAATACACAACAAATCGCCGCTTCGCCCATATGCAGTAATTCCAGCGTCTGGCACAAGGAAAAAGCACGACCAGGTCTGCTTTCAGGTTACCATTTCCGCCCATATTTTCTTTGCAGATCCTCCGTCATTCGCTCTGAGAACTTGACCCGCGCCCCTCAGCTACGGAGAAGACTGAAAGTGCCACACGTGGACGCGGCAGTACTCGAGCTGACTACGCACGAATGGGGAGTACGATCCGTGAAGTTACATGTTCTCCCCTACCCTCACCCCTCCCTCGATAATATACGTGATCGGACGGGATATCAAATCGAACAGGAGGCTAGCGGGAGGGAAAGAACCGTGGTGCGTGGCCTATATTGTTTGTTCTTACCCATCCCACTTAAACCCCACTTTTTTCCGTTTTGCAGAACTTATACTCATCGTCCTTGCATGTCCGTGGAGTCCGAAAATGAACCACTTTGCAGTCACAGACTTTGCGGCGGATACCAGAGCACAGTATGGCCTTGAAGCTCATAACCTTTCTTGACCCAGCCTGCCACCTAGCTCGATCTCATGGCACTGACCACGTCCTCCGGAGACCATCTTAGGTTCACCCTGGCGCACGTGCAACCAGGTTCTACGCATTTCGCCCCTTGACACCATCCCACGTATAAATACGGGCCATGCACCGATGCTGAGGAAGTTATCGTCTCTGGATTCTTCGACCAGGCAAGTCCGCCTACTAAACCCTACGTTCTCTCCTTGCTTGTCATTGTCTCACTCATGACCGCACTAACCGCAGGTTGCTCGCATCATGATCGTCTTCCCTCGTTCAAATTAGTGTTTTCCTCCGCACCACATCTCTGCGTACAGTGGTCTCCGTCTGTCCTCCTCATCTGCAAGCCCAATAAACACGAGGTCCCTGTCTCAATTCCATAGAAAGACAAGATCGCGTGCAAGTTCATTGATGGTCGCTGGGTGGCCAGTCCCCAGAGACGGGCGCTGTGGTTGCAAGGCCCTACTTGCGTGGAGATTTTACACGGGGCTTCTTACAAGTCCACCAATCGTCGTCTTCCCAAGTAAATTCTACCACTTTCCGTTTATGTATTCGACCGCGCGCCAATTTCCTTTCTCTTCGTCAAATACTTCGTATCGACTCTTCCGGGGCTTCAAATTCCATTGGTCCTTGCCTCTCATTTCTTTGGGTAAATTTGGTCGTTCCCGTGTATATACAACCTCTTCGTCACTAGACCCTCCTTCAAAGTCAACTTGGGCGTGTGCCGGCGTGAGCTGGTATTTCTTTGAAAGCTCGACTTAATAATGTTAGGGAGCAGCGGCCCTTAACGTCGTTTGCTCGCGCGCCGCGCGCGTGATTACTGTCTGTTCCGGCGGTCAGCGGTCAGCCACGAGGGGACGATCAGTTTGGATTGAAAAGGATTGATCAAGGCAAGTTTCCGTACGCAGAAGTCTGCAAAAGAATGTCTGACGATGTGATAAGGAACTGAAGGGCTACTGAATTCAGTGTTGCGCTGGGAGATTCATCGAAATGGGAATAGGGCCCAATGACGTCACTCAGGGTAAAGGGGTGTTATTGGGCATAGTCAACTTGGAAGCTCGACGTCACAGGTACAAGTCCATATAGGTACGAACAAGAGCTAACAAACCAGAACATGGTATGAGGAGCACAACGGGGAGAAAGGGGAAAGTATAGTGGCTGTGAAACAGGGGTACAACGAGACAGTGGTCAGAAGTACACCTTTCTCGGTCCATAATGCTGGCTATTATTGTATCCCCTAAACAAGAGGCCACCATCATCAGTGCCTGTCAAGAACATGAGCATCAACATTGGCAGGAGAAGGACTACAGACACTGTGTGGCCACCAAAGACTTCTTTGTTAAATTCGGGAGCTACAAGTCAATGTACCCCCAATATTGTTGCAGCCTAATAAATTATGGCCAGACTGGGGATTGAACCCAGGCCTACTGGATATATACTGAGCCCATGTAGCATATATTGTCGTAGATGCCAGTAGAACCCACATGCAAATCAGCCATATGTTACGCAAAAAACAACATGGGCCCAGTTTCAGTCCAAAGTGCATTTGTTTGTATGGGCCCATGAAGAGTTGCCGTGCATATTCACACATTGGCCCATCAAGCACACAATGGGCTGCCGCACAGGACTATCACATGGGCCCCCATGATTTTAGTTAGCAGGACAGCTGCCGGACCCTATGCTCGAATTGGCCCATGGTGCAAATGCAATTCCATTGTTGATGAGCTTGACTTGGCCCACAGCAGATCAAAAGAAATCATGTGCAAGCACAGGCATGGGCCCATTTCATGCACAGTCATATACACACAAGCAGCTTGCATCGGCCCATCAAGCAAACAATGGGCTGCCGCACAGGATTATCACATGGGCCCACATGATTTCAGTCAGTGGGATAGCTGCCAGCCCTATGCTTGAATTGGCCCATGGT
>Ga0307509_10010190_pt1 | contig 11562 bp, 12 predicted proteins | sample 10_EM_MG_FD_202245 | JGI IMG/M metagenome (GOLD analysis project Ga0307509, IMG submission 202245) | Populus trichocarpa ectomycorrhiza microbial communities from riparian zone in the Pacific Northwest, United States - 10_EM | ecosystem: Host-associated > Plants > Roots > Unclassified | place... | reverse complement strand
CTTTACCTATTTCTTGTTGTGGACCACATTGGGGGGGTGAAGGCAGCGAAACTCCGCAATGCATCGCCTTAAAGGTCACGTACATGGAATATGTATGGACAGTGAAGGAATACAAGGGCAGGATATGGTGCGAAGATAAATAGAAGCGAAGAACGACGGGAACATCGGCGGTGAGTCTGGAGGTGAGGATATGCCGGTAAACGGTAACCGCAGAAGGGGCCAGATTTAGAAGGCCGTCCTAACGGAAATCGATCGCAGTCCCAACCTTAACCCCTGAGCTCGCCAGAGGTTGTCCCACATTCGCCCATGGAGTACTCATCAGGATGGGCATGACTGCCACCCATAAACTCCAACCTACTCCTGGCTCTGAATGAATTGGTGGTTCCGGTGATGATCTCGCTCGTCACCGCGCTCTTATTGGCGACTCGTTGAATGATGAGCAGTGGAGCAATGACCTGTCCAGTTCGTCAACACATGTGGCAACCCATCATTGAAAATTTCGGGGTCACAGAAAAGCACGAACCTGAGTCACGCCGAGCATAATCGTGAACACATTTGTAGCTGGGATTGCAGGGACCCATGTTCCGATGGCCAACAACGAGTTCACGGCGAAAAGGGCGGAAGACTCAATGAGCATGGAGGAGATTGTCTTGTACAATCCACTTATTCCACCCGGAGATCCCGTGGCAGCGCGAACGCTCCGGCCATGCAGGATGAGCCGGACGACGATCATGAGGGTGAGGATAACATTGAGGGAAAGTGAGATTGAAAGGTATGGAATAGTGGGCCAGGGGTTTCTGAATATCACAATTGGGTACATCGTCAGGATACCCGTACCTGTATTGCCGACGTTATCGTTGAGCATCTCCACTATTCGCGGAGAACTCAAATACGCACCCACAGAAGCGAGGAGCATGAGGCAGGGGAAGGCGATGACCCAGAGGTTCATGGAGTAGATTATATAACAACGATAGAGCTAGATGAGCCTGTGTTAGATACCTGGCCGAGCGAACAACCGGGAACTAACCAAAAAACCATCAGCTAGCCAATTGTTCAGGAGGTACGCAGAGTTGACAATCAAATTGATCGTTTTGTAGTAAAGGAAAAAAGAGTATCCAGCTGGGCCTGCAGGTAGCCTGCCCTTAATACCAGGGTACTCGCGGTTGTCGATTTGGGAAATGGATTGAATGTGGAGGTTCATCGCAGTGGCTGCGGTTACCAGCGAGAACATGACCACGGTATAAGATACGAGCCCCCACTTGATACCTTCGCCTCTACGGTAAGCAGGGCTCAACAGTGCAGTCATGCATTTGAAGAACAGCACAATGAGCATCCCTAGGATAAACCAATCAAACGAGGTGAGTACGGATGGGTGGACGCGTACGGGATCTCTTGCGCGTACCATAGGGAATCAAGGTTATTAGATTCCCGACAAATAAACTCTTCTCCACAAGGTACGTGTGGTGTGAGATCTTTGGAGCATAAGGGTTATTGCTCCACGACTTGGGCAGAGAGCCAGACATGGGTCAGTGTGATGAGCCAGGAAGTATTCCGTTGGAGCCTGGAGGTGGGGAGGAGGGGTTTAGAATGTGAAGAAAGGGCCACGGGGTTCGATGGGAGAGTAACTGGGGGTTAAAGCTTAAACCCTCAGGCAAATTCATTTGAGTCCGAATGTTGACGGTATCAGTAAGTTCCCGGTACTTCTTGAAACACACCTATCTTCTCATTCAAGAATTGAATCGTGTTGAGATCCAGGGTCAAAGGGGTCTGAACGGGCTCGGAACACCTCTCGACAAACAACTTACGCGCAGTGGGGTGAGAGTTCCAATCGCTGACTTTGGTCCGGGTTTCTGTTGGCAAACAGTGGGGGTAACCACTTTACGAACCCCAGTCTCCCAGCAACGTGCCCAGTGAATTACTCGTCCTAGTGGGATAATGTCATTGTCATATTCAAGACGTGGATCCCGGGGCACGAGACATGCCGAGTTCAACACTGCTGGTTGCGGGGAAAGAATGTGCTCGCTTTTGCCAGGAATCCCCGTCGGATGTCGTGTTATCTTTCACCATTGTTGAAGCATGGAGGGTCAAGAAATGTACGGAATTGGTGTACCACTACACCCGGGCGAGGCTTTTGTGTGTACACACTGTTGGGTAAGAAACTGGCAGTCAGGTCCGGATATTCTCCTGCGAGGGGGGTGGGGGAGGGGTTGAATGGTGATGGCGTCACCCGGCTCCTCGAGCTTCTTCGTGAACTTAGAGCGGCGCGGAGACTCTCCGTAACCCTGGGCTTGAATCAGTATTGTAGAGTTAGCGGTTGGCGGCACTATGCACCTAAGTAAGTCCGGTCAATTTCTCCGTTGTAATTGTGTCATCAGGGGTTCAAACACGATCACAATGTGCCCCGATGGCAGGCTAGATTGAGAAGGCCCGGAGTTCCGCAAGGGTGCGCAATAGTCTGACTGATGCGAGTAGATCGAAGCGTGCGAAGACCACATCAACAATCCCGCCAGCCCTGCACGCCGAGCGTTTGAGCCATCGGACCCTTTCTCAATCGCGAAGGAGCAATTTCGAAACATCAGATGGCGTATCATGAGGTTTTTAAGCCCTTGAACAACGTATTTAGGTCATGAACGATGTATTTGGGCCACGAACGACAACGCCTCGTGCCTAATAAGGCGAGAAATGGGCGGGAAAAATCCATTATTTCGTCCGGAGTGTTCTTTGCCATTGAAAAACCCTAAAACCCGAAGACAAGCTCGCTTTTGTCTAGAATTCCCCGGTGGTTAATTACCAGTCGGAGCGCCTTTTGACCGACGTTCCTAGTTTTACTTCTGGAAGGCCGACAACCTTCTCAGCCGCCAGCCTGGTGAACCATGACCTGTGGGCTGACGGGATCATCATCCTGGCCAATTTGGCCCTGGTTCCTACAGGCAGAGCTGGCGCGCGGGGTCCCACGTCAATCCACTCCACCCGGGGAACCGTCCTCACTCGGTAGGGGATTTATGGATATGAAGCTGGAGTTGGGCGGCCTTCTTCGTTTCCGGCTCTACGGGAGGTCCTTGTAGCCGGAAAGCGGTCAATTACCCCCCGCCATTTTGTCAAGAACCATCGTCGGAGCTTTGGGAATCCCCCTCCGCGCTGCCCACGCTTCATTTACGGACAATCGTGGGGGCTTTATAAGTTCCAGCGCTTCCTCTGCGTTTGGCCCGAGGCTGATCGTGGACCCGAGGTCCGTAAGGCACTCCCGGTGGTTGGAGAGGCCGAAACCTTTGATGTGTGGCCGCCCGAACCCGGGGAATAAAGGGTGGGTTGCCGGCATAGCGATCACCTTGGCAGTCCTCCCGTCGTCGGGACGAGGGAGAGCAAGGCTGTGGCCAGGGCTGCCAATCGACCTTCCAAGCCAGCGCCCGTCAAACCTGTCGCCTGCGATCCTGCATTCCTTTCATGTCGGGCACGGCTCGATGACACATTCCCTTTGTTTTCTCGATTGTCTTTCCATTCGACCACAATTACATCATGGTTCGAATCAGAGCCAGGAAGCAGAGAAGAAGCGAAAATATATGAGGCACGCGGTTTGGAATTCCACGTGGTCTCCTTGTCAAAGTGGTGATACAGCAAGCCTCTGCATGGAGGTACATCCCGGAGAACCCTTATATAGGGGCAGAGGTCGATGGTCGGGAACTACCATCGGCTTCACGCATCTCACCCCGAATGGCCGATGGTTTTTCCGGGGTGAAGTCCCCCTCGTTCACCCCTTTGGATAGACGGAGGTCATACCAGAATGTGAGGAGGTAGAAGGAGTACCCAAAGGCGATAATCCATTCAAACACGGCTGAGAAGCAGACGAATGAGTCAACGAGAATATGGTGGGGTTAATTTATTCGACCAACCTCCCACGTCCGCGTCGGTGTACATTCCAATGGTAAAGGCGACTGAGAACACAATAAGGATGGTGGCGATGATCCCCTTCGCGATGTACGCCTGTCGGAGCTTCCGCACATCTGCATAGTTTCGAGAAAGCCATTTATACTGCGGCGTACGACAGTAGATATTAGGGTGGGTGGTGGTTGATGTTACTGAGCATACCTCGATGACCGTGAAGATCGCGCTGACGACCACTCCCAACATGAAAACGAGGAGGAAGACACGGTGGAGTGATGGGTGACGTTTGGTGTCAAAGACGGACAGGCAGATGAGTCCGACACCTCCGATGAGTGAACCCAGGATTGCGAGTGCGGCGAACACGTGTTCACGTTTTCGCATCGCGGGTACGAGTCTATGACCTGGTGTTACACAGGTTATATGTGGCGGGGACCGAGCATAACTCACCTTCCGTGATGCCTCAACCAACGTTCAATGACTAGACACAAGAAAAATCCGACACCAGTAATTGTACATCCGACGACGAAGAGGGGTTTCAGAATATCCGCCCCTATGTCCGAAATGTACGGGATAGATCCCTCCATGCTGACGTAGTGAGGTTTACCAGTTGCGGACCAGGTGATGAGCATCGCGATGAGAGTGCTGAGCCATACAAACGCGGTGAAGACAGGAACCCACACGTAGTTACGGTGGTAGTGAGTGGAGAAGAGAGCCATCACAGAGCACTAAGACAAGGAGAGGGGGGAGGGGGACTGTCATCCGCGTTGAGCTGAGCCTGAGGAAAGGGGTGCCATGACGTCACGCCGCATCGCCGGAGCCGAAGCTTCGCCCCGCCTACTTCGAGGTCGGGAGCGCGGTAACCTTCGAGGTTCAAAGCTGGCTATATGACCCTGTACATGTTTTTTTTTTCTTTTCAAGTTAAGCTTAGCGCGTGGACGTGCTAGAAACGCGAGGGAGTTTCGGGGATCCTGCTTTGGACCCGACGGGAAGACCTTGTATGTGCTTCAATCACCGACGTGGACGGTCCACTCTGTGCACTTCCAAGCGATTCCATGCGCTTCCGTTAGAACGCACGGTCTACGGAAGTTCACCAATGTGTTCCTTTGGGTTTTGTACAACGTACAATTGACCAAAGGTTATTGCTTGTTCCGTGCACGAGCGTCGTCCACCCCATCTGAATCCGGCGCAAGACAAGCGGTTAGAAAAAAAAAGTATCCGGTCGCGGTCCCACGAGCTTCGACGCGCTTGGAAACGACTGTCAATACATAACTGGCAGCGCTTCCGAGTGCTTCAAGCTTCGTGGAATCGGCATTTTCCTGATGCCGCTGGTCCCCGGTCCGGTCCGGGATGCCAAATACTGTCCCCGGGATAGGTACGCAGAGAATCACATGGTTGTTCCTTCCCTTGATCTCCTCCGAGGTCGACACTGTGTTCCGGCGCTCGCGGCCCACATCTTCCTCACCACCATCTACCATGTCTACCAAAGTCTTCACCCGCCAGGACGTTGAGTCTGTGAGTCCTTTTTCTCGCCGTTCTCGCGACAGTTTTCACCCAAACCGTTCTATCGTGTCACAGCACAACAAAGCCGGCGACCTGGTATGTATGCTCCGAGATCGGTCGGGTTCTTCGAGAAAACTCACTCACAACGACTCGGTAGTGGGTCATTATCGACAGCAAGGTCTATGACTTGACCAAGTTCAAAGATATGCACCCTGGCGGTGTCAGCGTTCTGCTCCAGCCCGACGTCGGTGTGTATCATTCGCCGACCCCGCGTTTTGGCCACCCCTAACACGTCGACCCCGCACAGCCGGACAAGACGCAACCGAGGCTTTCTATGGTCTTCATAAGCGGGAGGTTCTCGAACGTCCCCAGTACAAACGACTAGTGATCGGCACCATCAAGGATGAAGAATCTTTGATCATTCCACCTGGCCCCGGCGAGCCATCGCTGATTCCTTACGCTGAACCGACGTGGCTCACCCCTGGCTACCATAGTCCCTACTTTAAGGAGGTACGGAGGGCACAACTTACCACCCGAAGGAGCTGGACTCAATCGCGTGCATATCTTTCAGACCCACCGGAAGTACCAGAAGGCCATGCGTCAATTCGTTGATGAGGTTATCGTTCCAGATGCTGCTTTGAACGGTCCTCGGGGAAAGAGGCCCAGCCCAGAGGTATACAAGAAGATGGCGTACGTGCACCTGAGATTTCCCCGTGGCGACGCCAATTGATGCCCCTTGTAAACAGCGAACTTAATTTTTTTGCCATAGCTTTGGGTCCAGGCAAGCACCTGAAGGGACTGAAACTCATGAACGGTCTCGTCGCTCCGGAAGAGGTTCATTTGCTGCTTTCCATCGTACTGTACTTGGCGATCTGACGCGAAAAACACGTAGTTTGACCCCTTCCACGACCTCATCACCACTCAGGAGGCCGTCCGCTGTGGCGACCGTGGTTACGGTGACGGTTCGTATTCTCTGAGGTCGGTACTTTCTCTGGACTGAGCACTATTTTACAGGGATGATGGGCGGTCTGGTCATTGGTCTTCCCCCTGTCATGAACTTTGGTTCTGAGGAACTTAAGAAGAAAGTACTTCCCGAAGTATTATCTGCGCAGAAATTCATCTGCCTCGCCATTTCCGAGGCTCACGCTGGGTCGGACGTGTTCGGCCTCCAGACCACCGCCACGAAGACCGAAGACGGGAAGCACTGGATCGTTAACGGGACGAAGAAATGGATTACTGGCGGCATGTACGCGGACTAGTGAGTGTTACGGTGTAGAACCCTATTCAATCTCGTAGCGATATTGACGCCCTGCTCGCAGCTTTTCCACCGGTTGCAAGACTGAGGATGGGTTCACTGTCATCCTGATCCCCCGAGGTGAAGGCGTCGAGACCAAACCGATCAAGACCAGCTATTCTGCGGCCGCCGGTACTGCTTATGTTACTTTTGACGATGTGAAAGTGCCCGTTGAAAACACTCTTGGGCCTGAGGGTGGAGGAATATTTGTTATCCTCTCGTGAGCCTCGGCTTTGATCCTCATCACGCCACACACTCCTAACCTTAAACGTGGCAGCAACTTCAATCATGAGCGATGGGTCATGTGCTGTAGCTCTGCCCGTGCTCAGCGACACATCATCGAGAGTTGTCTCAAGTGGATTAACCAGCGTAAGGCTTTCGGAAAGCCCCTGGCGAACCAGCCAGTCGTCCGCGCGAAGATCGCCAGTATGATCTCGAGGGCGGAAGCCATCCAGGCGTGGCTGGAGAATATCACTTACCAGATGTGCAATATGGTCCGTTCCTTCCCCGACTCTCTGAGCGCAGATGAGAGGATTTATTTCGCGGGGTTCCGTAGTCGTACAAGCAACAGGCTAGCAAGCTCGCTGGCCAGATCGCCTTGCTGAAGTCATACTCGACGAGGTCGGCTCAGCAAACGGCCCAGGATGCCGTCCAGATCTTTGGTGGACGTGGTATCACCCAATCGGGCATGGGTGCTGAGATTGAACACGTAAGTCTCTCCTGTTGGATTTGCGACGTTCGCGTCGGGGTTGACTGGTATTACAGTACTATAGGACCGTCACCTTCGACTCGCTGTTGGGTGGAAGCGAGGATGTCCTGGCCGATCTCGGTGTTCGACAAGCTATCAAGGCTATGCCTAAAGACTCCAAGCTGTAGTTCGCGCAGGGGATCACGAGGGGTGTAGTTCGTGTTGCGTTACCCTCGCCTATCTACGTTATTCGCATTTCTCCACGACCGAAGGGAGGGGGTCTTATTTCTTGCCCGATCAACTCCCGACACAAGTCACCGTAGTAGTAGTGAACGCCCTTAATTTCTTGCATATTTGAAATCATCTTTACCCGCAACCCTAAGCTTTGGTCCCATCTCGGAGTTCGATCCATTCCCCCTACCGTGTGATTGTACCGTAGCCGCACGAGCCTTTCTTTCCTCCTTGTCAATTGTGCCTGGCCAGTTCAATGGAGAACGGCGGCGCGTTGGAATTCGAACCAAGCGTGCGTCATCATTTTCACGTTCCCTCAATGGTCGTCGTCACTTGAGGGACGTTGAAATATAAGGACAACGTTCTCCGATTTCCCTCCTCACCTCGTCGTTCCCCCCGTCCAATTCTCCCCGTCCGTCTCGGTACTCAGCCCACGTCCACTCTGCGTTGGTAGGAGGTAGCTACATACTCGTCGAATAGCCCCGCTAACCCGCTTCGAACAGTAAACGATGCCTTCTGGAACCCCCCTCCCCCCTCTCGCGTCCCCACAGTTCCAGGGATCGGGATTGCACGAACAACCGAACGCTGTTGCCGCCTACGAGAAGGTACTGAAGGCCGAAGCTCAGGCCGTCCAGGATGGGACGAATCAAGACTTGGTACACGCCAGAGTCGCTGGGTATCTCGTCCTCGAACTCTACGCTATTCGCGATGTTCTCGGTGATCAACCTTTCACAACGGTTATCAACGACATCGTGCGATCTTCTCAGGACTGCGAAGGCAAAGGCGACCACTCTGTCGTATACGGGGTCGGTAAAAAGTATTTGGATAACCTGGTCCGCCCGGGTGAGCTCAATCGATTACTTTTTGCATTGATAGTTTATGTAACGTCTCAATCGTTTTCTAGTGCTGGCCCTGGACATCCAGCAACCCACATGCATGTGCCCACCCCCACCTTCTCTACCCTCTGCATACCCTTAGCTCGTCGCCAACGCCGTGTTGGAACTTAGAATCGAGGACTAGAGTGGGATGCTGAGGAAGTCGTGGATCTTGTCGTTGGTGGATCGTTGACTTGTCTATTCAGCTCCCCTGTGCCGTCATCATCGTTGTATTTTTCCACTTCTTGTGATTCGTATGTTTTTTTCCAACCGTGCATTATCCTCGATCCCTAATTTTGAACGTTGTCTCTTCTTCGTCCCTTCGTCCCATGGTCTGCGCTGCGTCATCCTGTCTGTCCACATTCTCTCCACCCCCCTCCCGCAATATTCCACAACCCAGGCCCGTACCGTATCTCCGTACCCATCGATCATCATCCACGTACGGCATGTCTTCGATCTCGGGCCGATCGCACACGAGTTGAGCCAAACTGGACACATCTGCAAAACCCGCATCCCGTCCCCAGCGGAGTACAGGTCTTTTGAAACCATATACATCCCGGCATCCGTTGTAATTGCACTAGAATTCCGGATAGATTCGATCACGGTGAACAGCCCATCGAGATCGTGCGCCTTCAAACATCGGTGCGCCAGAAGTGGGGCTGGGGCAGCACTAGGGTTGGGAATCCGTTCCATACTAGTTCACAATACAAACGCGGTCGTGAGAGTACGTAATTTTACATTCATTCAACAAGGAGGGTTGGTACAACTGGGTGGGAAGGGAGGAACGGTTACGAGGATTCAATGGACGTGGGTACCCCACGTTCTTCAGCACGAATCAGGTGGAAATCAAGAACGGTTTTTTACAACTGGTTGTTGAGCAACTTGTTGGCGGTGCCGACAGCTATGGGCAGCGCCGACTTCAGCGTCCGGGGTCAAATATACAACATTGAGCAAAATAACTCACGGACATCACTGAGAACGTTCTTAAGCGACTTTGTATCGATAATCTTGGCGATTTGGGCTGGGGTCAAAGCGCTGTCGATGCCGAGGAGGTATGCGGCAAAACCAGCAACGTGAGGAGTGGCCATGGAAGTTCCAGAGATCATTCTGGTCCCCCCATCTTTCCAAGTGGAAATGACGTTCAAGCCGGCAGCGAAAACGTTAACGGGGGCACCATAATTGGAGGCTCCACCATTGGAGAAGTGGGCCCTTGCATCATTGATATTAGAAGCGGCGACGGTGATCGCTTCCTCAGCGCGGGCAGGAGAATGGTTGCTCGCGTCATCGTTACTGTTTCCGGCGGCTACGACCACGGTGACGCCACAGTCGTAAAGCTAAAGATGGGGTCGTTCGTCAGTGGTGTCGCCGTCACGTTCCATCCACTTGGTGCATACCGCTCTAACGGCCTTGTCCACGCTGTTAAGAGCACCGCCACCCAAGCTCATAGACGCAACAGAGGGTTTGCCGGAGTTCAGTGCTTCTTGGGCGACCCAGAGGATGCCGGAGATACTGTGGTTCGATGACGTGGATCAGTCACGATCAGTGGCAAGAAAGAGGCGAGGAAGGCTTACACGTCGGACCACGAGCCACTGCCACTGTCACTCAGAACCTTCACAGCGATGACGTTGGAGGCTTTGGCAACACCGTACGGCTTAGAAACAGCGGTTCCAGCGCAGTGAGTCCCGTGGCCATTTCCGTCCGCGTCCTCGTAGGGGCCAAAGGTCTTCCCCCATGAGGCACGGTCTCCAAAGGCGGGGTGTTTGGTGAAGATGCCGGTGTCTGTTAGATACGGTAAGTGGGGGTGCGTCAGATCGTGAGGGAAAGGAACATGCCGATGATGTAGACATTTGCGCCTTTCCCAGCGCTACTCTCGTACTTGTACGTATACTTCAATTCGTTGTCTTTGCCGGTCAACTTCTGCTTGGATGTGATCCTACCGAGACCCCAGGTGGCGTCAGTCCTGTCAAAAATCGGTCAGAATGCGGTCGGTTTACCCGAGTAAGTGGGAGGGGGAACGGACTGAGTGTCGTAGCAGGTCTTGGCGATACCGTCCTCTTCGATCGAAGCGATCTCCGGGTGGGCGCGCAAATCGTTCAAGTCATCGTCGGAGAACTCTCCGGCGTACCCGTTGATGAGGTCGTACTCGTGGGTGATATTGCTTGGGGTGGACTCGATTTTGGTTTTGGTGGAGCTAACGTGTGTCGCGAGAGACACGTCCCCCTTTAGGGTAACGATATATCTTCCGGGGACGGGTTCTTTGGCTTTAGAAACGGTGATAAGGGAGGCCATTGGGGAAAAGGGTCTTGACGACTATCGTAGACCCCGACCGCCTTTATAGTGCGTTTTATTTGTTTTATTATTTGCGCCTTCGTATTCTCGCTATCGCCATTCGAGGTAGACTGGGTACAGGGGACACTTGCCCCATGACACCCATTGTTATTGCCCATCCGAAGGACCTTCTTGAGACGACCCCCGGCACCCTTTGAAATCGTTTCCGGATAATCTCATTAGAAGTCGCCGTGTCCCATGATAAGTGCATGAAAGACTCTTTTGAACGCCTCACCCTCCGCCTAGCTCGAGTACATTACACCGTCATTCCAATGTCTTCGTCTGCTTTGGCTTTGGCTTCGGTGGGTGGAAGTCCGATCCAGCGACCTGCTTCCCTTCGAGCCGCTTGGGCATCCTCCCACCCCCCTCGTCGTTATCGTCACTGTCGTCGTCGACAACGGGAACCACACCGTCATCACCGTCACTGATGACGATGGGAGCTCCGTTGTCTTCCCTGTCACTGATGACGATCGGCTGTTTGTCCTCAGGCTCCACATGGTTAACACCAGCGGTGACCCATAATAGGTATTGAAACCAGAGACCCGTGAGTGGAGGTAGCTTCATCCGACCGTTACTACAAACGGAGGTCACTAAGCGGAAGTATTCTACGAAATAATAATCAGTGATACGAAACTCGTCCTGGCACTGAATAGGATGTACGACATAACCTGTGGGCGAGACCCGGTTCTCCTTTGAGGGGGACATTTGGAGGTTATTGTGATACCCGCCTTCCCCGTAAAAAAAGGTTGGGATATTGGAGGGGC
>Ga0307509_10010189_pt1 | contig 11562 bp, 13 predicted proteins | sample 10_EM_MG_FD_202245 | JGI IMG/M metagenome (GOLD analysis project Ga0307509, IMG submission 202245) | Populus trichocarpa ectomycorrhiza microbial communities from riparian zone in the Pacific Northwest, United States - 10_EM | ecosystem: Host-associated > Plants > Roots > Unclassified | place... | reverse complement strand
TCCCCCACTCCAGTGGACTCCACCGGACTGTGTGTTATGCCTCTCAATAGATTTTACATGCCCCAGTCCGGTGGAGTCCGGTGGAGTCCACTGGACTCTCTCTAAAAAGATGTCCAGCTTAACTGCTTGCCACTCAGTCCGGTGGAGTCCGGTGGAGTCTGCCAGAGTCTGCCGGAGTTCAACTGGACTATGTGGGGGAGAGAAAAGTATCATTAGGATAGGGGTCTTTAGGGTGTTAGAGGGTTAGAGGATTAGGGTGTTAGAGATTAGAGGTTAGGGGTTAGGGTATTAGGGGTTAGGGTGTTAGAGGTTAGGGGTTAGTAGTTAGGGGATTGGAAACATTTATGTCAATTGTGATAAATATAGAACACTGGCTCACATCTTTATTTATTATTTGTTTATATTTGAGGCCAGAAAATCAAGATTTCAGACCCTGAGCATGTAAAAATAGCCAAGTAGAAAGTCACATGTTGTTCTATTTTTAGTATATTATCAGATTATTGGATTATAGTATTTTGCATTTTTCTTATAAACAAGAGCAGCTAGTCACATGGTTTTACTAGATCTGGAATGCCCCAATATAGGGCTAGTTTCTGGTAAAACTTTTCTTAAAAATTTCCTTTTATGGTAATTGAATGCCGGCTCCAAAAATGTATTTTGGGTTTTTCTCACTATTTATAGTACTTGGTCACATGATTTTACTACATCTAGAAAGCCCTGATATGCAGCTATCAAATCATCGAAAATTTCCTTTTTGGGATGCCCACTGCCCAAAGGCAATCCACTGCCTATGGCCAGTCCACTGCCTATATGCCTGATTTATGACCCTAACGTGCCCAAAGGCACACTTTGAACACTTCAACTGGCTGTACTGGCTGACAGTTTGGGGGTGAACACAAAAGCACCCAGGGTGTTTTCATATTTGAGGGTGGAGGTACAGAGGCGCCGAACACCAAAACCACATGTAGGCGCAGTTTTTGTGTTCGGCACCGAGAGGGGTTGGAAGGGAGGGGTGCAGGAGGCTGTCACACACAAAAAAGGTGCCCACATTTTACATGTTTGGCGGCAGTGGGTGCAGGAGAGGCCGCCGGGGAGGCACCCAACATGAAAACGCGCCCATGTAGGCACATTTTCATGCTGGGCTTCAAGGGAGGTGCAGACGAGGGGTGGGGAGGCACCCAGACACGAAAATCGTGCCGATTTTTGTGTTCAGGTGGAGGGATAGGTATCCCCACCTCCAGAACACGTAAAACACATGTCATAATGTGTGTTTTATGTGTTTGGCGGCAGGGGGTGCAGGAAAGGCACCCACTGCATGGCGCGTTTTTGTGTTGAGCTTCAAGGGAGGTGCAGAGGAGGGGTGGGGAGGCACCTGGACACAAAAATTGTGCCCATGGGGGCACAATTTTTGTGTTCAGTTGGAGGGATGCATATCTCCACCTCCAGAACATGTAAAACACACATTACGGCGGCGTGTTTTATGTGTTCTGGAGGTTGGGAGGCAGCCAAACATGAGAACGTGCCCATGAGGGCACATTCTTGTGTTGCATTGCAGTGAGGGGTGGCTGGTTGCAGAGGTGGGGTGGAGGGTTGAGGAAGAGGGCTCCAGAACACAAAAAACACACGACAGCACGTGTTTTTTGTGTTCTGGAGGTGGGGCAGCCTGTAGGGATGTTAATAGGATATAAAAAACAAATAGAAAGCAGCAGGCGCACCTTGCATGCCCTGCCGTTGCCCCCATTGCCCCCTACTTCTCACGTCTGTCCCACTTCGACCCGTTATGGTTGTTTTCCTTTGGGCTTGTCGTGCCGGTGCATGGGGCCATCCCTGCTGTGTCGTCTGGCACCGTGGTGGTGCTGTGGTGGTGGGAGAGGGGGTAGGAGGTGGTGGGTGGTGAGGGGATGGTAGGGGACGATGATGGTGGGAGCAGGGTGGCTGATGATTGAAAGTGATGGCTGAGAAAGAGACAGGTCACATGCGAACAAAATGTATAATTTACATGCTGACCCTCCATTATTTAGAGTTACTAATTTAAGAACTGGCCCCACACTCAGTCCTAGCAGTCTGAGGACTAGAACAACTGGGTTTGGCTTGATCTTCTGCCAAAAAAAGTCTGCTCAGACTCTGCAGACTGCTTGGACTGTCCTCGGACTCCACGTGGATTAGGGAGGGCAGAGTAAAGACCTTGACTCGGCCCTGCACAGGCCCAAAACATGCCCAATCTGATCCGACTCCCAACCTGTGGCAGCGCCCAGTCCTCACCTATACCCACTTCCTCTGCCGGATGGAAAAAGAATTTTCTTAAGCCTTCTGCTCCCTCTGAGTTTAATGGCGACCGTTCCGTGGGCAAGGCATTCTTGACATCCTGCTGAACCTACATCCGCCTCTGCCTGGAAGAAGACAATCTCACCAAGGTCATCTGAGCAATGTCCTACATGAAGACCGGACGTGCAGGCCGCTGAGCGACCTGCAAATTTGAACATGAAGTGAAGTCCAGACACCTCCACTTCATCGACTGGGTTGAATTTGAGGAGGAGTTCTGAAAAGACTTCATGCCCCTCAATTCTGAAGCTGCAGCCATGAATGTACTGGAAACCACATCATACTTTCAAGGCAGGCGGTCGGTCAACGATTACCTTGACCAGTTCAAGGACCTCATTGAGGACTCCAGCTACACTGATCCACAGATGATAGTGGTGAAGTTCTGCTGAGGCCTCAACTGTTGAATCTTGACGGCCCTTGCAGGAATGACATATGGGAGACCCTCAGACACAGATCCTGAAGCCTGGTTCTGCCTTGCTGTCCAGATGAACCAGAACTGCGCGGCGGACAAGGCCTTCCACACCTCCCACCAGCAACCCCACGTTCTGGCTCCCACCATAAGCCGCATTCCGATGGCCTCCCAACCCACTCAGGCTGCCCCTGCCACATGCTTTGCCCACTCCAATCCATCCCTAGGCAATCCCGTCCCAATGGACATAGATGTGACCTGGAAGACTAAGGCCACTCCCAACACCTGCCAACACTGCAGAAAAACTGGACACTGGGCGAAGGACTGCGACCTCCACTTCAATGTCCGATACATGGATGCAGACCAGTTAGAGATGGAGCTCAAGAACAAGCTTGCCACCAAGGACATAGCACCCATGGAGACACCATATGAAGCGGAACCTCCAGTTAGTGTAGAGGATTTTGTATCCCGCAGCAGGTGAGCTGTGCACCCCTGTTGCTAAGTAGTAATCGATTTTCCGTTCTTGAAATTACCGAACCAAAAATTGATGAAGACGCACAAGAACCCGACACACCCGCACTCCCACCAACTGAATCCTGTGAGCCGTGCTGCCCTAAATGGGAAAAGCGGATGAAGTGGAAACTCATCATCTGTTCCCTTGAACTAGGCCCGAAATCCATCATGCTTCTGATCCACTTTAAAACTACGGACACCATGGAAGAATCATCCACCGAAGCCATGGTTGATACCAGAGCCACTGGAGACTTCATTGACCAGGATTTCGTTGCCCAGGCCAAGCTTCTGACCCACAAGCTTTCCCAGCTGATCCCAGTTTACAACATGGACAGGATCCTCAACGAGGCTGGAAGTATTCACAAGGTTGTTGATGTAATCATGACCTACGATTGACACTCCGAACATATTCTACTTGCAGTCACCTGCCTTGGCAAGCAAAGCATGATACTTGGATTCACCTGGTTGGACAAGCATAACCTGGAGATTGACTTCCGCCCCTGAACTGTCAAGATAACTAGGTGCCTTCTGTGCTGCTGTGTAGGTTGCCAAACTGACCGCAGGGTGGAGCAGAACACCAAAAGGGAAGACATCGAATGGATAAATGCCTGCCGGACTGGACCCTTCCCAGCCTTTGTAGAAGATGCCGATGAGGAAGACGAACTGATGTCCAAGCCATCTCCCGACCTGAAAGCCAACTTCCCCGACAAACCGCTTGAAGAAGGCAACCGAATCTGGGCAACCAGACTCTTTCCCAGGGCGGAACAGATCCATGCAACCGCTACGGTTTCCCAGCAGCTCATACAGGGTTTCCGACAGAACTCTCAACCCGCGGAACATGAAAGACACATCCCAACACACCACGATTTCCACTCCGTATTTTCCAAGAACTCTTTCGATGAGCTACCTGGAACCAAGCCGTGGGATCATGCCATTGAGCTCACCCCCAATGCCTCTCCAAAAAGTTGCAAGGTCTACCTGCTTTCTGCCTCCAAACAGAAAGAACTAGATGCCTTTCTGAAGGAAAACTTCAAATCTGGACGGATCCGACCCTCCAAATCCCCGATGGCCACTCTGGTCTTCTTTGTAAAAAAGAAGGACAGGAAACTCCATCTGGTGCAGGACTACTGTGCACTGAACGCCATGACCATGATAAACAATTACCCACTTCCCTTAATTCTGGAGCTGATTGCAAAGCTCCACAGAGCCAAGTACTTCACGAAATTGGACGTCCAGTGGGGCTTCAACAACGTCTGGATAAAGGAAGGAGACAAGTGGAAGGCCGTTGTCATGTTCTTTGGCCTCACGAACAGTCCCACCACCTTCCAGACGATGATGGGCAACATCTTTGAGGACCTCATCTTGGAAGGCATAGTCGTGGTCTATCTGGATGACATCCTCATCTTTATGGAGACCCTTGAAGAGCACCGGAAGATCATCCGCCATGTTCTGGAGCTGCTGGAGAAGCATAAGCTCTACCTCCATTCTGACAAGTGCAAGTTCGAGAAAACCACAATCGAGTACCTTGGAGTGTGGCCTGCTCCGACGAATAAGAAAGAAGTGCAGTCCTTCCTTGGGTTCACCAACTTCTACCGATGGTTCATCTGAGACTTCCCACCCGCTCTTTGACTTGACCCAAAATGATTCCGGTTGGTGCTGGGGAGAAGCCAAGTGCACCACATTCACTAGGTTGTTGAAGGGAAGTGTCACTTCCACTCCAGTTCTCATCTCTTCCGACCCGACCAAACCCTTCCGCATCGAAGCCGACAGTTCCAACTTTGCGATGGGTGCAGTCCTCTCCCAGGTATCTTTGGAAGATGAAAAGTGGCACCCAGTCGCTTTCCTCTCCAAGTCCCTGTCCCCCATCAAGCGGAACTATGAGATCCATGACAAGGAGATGCTGGCAATCATCCAAGCCCTCCAAGAGTGGTGGCACTTTATTGAGGGTGTGGAACATCCTTGCGAGATCTGGACGGATCACAAGAACCTGGAGTACTTCATGACGGCCAAGCAACTGAACTGGAGGCAAGCCCAATGGTCTCTCTACCTCTCCCGCTTCAACTTTGCACTCCATCACAAACCCAGGAAGTCAATGGATAAGCCAGATGCACTCTCCCGCAGATCCGACCATGGCACCGGCGCCGACAAAAACTCTGATGTCGTGCTCCTCACTCCAAAACTCTTTGCGGTACATGCACTGGAGGGTCTGGAGTTCACTGGACCAGAACAGGATATCCTGCAAGACATCCAGCAAGAAACTAAGCAGCTGAAGGAGGAACTTATTGCTTGAGCCACACAGGAACTATGGAAGTTGTCCACCCGCTCCCTCTGATCCGCGGAATGGTCGGAATGCGATGGCCTCCTCTACTACCGTGGTTGCATCTACGTCCCAGACACTTCTGACCTCTGCCGCAGGATAGTTTCACTCTGCCATGACACCAAGGTGGCTGGACACCCAGGCTGCTTCAAAACCTTGGAGCTTGTTTCCTGGAGCTACTGGTGGCCGAACATGTCGTGGTACATAGGCCTGTACATTTCCCACTGTGACTTGTGCCTCTGCACTAAGATACAGCGCTGCCTACCGAGCAGGAAACTCCAACCCCTCCTGATCCTGGAAGAACGCTGGGACGTCATCAGTGTAACTTCATCTCAGAACTCCCGGAATCAGGCGGATAGGACTCCATCATGGTGGCTGTTAACTCCGTAGGCAGATGTTCCCACTTCATCAAAACGGTCACCACAGTCACCGCCACCAGAGTGGCAAACCTTTACCTTCAGAACGTCTAGAAACTCCACGGCCTCCCACGGAAAGTCGTGTCTGACCTCGGACCACAATTTGTCACCACCTTCATGAAAGAGCTATACCGACTGCTAGGAATTGAAGCTGCAACATCTACTGCCTACCACCCACAGACCAACAGACAGACAGAACGGGTCAACCAGGAACTGGAACAGTACCTGCGGATCTTTGTCAGAGAAAGACAGGACAACTGGTACACACTCCTCCCCCTGGCGGAGTTCTCCTACAACAACCACATCCAGTCATCCATGCAGCAAACACCCTTCCTCCTCAATACTGGCCGACACCCTCGGATGTGCTTTGAACCGCATCAACCTCCATCCCGCTTTAAAGCAGTTAATAAACTCACAGATCAGATGAAAGACACCCTCAAGGAAGCCAAGTTGGCGCTGGCTAAGGCAAAGGACGATATGGCATGGTATTACAACTGCTGCCGCTCCCCTGCACCATCCTTCTCTCCTGGCAACATGGTCTACCTTGACTCCAAAGACATCCAGACCACCTGCCCATCGAAGAAGCTTTCGCACCGCCACCTAGGCCCCTACCCAGTCAAAAGACATGTCGGAAAGTATGCCTACCATCTGGTCCTCCCTCCCCCCATGAGACACCTTCAGCCAGTCTTCAATGTTGTGAAGTTGTCTCCTGCTATGACAACCCGATTGCTGGAAGATGTCGGAACCCGCCACCGCCCTTGGAACTTGTAGATGGGAAAGAGGAGTATATTGTAGAAAAGATCCTGAACAGTAGAATGTTCTGATGGAAGCTCCAATATCTGGTCAAATGGGAAGGCTACAGGATAGAGGGAAATACCTGGGAATACTCAGAGAATCTCAACCACGCTCCAGAGAAGGTAATGGAGTTCCACACCAAGAACCCAGGAGTCCCACGCTGCATCTGCACTCTAACCTTCGGCTCAATCCCTTTCCATCCGATTTCACTCTCCTCCGCATCGAGTTGATGCTCATCTAGAGGGGGGGTGATTGTAAGGGGAACCCCTCCTGCTTCCCCTTCCACTTCCGCCTCCCACTCACCTTCCGCTCTTGCTCTCAACTCGCCCCCTAATATTGCATCCATCACCTCCGATCCGCCATCACTTCTGACCCGCTTCCCACTCGTGCCACACTGGCGTGCCATGTAACTCTGTACCTTACATGTATTTATTGATTTCAGTTTTATTTATTATATCCGCGACTCTGTATATTAGCCCATACCCACAGGAGGATCCTTTTCCTTTCCTCTTTGGATTCCCTGCTAGATATGTTCATATTTAGACTACTATTACATAATAATCTAAACACCTTTGGATCCCCTGCTAGTACCGCGTCCCACCGCAGTAGCCTTTACAGCCAGGCTGCAAGTCTTCTCCATGTTTATGGTGAAGCGGCTGTCTCTCTTAATGATCATATTGCAGATCTTAAAGCAGTCAATCAAGGGGTTGTGTAAGGGGAACCCCCTTATGCTGTGCTATTCAACCACTGTAGCACCTATGCACGAATGCCCATGATCACATGCAAACACTTATGTGTTCATGCATAACCACTGAACACTTCTGTGTTTGTGCCACCAAGCACCCTGACTCCGCCACCCTTGCACTTCCAATCTGACTCCACCCCCCTTAGTCACTTGTCATTCTGATCACCATCATGCCACTCTGTATATCATCAGACTTACTGGACTACTTCTGGACATCTTGTATATGTTTATTTACTGTATATATTAGGCATTGCCAGCAGAGGGATCCTCATCCTTTCCTCTTTGGATCTCCTGCTAGGATGTCAATATCCTGATGTTAAGTTGTGATTAACCAAACTCTGTAGCCCAAGAAAAATAAATACTGACAGGTCGTGTAGTGTATGTCTCTGGTGTGGATATAGAGGCTGCTAACGACAGAGAGGCAGGGTTTGGCAGCCACTTGAGCTCCAACTGCAGCGAACCAGGTGTGAGAGCTTGAGCCATAGTGGTTATCTGGAAAGCAACAGTGGTATCAGACAATGAAATTATGAAATGGAAACAGAAAGATAATGTGCAGAGTGTTGTTGAGCTGAGAGCAGCTGCACTATTGAGAGTGGAAATGGGGACTCTGGCTCCTGAAATGTTAATGCCTTTGAAAGACAGGACGCCATGTCCATAATCCTCATAGAAGGTACAGGGCGATGAATTCTCCTTTTAGTTTCAATGGACATTGGACATTAGCTTCATAGAAGGCATGATCAGGGTACAAGAAGATGTTTTTCATTCACATACAAAAAAAATGATAATATGAATCAGAAGCAGATGATAACCATATCTGGGTCTTTCTCTTCTCACTTAGGGGGGAAATTCATAGCCATCTGGTTGTACAATTGTAATAGGTTGCTGTAAGGGCAACCGCAATGGGCAAACATAATGAACACACAACTAGCAGGGAATCCAAAGGTATTTAGTTATTAGTTAGTAATACACTAAATGTACAGCACACCTAGCAGAGGATCCAAAGAGAAAAGAGTAAAGGATCTATGCTGGCACATTTAAATATATACAAGAATAACATGTATATATAAAGGAGGTAGGCGTCCATAGGTCCAAAGCTGTGTAGTGTAATATGACAGCATATAGGCACCAGGCACATAGTGAGTAGAAGCAAAGTGGGACAAACAGTGTGATGGTGCAGCAGTGCAGTGATTGCAGCAGTGGAGTGATCACTGAGAGTGGAGCAGCGATCATGGTGAATGGCATAGTGATCACAGTGAACGTGTAGCGATCACAGTAAGGTGTAGTGATCATAGTGCAGCAGTGCAGTGATCACAGTGACTGGCATAGTGATCGCAGTGAACGGTGTAGCAATTGCAGTGAGCAGTGCCAGGATCACAGTCAGCAGCATATGAACGTGTAGCGATCACAGTAAGGAGCAGTGCAGTGATTGCAGCAAGTGGTGTGGTGATCACAGTGATCACAGTACAGCAAGTGCAGTGCAGTGTATGCCACAGGGACAAGCTGGGCGGATGGGCAGAGGAGTCAGTGTAGGTGCTCAACTGTCATGCATGAACACATAAGTGCTTGCATGTGTTTGTGTGCAGGTGACAATGAGCGCCTGAGTGGTGAAGAGTGCACAAGCATGGGCATTCAGTATGCGTGAAGGGGCTGAATGGCATAGCATAAGGGGGTTCCCCTTACAGTTGCGAGAGAAGAGGTCCTGCTTGAAGTCCAAGTCAGAGATGGCAAGACAACCCTTTGCTAATAATTGTGACATGCGGTTCACAGAGTCACTCTTTTGTTGCCTCAATCTTTGCCCCTTTGTATGCAACCTCTGCATTGGTTTTGAATTTAGCACAAAACATTCACAAAATCCAAGTTTGCATGTGGATAACCTTCAGCGTCCTGCTGACTGTGTGGCAGACGCAATGAGAAATTGTCCAGTATTTGAATTTCATTCAATTCTCTTCCTTTCCAGGCATTGAATTTTAAACACTTCATTAAGGTTGGACATGTTCCGTGGATCTACGTGAATTTCGGGATGAACTTGCCAAGAAGCATTTCATCCTACCTTGAATCTTTACTGGTCTCTGCTTGGGGTATTCAAACTTTGACCCTTCTTTCAGGATATTGTCATGCAGACCACGGCATTCAAGATTATCTAACCATCCTTGGTTCAAAAGATGTTGCCTACAGCCATGCTGGTGCTTTCTTGAGGCACTATTGAAGTATACAAGTAGTATGTTTCACAGGGAAATTTAGATCATGTATGACTGAGGGTCAGAAGATGAAGGGCCATCACCAATTTCATGAAAAGACTTCTATATAGTATAAACAGTAAACCCAACAGGTATATAACACTGTTCGAGTGTGTGTGCCTAATTAATATGCTCAGCTAGGTGCAGAACTTGTCTGTGAGGCTCCAAGTACCTTCTAAACAGAGAGTATCCAATAGTCCACTGTTCTTCACATCTGCAGGACTTTTCTCCTATATTGCATTCCAAGAACCAACTCAAATACTTCAGCTGTTGAATGATAAGTCTCCATCATACAGAGCTAGAGCTAACTCTCTGTTCCCTATCAAAGTTACCCCTCAAGTTGAATGTTGACTTGGAGAAGTTGGTTTAGGTCTGTCTGGCAATGTGGACTTTAGTGGAGTCCACTGGATTCCAGTGGACTCTGGTGAAATCTATGGGGGTGGTAAAATACTAAGCTTTCTTCAATTCCTTTTCCATTACCAGCTTTGGTATAATCGGATATCCATCTGTTGTCATCTGAATTTCATCTCTATCATAAGCACTTCATTTTGCTCCACAAAGTCGTGGCCAGAAATATGAAAATTGTGTATACACTTTCATGCCTATTGATGAAAAGTTAGTCAGTTATAATTCAAATCTGAACTGTAACACATCTCCTATCACTCTGCCCTGCTCATTAATATAGATCATGAAAATAATTGTGGACATCACCATATCTAACTAGCATTCCTTGAAAAACATTTGTAAAGCCGTTCTTCAATGTTTCTTAGTGCAGCTGGAAAAAATGTCAGTTGAAATCCACATTGGATATGTGTACAGTCAGAATTGGAAAAATAAACATACTATCATTGAACTGTTCTGGATTTCCTTCAGCCCTGCGTGTCTCCACAGCCAAGTCAATTTCAGCCCTTTCTTCAACAAATATCTTCAAGATCAATTTGGCTGCAGCATTCATTGCATTGTTGAAAGCATTGTGGATCACTGTTGTTCAACTCTTCCATTTCTTTTCAACAACATTCCTCTGAGTCTCTCAAATCAAATTGATTGCCCTAACTTTCATGTTCAGATTGAACTGGGTAACATTGGCATTTGAGCACCAGTTGTTTTGCAGCCAGGCAGTAAGTTCCTAGGCCATGGGTTAAATTTTGCAATCTCTCAGATTTAACCATTTCATTTACCTTCACCTGGTCAACTCAGGCTTCTTCAAGCCTTGGTCTTTTGTACATCCCAATAATTGAATATATCTACCAGACTGTATCTTATTTCATAGCACATGTACCCTCAAAGGCTTTGTTGTCTGATCCTTATACTCAGCCTTGTATTTTGAGAGAACTGCTATCTCTTCTTAAGAAGACATTGCAATCTGGTGAGCCTCTGGTTTTAACAAATTGCTTGAAGCCACCTTGAAAAAGGAGTGTGAATATGAGGTAGTCAACTTGAGATTGGGACTGGGCCTGAAAGATAAACCAGATTCAGGTTCAAAGGGGAAGAAGGATAAGAAAAAAGAATAGTTTGGATTGGAAGTGAAGGAACTCAAGAAGTTGACGAAGATGCTAGTGAAGGCAGCTAAAGAACAGGCAGGGGCCCCAGAAGTGGACTTGGGGCATGGATTTTTGTTGTTTGATCTGGGGTGCTGATTTGCAATATCAGGTTTCTCACTCAATATATAATCAGGACCTTTCCACAGGTTTGCTCTTGAAGCCACAGTTATGGCTGCTATCTGAAGTGTTCAAACACTGGTTATTAGCACTCATGTCTTATAAATCATAAGTGCTAATAAGCAGTTACTGCTTTAAGCAGCTAGCAAA
>Ga0307509_10010188_pt1 | contig 11562 bp, 11 predicted proteins | sample 10_EM_MG_FD_202245 | JGI IMG/M metagenome (GOLD analysis project Ga0307509, IMG submission 202245) | Populus trichocarpa ectomycorrhiza microbial communities from riparian zone in the Pacific Northwest, United States - 10_EM | ecosystem: Host-associated > Plants > Roots > Unclassified | place... | reverse complement strand
TCGACCAGCGTCGTCTTGCGTGCCTTGTCGCCGTTGTACATGCCGCCGAACTGGCCGATCAGCACATGCGATTCGTCGAGGAACATCAGCGCATCGGCCGGCAGGTAGTCGACCAGCGTCGGCGGCGGATCGCCCGGGTTCGCGCCCGACAGGTGGCGCGTGTAGTTCTCGATGCCCTTGCAGTGGCCGACCTCCTGCAGCATCTCGAGGTCGAAGCGGGTGCGTTGCTCGAGCCGCTGCGCCTCGACCAGCTTGCCCATGCCGACCAACTCGGCGAGCCGCTCGCGCAACTCGTTCTTGATCGTCTCGATCGCGACGACCACGCGCTCGCGCGGCGTCACGTAGTGGCTGCTGGGGTAGACGGTGAAGCGCGGGATCTTCTGGCGGATGCGGCCGGTCAGCGGGTCGAACAGCTGCAGCGACTCGACCTCGTCGTCGAACAGCTCGATGCGGATCGCCAGCTCGGAGTGCTCCGCCGGGAACACGTCGATGGTGTCGCCGCGCACGCGGAACGAGCCGCGCGAAAAGTCGACCTCGTTGCGCGTGTACTGCATGCGGATCAGCTGCGCGATCACGTCGCGCTGGCCCATCTTGTCCTTCACGCGCAGCGTCATCACCATCTGGTGGTAGTCGCTCGGGTTGCCGATGCCGTAGATCGCCGAGACGCTGGCGACGATCACGACGTCGCGCCGCTCCAGCAGGCTCTTGGTCGCGCTCAGGCGCATTTGTTCGATGTGCTCGTTGATCGCGCTGTCCTTCTCGATGAACAGGTCGCGTTGCGGGACGTAGGCTTCGGGCTGGTAGTAGTCGTAGTAGCTGACGAAGTACTCGACCGCATTGCGCGGAAAGAACTCGCGGAATTCACTGTAGAGCTGCGCCGCCAGCGTCTTGTTCGGCGCGAACACGATGGCCGGGCGGCCCATCTGGGCGATCACGTTGGCCATCGTGAAGGTCTTGCCCGAGCCGGTCACGCCCAGCAGCGTCTGGAAGCTCAGGCCGTCGTTCAGGCCCTCGACCAGTTGCGTGATGGCAGTGGGTTGATCGCCCGCCGGTGGATAGGGCTGGAAGAGCTGGAACGGCGAATCCGGGTACGTGACGAACTCGCCCGCCGGGGTCTCGGCGGGGGTCTCGACAAGGGCAACTTCAGACGCATCGGCCATGACAGATAAAATCTCCGGGTTTTCCAGTGCTGCGGGTCCGCAAGGCAACTGGGCACCTTACCGGAAAACACACTGCTTCTCTACTGACAAGGATTGACGATGTCTTCCCTCTTCGCCGCCGTCGAAATGGCCCCCCGCGACCCGATCCTCGGGCTGAACGAGCAGTTCAACGCCGACACCAACCCCGCCAAGGTCAACCTCGGCGTCGGCGTCTACTTCGACGACAACGGCAAACTGCCGCTGCTGCAATGCGTGCAGGCCGCCGAGAAGATGATGATGGAAGCGCCGAAGGCAAGAGGCTATCTGCCGATCGATGGCATCGCCGCCTACGACAAGGCCGTTCAAGGCCTGGTGTTCGGCGCCGACAGCGCCGCCGTGAAGGCGGGCCGCATCGCGACGGTGCAGGCCCTGGGCGGCACCGGCGGGCTGAAGGTAGGCGCCGACCTGCTCAAACGCATGACCCCGAACGCGCAAGTGCTGATCAGCGATCCGAGCTGGGAGAACCACCGTGCGTTGTTTGAAGGCGCGGGCTTCCCCGTTGCGCAGTATCCCTACTACGACGCCAGCAAGCGCGACACCGAAGGCGGCATCGACTTCGCCGGCATGCTGGGCGCGCTGAACGCGGCGCCGGCCGGCAGCATCGTCGTGCTGCACGCGTGCTGCCACAACCCCACCGGCTACGACATCACGCTGGCGCAGTGGGGCCAGGTGATCGCCACGGTCAAGGCGCGCAAGCTCGTGCCCTTCCTCGACATGGCCTACCAGGGCTTCGGCGAAGGCATCACTGAGGACGGCGCGGTCGTCGGCATGTTCATGGACGCCGGTCTCGACTTCTTCGTCGCGACCAGCTTCTCGAAGAGCTTCTCGCTGTACGGCGAGCGCGTGGGCGCGCTGAGCGTCGTCTGCGCGTCCAAGGAAGAAGCCGACCGCGTGCTGAGCCAGCTCAAGCGCGTGATCCGCACCAACTACTCCAACCCGCCGACGCACGGCGCGCAGGTCGTGGCGCTGGTGCTGACCACGCCCGCGTTGCGCGCGATGTGGGAAGACGAACTCGCCGGCATGCGCGTGCGCATCAAGGAGATGCGCGTCGCGCTGCAGGCCAAGCTCAGCGCCGCCGGGCTCAAGCAGGACATGAGCTTCATCACGCGCCAGAAAGGCATGTTCAGCTATTCCGGCCTGAGCAAAGATCAAATGCAGCGTCTGCGCAGCGAGTTCGGCATCTACGGCGTCGATTCGGGGCGGATCTGCGTGGCCGCACTGAACAGCAAGAACATCGACGCGACGGTGGCGGCGATGGCGGCGGTATCGCGCTGACGCCGTACCATTTGTTAATCATCCCCGAAATGGGGCGCTGATCCGGGTTTCACCCCGGGTGGCGGTGCAGCAAGATCGTGCATGCAAGCCTAGAATGCTGCATTGCACAAATATCTTGCGGCGTGGCCACCGGCCCGCACCGATCCATCCACCAGGCCCTGCGATGCTTTATCAGCTCTATGAAACCCAACGCGCGCTGCTGAGCCCGTTCGCCGAGTTCGCCAGCGCCACGTCGAAGCTGTACAACCACCCGCTGTCGCCGTTCGCGCACACGCCTGGTGCGCAACGCGTGTCGGCGGGTCTGGATTTGATGCACCGGCTCTCGAAAGAGTATGAGAAGCCCGAATTCGGCATCACCTCGGTCAAGGTCGACAAGGTCGACGTCGCGGTGCAGGAACAGGTCGCGGTCGCCAAGCCCTTTTGCCGACTGCTGCGCTTCAAGCGCTTCACCGACGATGTTGCGGTGCTCACGCGGCTGAAGGACCAGCCCACCGTGTTGGTCGTCGCGCCGCTTTCCGGCCACCATTCAACGCTGCTGCGCGAAACGGTGCGCGAGCTGTTGAAGGACCACAAGGTCTTCATCACCGACTGGACCGATGCACGCATGGTGCCTCTGGACGCCGGTCCGTTCCACCTCGACGACTACATCGCCTATGTGCAGGAGTTCATCCGCCACATCGGCCCCGAGGTCAACGTGATCTCGGTCTGCCAGCCCACCGTGCCGGTGCTCGCCGCGATCTCGCTGATGGCGAGCAAGGGCGAGAAGACACCGCGCACGATGACGATGATGGGCGGCCCGATCGACGCCCGCAAGAGCCCGACGGCGGTCAACAACCTGGCCACGAACAAGCCCTTCGAGTGGTTCGAGAACAACGTGATCTACCGCGTGCCGACGAACTTTCCGGGTGCCGGGCGCGCGGTCTATCCGGGCTTTCTGCAGCACACCGGCTTCGTCGCGATGAACCCGGACCGCCACCTGAGTTCGCACTACGACTACTTCCTCGACCTGGTGCGCGGCGACGACGACAGCGCCGAGTTCCACCGCAGTTTCTACGACGAGTACAACGCGGTGCTCGACATGCCGGCCGAGTACTACCTGGACACCATCCGCACTGTCTTCCAAGACTTCGCGCTGGTCAACGGCACCTGGAAGGTGAACGGCCAGCTGGTGCGCCCACAGGACATCAAGACCTCCGCGCTGCTGACCATCGAAGGCGAGCTCGACGACATCTCGGGCGCCGGCCAGACACGCGCCGCGCACGACCTGTGCACCGGCGTCCCGAAGAGCCGCCAGTTCCACTACGACGCGGTGGGCGCGGGCCACTACGGCATCTTTTCGGGCCGCCGCTGGCGCGAGAAGGTCTACCCGACGGTGCGCGATTTCATCGCGAGTCATCAGGCGGGGGCCAAGGCGCCGGCCAAGGCTGCCCGCAAGGCCGCACCCGCCAAGAAGGCGGTCCGCGCCCGCGCCTGAGGACGGCGCGTTGAGCGAGACGAGCGCGCTGGCCCGGGCGCTGAACGACGCGCTGCCGCAGACCCAGTGCACGCGCTGCGGCTACGCCGATTGCCGCGCCTATGCCGAAGCAATCGCCGCCGACGAAGCCGCCATCAATCAGTGCCCGCCCGGCGGCGCCGAAGGCGTGCAGCGGCTGGCCGCCCTCACCGGCCGCCCCGCGCTGCCGCTCAACCCCGCGAACGGCAGCGAAGCACCGCGCCTGCTCGCGGTGATCGACGAGGCCTGGTGCATCGGTTGCACGTTGTGCATCAAGGCCTGCCCGGTCGACTGCATCGTCGGCGGGCCGAAGTCCATGCACACCGTGATCGACACGCTGTGCACCGGTTGCGAGCTGTGCATCCCGGTGTGCCCGGTGGACTGCATTTCATTGCACCCGGTGACCGGCGCGCGCACCGGCTGGCAGGCCTGGAGCACGGCGCAGGCCGGGCAGGCCGGCGAACGCTACGCCTGGCACATCGAGCGCGAGCAGCGCGACGAGCGCGAGCGCAGCGAACGCCTCGCCGCGTTGAGCACAATGCGGCGATGAAAACGCAAGACATCGCTCCATTCTTCGCCGCGCTGAAGGCCGCCAACCCCCAACCCGAGACCGAGCTCGAATACACCAACACCTTCGAGCTGCTGGCCGCGGTGTTGCTGTCGGCCCAGGCCACCGACGTCGGCGTGAACAAGGCGACGCGGCGGCTGTTCCCGATCGCCAACACGCCCCAAAAGATCCTTGCCCTCGGCCTGCCCGCGCTGACCGACCACATCCGCACCATCGGGCTCTACCGCACGAAGGCAAAGAACCTGATGGAGACCTGTCGGTTGCTGATCGAACGCCACGGCGGGATCGTGCCGCGCAGCCGCGAGGCGCTCGAAGCGTTGCCGGGCGTCGGCCGCAAGACCGCCAACGTCGTGCTGAACGTCGCCTTCGGCGAAGCGACCATGGCCGTTGACACACACATCTTCCGGGTGGCGAATCGCACCGGCCTGGCCCCCGGCAAGAACCCGCTGGCGGTCGAACTCGGTCTGCTGAAACGCGTCCCGGCCGAGTACCTGGTCGATGCGCACCACTGGCTGATCCTGCACGGCCGCTACGTCTGCCAGGCGCGCCGGCCCCTGTGCGAGCAGTGCGGCGTGGCCGCCTGGTGCGATGCCTACCCGGCCTTGATGCGGGTCGCGCAGAAACCGTGATCGCGACGTGCCGCCGAGCGCGTCTCATAATCCGGCATCATGCCGGCGCTCACTGACCTGCAAGCCATCTCCGGCCGACTGGAGCGCGGCGAGATCGACAGTGCGCAGTACCTCGACCAGTTGATGCGCTTTGTGGCGAGGCAGATCGGCTGTTCGCGTGCCGGTCTGCGCCTGCTGCTCGAGACGCCACAGGGCCGCACGATGCGCTGCATCGCGATGTACGACGCCCGCGTGGACCGCATGGTCAGCGCCGACGACATCGTTCATTCCAACGGTGACCTGTATTTCGAGCGGCTGCTGCACGACGGCAGCGTGACGATCGCGAACCCGCGCTCCGACCCTGCTGCGGTCGGGGCGCTGCGCGACTACCTGGCCGCGAACCAGGTGGTCTCGGCGATGGACATGAGTTTCTCGGTCAACGGCGTGCTGTACGGCACCTTCAGCTGCGAGCAGGCCGGCACACCGACCGAGTGGACGCAGCGCCAGCTGCAGGTGCTGCGCAAGATCGCCTCGCGGGCGAGCCTGACCTTGATGCACGTCATCAACACCGCTGTCGACACCGCGCCCGGCGCGCTGTGGGAAACCAGCACGCCGAACCGACTCGCGACGATGCCGATGCCCTTCGACCCGAAGCCCGAGTGAGGCGCGCCGCTAGCCAGCGGGCGGCAGCTCCGTGCGACTCGAATACGCCACGGCCGCCGGCCAGTCGGACGCAGCGGGCAGCCCTCGCCGATGGCACAACCAGCCTGCCGCACTGATCCAACCCGCGTGCCCCACCACGCAGCACGGCGCGCTGTCGACATGCTGGTCGAGGAACGACCGGCACCGCTGCAACAGTTGCTCGACCGACTCGCCGCCCCCCGGCGCGTGGTGTGCGAAATCGGCGCACCACGCGTCGACTGCGGCAGCACCGATCGCCTCCCAGCGTTGCCCGTCCCACGCGCCGAAATCGAGCTCGCTCACACGGGCATCGACGCGGCGCTGCCAGCCCCAGCGCGCGAGCCAGCGGCCCACGTCCGCGGCGCGCTGCAGCGGCGACGTCACGACGACACGCGGCGCGCGATGGCGTCGCGCCCACTGGCGGATGCGGTGTGCGAGTCGCTTGGCTTTGCGCCGGTCCACCGCCACATCGATGCGACCGACGCAACGACCGGCCACGTCGCGCGGCTTCGGGTGCCGCCACACGACCACGCTCATCAGGCAACCTCCGTGCTTCGCACTGCGGTATTCGCCTTGGGAACGGCCCGGCGGCTCATGCCCAGCGCACGGCGCCCAGCCAGCCGAGCAACACCAGCAGTTCGGTGATCTGCTGCGTCGCGCCCAACCCGTCGCCGGTGTAGCCACCCAGCCGCCGCTGCAGCCAGCGCGCGCACCACACCGTGCCGGCAAGCGCGAGCAGCAGGCCGACGAGCAACGCCATCCATTGCGCGGGTCGGTGCCACACGATGAGGACAGCGACCAACACGACCCACGTCAGCGCGACCAACACACCCGCGCCACCGATTCGCTGCGCCATCGGCTTGGCCTTCGCGTGCTCGACATCGCCGGCATACGGCAGCCAGCGGATCAGCGTCACGGCCGCGGCGCGGCTCGCGGTGTGTGCGATCAACAGCGCCGGCACCGCCAGCGCCAGCGGCAAGGCCGTCAGCGTCGCGGCTTTCAGCCCGAGCATCAGCACCAGGCCGATCGCGCCGTAGGCGCCGATGCGCGAGTCCTTCATGATCGCGAGCGCACGCTCGCGGCCGACCGCGCCGCCGAGCGCGTCGCAGGTGTCGGCGAAACCGTCTTCGTGAAAGCCGCCGGTGAGCAGCACGCTCGCGGCCATTGCCAGGCCGACCGCCACGGCCGGCGGGAACACCAGGCCCGCCAGCACCAGCACCCCCGCCGAGACCGCGCCGACGCACAACCCGACCACCGGGAAGTGACGCGCGCTCCGGTTCAGCCAGTCGGGCTCGAAGCCGACCCCCCTTGGCACCGGCACGCGCGTCAGGAACTGCAGCGCGATGAAGAACAGGCGCAGCTCGCGGATCACGCGTCGCCTCGGTCCGACACGCCGGCGCTCTCGAAGCTCGCCATCTGGTTCAGCAAGCGCACCGCGCTGTCGATCAGCGGCCACGCGAGCGCCGCACCCGAGCCTTCGCCCAGGCGCAGGCCGAGGTCCAGCAACGGCGTCGCCCCCAGGTGCGCAAGCATGCGCGCGTGCCCGGCCTCGTCGGAGCGGTGCGAGAACACGCAGTAGTCGAGCACCGCCGGCACGAGCCGCGCGGCCACCAGCAGCGCCGCACCGCAGATGAAGCCATCGACGACGACGACGCGGCGCTCGCTCGCCGCCTGCAGCGCCGCGCCGACCATCATCGCGATCTCGAAACCGCCGAGGGCCGCGAGCACGTCCAGGGGTTGCGCGGCCGAGGCGTGGCGCCGCAGCACGCGGTCGAGCACGTCGCGCTTGCGCGCGAGGCCGGCATCGTCGAGGCCGGTGCCGCGCCCGACGCACTCGGCGATGTCGACATCGGCCAGACGCGCCAGCAGCAGCGCCGCGCTCGAGGTGTTGCCTATGCCCATCTCGCCGAGCAGCAGCACGTTGCCCGGCAGATCACGCGCGAATTCGATGCCGGCCGCAATGGCCTGCGTGCATTGCGCCGCCGTCATCGCCGGCCTGCCCAGCGCACTCGCGGTGCCGGGCGCGATCTTGCGGTCGACCAGGCCCACACGCGGCGCGAAGTCGTGACGCACGCCGGCATCGACGACCGTGAGCGCGAGGCCGTGCTGGCGCGCGAGCACGCTGACGGCCGCGCCGCCGCCGAGGAAGTTCTCGACCATCTGCCAGGTCACGTCGCTCGGGTAGGCCGACACGCCGTGCGCCGCCAGACCATGGTCGGCCGCGAACACGACGAGCTGCCGCGTGTGCAGCACCGGCGCTTCGCTGCGCTGGATCAGGCCGATCTGCAGCGCCAGTGACTCGAGCCGGCCGAGCGCGCCGCGCGGCTTGGTCTTCTGGTCCAGGCGGTGTTGCAGGCGCTGCGCGAGAACGGCGTCGGCGATGGGGGTGATGACGGGCAAGGCGGTCATGGGACGGGTGCAAGGGTTCAAGGTTGAAGAAGGCGGTGCAGCACATCCGCGTCGAAGTGATGATCGATGAAATCGGCGAGGCCGTCGAACACGCTGTCCAGCGTGCGCACGGTCGCACCGAACAGCGCCTGCATCGCCGCAGGCGATTCGAACAGGCCGTGGGCATACAGACCCAGCACGGGGCCCTGCTGCCAGCCGATGGGCTCGCCCGCGGCGTTGCGCAGCGCGACGCGCGTGCCGGCCATCGCCTCGGTGCGGCCGTGGCGAATCTCGTAGCCACCGAAGCTCGCTTGCGAGAGTGCGGCCCAATCGCCTTCGAGCGCGTCGAAGCGGGCACGGGTGTGGCGCAGCAGCTTGCGGCGCTCGAACTGCGTCGTCAGCGGCAGCAGGCCCAGACCCGTCGCCGCGCCGTCGACGCCATGCGGATCGCGCAGCTCGGTGCCCAGCATCTGCAGGCCGCCGCAGATGCCGAGCACGCGCCGGCCGGCCGCCGCGTGGCGCGCGATCGCGGCGTCCAGCCCTTGCGCGCGCAGCCACGCGAGGTCGCCGCTGGTGTGCTTGGAACCGGGCAGCACGACCCAGTCGGCACCCTCCAGCGCGGCCGGCGTGCGCGCCCAGCGCAGCCGCACCGAGCCCGCGGTGCGCAGCGGCTGAAACTCGTCGAGGTTGCTGATGTGCGGGTAGGCGACGACCGCGATCACCGGGCCGGTGGCGCTGCCGCTCGTGGCCTCGTCGAACACGCCGTCCTCCTCGGGCAGGCCGTGCTCGCGCCACATCGGCAGCACCGCCACCGTGGGCACGCCGGTGAGCTGCAGCAGCTGCTGCGGGCCTGGCGCGAGCAGGCTCGCATCGCCGCGAAAGCGGTTCAGCACGAAGCCACGGATGCAGGCACGTTCGGCCGCCGGCAGCAGCTGGTGCGTGCCGAACAGGTGGGCGAACGCACCGCCGCGGTCGATGTCGGTCACGAGCAGGCAGCGCGCCCGTGCCTCGCGCGCGCTGCGCATGTTGATGTAGTCGTGCGTGTGCAGGTTGATCTCGGCCGGCGAGCCCGCGCCTTCGAGCACGACCAGGTCGTTCTCGGCCAGCAGCGCATGCAGTGCGCCGCGCGCGAACGGCCACAGCCGCTCGCTGCGCTCGCGCCACGGCACGGCGGCGAAATCGGCCCGCACCCGGCCCATCACGACGACCTGGCTCGCGGTATCGCGCTCGGGCTTGAGCAACACCGGGTTCATGCGCACGTCGGGCACGGCGCGCGCGGCCAGCGCCTGGAAGTACTGCGCGCTGCCGATCTCGCCCAGTTCACCATCGAGACCCGGCACGACGCGCGCGTTGTTGCTCATGTTCTGCGCCTTGAAGGGCGCGACCTTCAGACCTTGACGCGCGTACCAGCGGCACAGCGCGGTTGCGAGCCAGCTCTTGCCGGCGTGGCTGGTCGTGCCCAGCACCATGACGGCACGCGCGCTCATCCGAGCCTGAGCAACCACGCCGCGATGGCGAGCGCGACTGCGACACCCGCCGCGCGCCCCGCACAGGCCAGCGCGCGCTGCACATGCACCGCCTGGGGCGATGGCGCGGCCTCGTTCAGCGCGTACACGCCCGGCTTGCGCAGCCGCACGCCGAGCCGCAAGGCCATTGCGCCCATGGGCCAGCCGCCGTTCGGCGACGGTGTTAAGCGGGCCTGCGCTGCCAGCCGCCGCGTCGGCACCAGCAGCAGCGCAGCGGTGAGACGCGCCGGCAACCACGACAGCACGTCGTCGGCGCGCGCGCTCCACTTGCCGGCCCATTCCCACGCGCCGCGGTAGCCCCACATCGCGTCCAGCGTGTTCGCGAAACGGTAGACCGCGGCACCGGGCAAACCGAACAACGCATACCAGAACAGCGGCGCGACCAGCGAGTCGTTGAGGTTCTCGGCGACCGTCTCGATGGTGGTCTCGCGGATCAGGTCGGCGTCGAGCACCTGCACGTCGCGGCTGACGAGGCGCGCAAGGCGTGCCCGCGCCGCGTCGACACCCTCGCCCATCGCCGCCTCGACCGCAGCGGCCTCGCCGCGCAGCATGCGCCACGCGAAAGTGGGCTTGAGCAGCACCGCGAGCAGCGGCACCGCGAGCCACTTTGAGGCGCTCAGCAACGCATGCTGCAGCGCCCAGGCAAGTAGGCCGATGAACGTGGCGCCGAACAGCCACGCGAGCGCGCCGCCGACGAACGCCGCTGCCGGCGGCACGCCCAGCAGACGTCGCCCGATCGGCGCAAACAAGCGTCCCAACCACGCGACCGGGTGCCAGGCATCGCGCGGCTCGCCGAAGCGTGCGTCGATCGCCCACGCGAGCGGCACGGCCAGCGCCAGCGTCAACGCAGGCGGCCAGTTCATCGCGGCGCGAGGCTGAGCGATTGCATCACCAGCTCGACCGGTGGCATCGGCGGGCGGGCCTGCACGACCCGCTGCTCGCCGTTGAGCAGCACCAGCGCGTGATCGAACCCCGGTGCGTCGAACACAAAGGTGTGGAACTCACCGCCCTCGCCGCACGGACACACGCCGGCCGGCAGCTGCGCGAGCAGCGCCGCATCGTAGTCGCGGCCGCAGAACGAGGCGTCCAGCCAGCGCGTGTCCACGCACACCAGCCGCGCGCGGATGCCCTGCGCCAGGATCCGCCGTGCGATGTCGGCGCGGGCGATGCCCCAGAGCGGGAACACCGCCACGAGGCCGGCGCGCGCACACGCCGGTTCCAGCCAATCGCGGTGCGCGACAAGGTCAATGTCGCCGAACACCAGGTGCGTGTGGCCGGTCGCGACGATCTGCGCGAGTTCGGCGTCGAACACGCGCGCGTACTCGCCGGCGGGCACGCAGGCCTGGCGCCAGGTGCCGCCGGCGGCCTGCACCTGCGCCGCGATCAACGCCGGTTCGAGTGCGTGCGACTTGCTCGTGCCGTCGGGCTCGCACATCGTCAGAAAGGTCTGCACGTCCAGGCCTTGCTCGCGCGCGAGCATCCACGCGAGGCACGAGTCCTTGCCGGCGCTCCAACTGATCGCGGCGCGTGTGGCCATCAATCTTCGATGCCGCGCTGCGCCGGCACCCCGGCTTGAAAGTGATGCTTGTGCATCAGCATCTCGGTGACGGTGTCGGCAGCATCGATCAGCTCCTGCGGTGCGCCGCGGCCGGTGAGCACAACGCTGACGTTCGCAGGCCGTTCGCGCAGGCAGCTCAGCACCTCGTCCAGCGGCAGCCAGCCGTAGCGCAGCGGGTACATCACCTCGTCGAGCACGACCAGAAAGTGCTCGCCCGCGCGGATGGTGGCCGCGGCGCGCGCCCAGCCGTCGCGCGCGAGCTGCGCA
>Ga0307509_10010187_pt1 | contig 11562 bp, 5 predicted proteins | sample 10_EM_MG_FD_202245 | JGI IMG/M metagenome (GOLD analysis project Ga0307509, IMG submission 202245) | Populus trichocarpa ectomycorrhiza microbial communities from riparian zone in the Pacific Northwest, United States - 10_EM | ecosystem: Host-associated > Plants > Roots > Unclassified | place... | reverse complement strand
TCTGGAAGCGTGGGATGTGGCGGGGCGTTGCAACGCAAGTCAGGACGCACAGGACGCATGGGACGCAGGAGATGCGTCGCTTGCGTCAGGACGCAACACCGACGGATCAGACGCAGGGTCCGTTTTTCCTGATGTACAACTTGTCAAAAGGGCACAACGGACATCCACTACAGTTTTGAAAATGGTTAGCGCTACCTCAACCTCAACACCGATGGCAGAGTGCATTGACCACTATTCCACAATATTTGATACCAGCGATCATATCCCCAATTTTGAGGCTATACGACCTGATCATATGCCAAATTCTCCTTCCCACTCTCGAAATACAGTTGTATCTTCTATACTACCAAACATACCTCCATGTTCTACATTTGATGAAGCTACTCTGCTTGGATCTGGTCTGCTTGATACCGTTACTACCGACAAAATCAAGTTCCAACTCGGTCGAATGTCTAGCACCTCCTCTTGTGGTAGTGATGGGATTACAGTTATCATGTTACGCCACTTGCTTGAAACAACCTTTCCCCAACATTTATGCCAACTCTACCATGCATGTTTACGGAGTGGACAAACACCAGCCAGATGGAATAAAGCCCTTGTTTACCCTTTGTGCAAGGATCGGAAAAAGCCCTATACAGCAACCAACTCGTGTCCAATTAGCCTTATATGTCTATTCCGCAAACTCTTTGAGTCACTTATCCTTCCCGTTGTCTCAGCATCAGGAAATATGTCGTACTCCGGTATTCAAGCAGGCTTTCGCTCCGGCTACTCAACACTCACCAATGTTCTCACACTGCATCACCTGATTGAAGCAGATGCAGCACGGCATATCGTCTTCCTTGATTTTGCCTCAGCTTTTGACAGAGTTGGCTGGCCATACTTGCAACAAGAACTCAAAGAACAGGGGATCAATCCTCTGGTACTGCAACTTGTCTATCAGCTCATGTATCGGGATATGTCATACTCACTTATTGTCAATGGTTGTCAGTCTCAAAAACAACCTCGTACTTGTGGCCTTCTCCAAGGATCTCCCCTCTCTCCCATCTTATTCAACCGCTTCATCAATAGTCTATTACACTCTCTCAATTGGAATAGTCAACCTACCTTTCCCTCCACCTTATTCTTTGCAGATGATGGAGTCCTCATTGCACCTACAATCCCCAAGGCTCAAAGTCTCTTGAACCAGGCTTCTACCTGGGCAGATATGCATGGAATGTCCTTCAATATACCAAAGTGTGCTTATATGGTTACCAATCAACCTATCCGTCCCTATCTGCCGCATACGCTCACTCTCAACAACCACCCTATTCCCCATGTCACTTCCTACAACTATTCAGGAGTTACCTTTGCCAGTAAAGGAATAGATTTCGTCAACCAGGGAATTCTGCTCTGTCAAAGGGTTGAGAGCTGCCTTGCTGGAATGCGGTGGTTTTCAGATACCTGGGCTTCACGAATACGATTGAACATCTTCAAAAGCATCCTTCTACCAACACTTGAATATTCCCTTCCGTTGCTCTATGCCAATTACAAACACAATTGCAAAGCTCAAGAATGGATAACACTTACTAATGCCTACAACAATTGTCTGACCTGGATCGCTGGAGGTAATGCAAAACGTCCTCATATTACGGCACATCTATTAGGGCTACTTCCCTTCATGGATCGAGCACAACATCTGTTTACCAGGTTTTATTTACATCTCATGGCCATGGCACCTTTGAATCCACTCAGGGCTATTCTCGATCGCAGTAACTGGTATCCCAAGTCTAATCACTTTATGCGAATTCACAAGCACGACCCGCTACTTTCACAGTTTCTGAACCCCCCACCTGCATTCACAAAACACCTCTGCAACCTTCAACATACACCTATTACTCTTCTCCGTGATACTGTCCTTGAGGAACTCTCAACAACTAAGTTTACTCAAATCCGTAGCACAATTGGGCCTCACTCTTCAAAGCTATTACAAGTTAGCATGGTTAGCAATCGGGTGCCAGGTCTTGACTGTGATATAGTTCTCAATGCACCTACGGCAGATCAAGCTCGATTCCTGGCATGGCGACGTGGAGTATTTGGCTGGGGACGTAAATGCCTTTGTGGAGAACGCTTTGACCGTGGACATACCAAGTGTATGCCATATCCCAATCCTGGCCTCACTCCAGAGCGACAGTTCATCTATGAACTTGACCGCTACCTAATCGATCCAAACACCAAGTACACTATTGTGGACTATCTTCTCAAAAACGGACTCTGGAATCAGGCACGAAATATTCTCAACGCGTGGACACTCACCATGTCCAACCTACTAAAGACCAACACTACCCACCATTAGTACTGGCACAATTCAAAAATCCAAAAACATTGGTTTGACTTTTATTCTTTATCTTGATTATTTTGTTTACTTGCACTATTACTCTTTCATATCTTGCATCTTATAAGACTTTCCTCTGTTCTGATTATGATTTTCACACTTGAATTACAAGATTTATTTATTTCTTGTTCGCGATTTATCCCACACGTTTTTACTTACCGATCTGTCATCTGTTGTGTTCTCTCTTATTCCTTTACACAAAGTTTATTCATATTTCCTCTATGTCTTTCCACAAAAGCCCTCTGTTTATTTATAAACGCATCCTTGCACTGCATTAATTGACTGCTATTTCTTTCTATAAAGGTTCTTGTCTTCTTCTCTTTCTTAAAAGTGCTTCCTGTCTCCTCTTACACGGCCGTCAGGTAGGGCCTCGTACTCCTGATCACGCATGCCTCTGAGTAGGCCTTATTTGCTCAGCCTGGTTTCGGTTATCACAGGTCTTCTGCTGACTCTCGATTCGTTCCCCAGTACTAATACTTCGGTATTAGTACCCGCCCCGGTGCCTGGTTTGGGCCTTATACTTACCCGCTGCCACTGTTGCTTTGTTGTTTCCTTCATTGCAGATGTCTCTGCCTATTGTGCAGCTGTCTTCTTACTTGTTGTGTTATGCTTCAGACTTGGTTGTGTTCGTGTCGACTGTGTACCTAGTGAGCTTGCTGCTACGTTCCTGTCTCTAAGATCAATACACTTAACTCCTAACCCTAAGGTTGGCTGGTCATATCTGGAGACGGAGCTCAAAGCTCAAGATATCAACCCCTTAGTCCTAAGGCTGATACACCAACTCATGTTCCAAGATATGAGCTTTTCACTGATTGTGAATGGTTGTCCATCAGCACAACAGAATCGCAATTGTGGACTGTTACAGGGCTGACCCTTATCCCCAATCCTCTTCAATCGGTTTATCAACAGTCTTCTGCAATCACTCAACTGGCAATCCAGACCAAGCTTTCCTTCTGCTCTATTCTTTGCCGATGATGGGGTCATTATTTCACCAACAATACAACATGCCCAAAGTCTTGTTAATATGGCCACTCGCTGGGCTGATCAACATGGAATGGCTTTCAATATTGGAAAATGTGGCTATCTACGAACCCATACCGCTGCTAAGACCCCGATGCCCCCCTCTATCCTTCTCAACAACCAGCCAATCCCATCTGTCAGTACCTACAAGTATTTGGGTGTTATGTTTGACTCTAAAGGTATCAACTTTGAGGCACAGAGTACCCTGCTCTGTGAAAGGGTGGGAAGGCAGCTTGGTGCCCTTCGTTGGTATTCTTCTTCCTGGTGTCCACGCATACGGTTCAACATTCTCAAAAGCATACTTCTACCAACACTAGAATATTCTCTGCCTCTTCTCTATGCTCATTTCCTCAAGGATCGAAAGTCAAAGGCTTGGGTTACAATGAATACCGCGTACAACAATTGTCTTCAATGGATAGCTGGAAGCGCTGCCAATCGCCCCTATGTCACCTGTCATCTACTGGGCCTCCTTCCACTCAAGGATCGTGCACAATACCTTCATTCTCGCTTTTACCTTCATCTTCTTAGTATGGACAAGAATAATCCATTACAGGCAATCCTGGACAAGAATCTCTGGTATCCCAAGACCACCCACAGGATAGCTGTCCGAAACCACCATCCTCTCCTCTTCCAATTTCTCAACCCACCTGCAGTATTCACCCCTCATCTCCCTAACCTTGGTCAGACATCTCTTCCTGTTCTCCGTGAGAAAATTCTCCAAGACCTTTCCCTTCAAAAGTACAATCAGATACGATCGGTAGACGCCAAGTCTCCTAAGCTTCTCCAAATTTGCACTCCTGGACTACTGACTGACCGCGTTCCTGGAATGGATTGTGACTCTGTACTCACCGCTCCTGCAGCAGACCAAGCCCGCTTCCTCGCTTGGCGTCGTGGTGTCTTTGGCTGGGGACGCAAATGTGTTTGTGGAGAGAGATTTGATAGAGGTCATACTACTTGTATGCCTTATCCTGACCCAGGCCTCACTGCAGAACAACAATTCATCCTAGATCTTGATAGTGAGCTTCTTGATCCTGGTATCAAGTACCTCATTGTGGATTTTCTACTCAGCCAACGGCTCTGGGATAAGGCACGCATGATACTCGACTTCTGGGCACTTACCATGTCCAATCTACTAAGGGCTAATGCTCCTGCACCATAGCCTTTTCTTATTTTTTATTTTTCTTCCATGTTTTGACCTGTTGTTCTTGTCCTGGTCTTAGTGTGTGCAATTCGTTGATCATTTCTCCTTATACTGTATGCAAGTCGAGTTTCTTTACTTATTATTGTTATTTTGGCTATATTAAAAGTTTGTCTTATATTTCTCATGATTTCTCTCCTCTTTTTATACATCTTTCATCTGATTTGACAAATGTTACTGCTTCTTTTCTGCACTGTTATTCGTTGTTTGTTCTCTTTCCCTGTCTTGTTCTCTTTCGGCCTGTGGGTAGGGCCTTGTACTCCCACTCACGAGGGGTGCTGAATATGCGCTTGCCTGTATGGTAGCTTTCGAGTTGTAGGCAGGCTGCCAGTGCTGGGCTTGCTTGGTAACCTGTCTCCTCTGAACTGCACCCTGGGTACTGCTACAACAGTAGTGGTACCCACTACTGTGCCTGGTATGGGCCTTATTCATATCCTTTGGAGTTGTTCTGCAGTTGTTGTTTCCTTCATCTCAGTTGCCTCTTACCTTGTTGTAATTGCCTTCTCACATGTTGTGTTTCCTTCTCAGACTCTCCAATGTACCCGCCCTGGCAGTAGGTTTGGTCCTGTACTATACTCTGTCTCTAGATCAATCAACTTAATTCCTAACCCTAAGTCTGGGACCAGTCCAAACCAGACCGGACCACCCAAGTTAGTCGGGTCCAGTCATCGCCATCACTAGGACTGGCCAGCCCGGTCCCGCCTCCAAGACTTGACCGGTCGGACTATTCGGAACCCTGCATATGATACCATGTGCGCTTCCTTTTGCCTGAGCTCATCCCGACTCCTAGGGCAGGGAGACTGAGCGCAACCTAATCCAGAATTCTCTGTGTGTTCTGCGATGCCAAGCTGCCTACTTTCCTGAAATGGAACCTGATCAAATATTTCTGATCGTGTTGCCCCAATTTTATCACGCATACTCTCACCCCAGAATTAAAAAATTAGCACTATCGACACTGTTAGTCCCATATCTTAGAGGACATATTTGGAGGATTTTTTTGGTCAAAAACATCGATCGCCATTTGATTGTTTTATTGTATGTGATGTGTTGTTTTCTTCAATAATTTCAAAGTGCTTATCATTGCGCTCAGTCTCCCCGCCCTAGAAGACCCCCAAAGTTTAGTTGAGAGTATGGTAAATTGAGTACAGGCTGTGATAGAGGCAGACGGTTGGTATACAAAATATTAGTGGAATGGGACGCATGGTAAAAAAATTTCCGGTTGGTGCCTAGACATGTTTAATTATTTTTAATATGTGACAATAGCTATCTAAGAAGGAGCCTCAACACCCGTGACACACATTTCGTATCAGCCTGACCCCGCTCTTCTCCAATCCCAGGAATATCAATCATACTTTGTACCTCCTCCTCCTCCTCTTGAATATTAGAAGCAGCAAAGCTCGGAAGATGTCTCAATACACCGCCAACGATAACAACAACTGCTTTAACTATACCCACTCATTTAATAATGTGTGGAACAACTGTACTGTTGCCGATGATCGGCCTCAACTCTTAACCTGGCTATCACCCCTGGAGCCAGGCTTACGACATCGCGACATTCGCGAGCGCCGTGTCAATGCGGTTGGGGAATGGCTCGTACAAAGTGCGGAATTCAGACGATGGTGCGGGTTGAGTGGGGAAGGTAAAGATGCTAGCACAGTTCTATTTTGCTATGGAGATCCGGGGGTCGGCAAGACGTTTATTAGGTAACGAAGATTATTCTGCGAGGAGACAAGCAAGAGAACCTGTGTTAACAAACCACGATGACAGTTCGCTAGTGGTAGATCGGCTGTGTGAGCAGGCCAGAGGACAAAACACCCTCATCACATGTTTCTACTTCGACTTCGCTGCACGTAAGGAGCAGTCTGCGACCAATATGTTGGGTTCCTTGTTGAAACAGATGATTAGTGGAATGGAGAGGATTCCGGAGGAGATATCGAGGGCCTTCCGGGAGCAGAAAAAAGCCATTGGTGGATGTGGACCACAACTCGTTGATATCGTAAATATGCTACAAGCTCTCATGTCCTCACAACCTACATTTATATGTATTGACGCCCTCGACGAATGTGTCGGAGTGCAACGAGTGAGAGTCCTTGATTCGTTGAAACAGATTCTTGAGAAGTCCCCGGCCGCCCGGATATTCGTGACCGGCAGGCCCCACATTCGAACGGAGATGGAAAAGCGTCTTTCTGAACAAATGATAAGTGTGTCTATATGTCCCGCCAAAGGCGATATTATCGCATACCTTCGTGTGCAACTAGGCGAGGACGAAACGCCAGATGCGATGGATGAGACTCTAGAGGCGGAAATTTTGGAGAAGATTCCCGAGAATATATCCGAAATGTACGTTGGGGCAAGGAAATTCATCTTACATGATCCGCTAATAGATATATTTAGATTTCTACTGGCTTCCCTAAATATCGAGGCAATCTTGAAAGAATCAACAATATACCGGAGACGAGAAAGGCTGAGAAAAATAACGGGCGGATTGGAATTGGGAGATGCGTACGGTGCGACGATAGAACGGATAAAGGCGCAGGGTGGGGATAAACCGAGACTGAGGGTGGGAGCTTTGATGTGGATCAGCCATACGGAACGGCCGTTGAGTGCGGATGAGCTCTGCCACGCCCTAGCAATTGAGCTGGGCTCCGCGGATTTCAATACTGATAACGTTCCTTCAATGTCTACACTAGTGGGCTGCTGTCAAGGGCTTATAACCGTGGATGAGGAGGCATCAACTGTGCGGCTAATCCACTTCACTCTACAAGATTATCTTTCCACCTCCCCCGATATTTTCGGTTCACCTCATTCGGCAATGGCTGAGACCTGCCTGACCTATCTAAATTCCGAGCAGGTCAAGGCTATTCCGGCTGATTTCCCTCCCAAAATCCTTAACATGCCCTTTCTAAAATATTGTTCTCTCTATTGGGGAGCACACGCAAAAAAGGAACTCTCGGACTGCGCAAGATCACTTGCGCTGCAGCTGCTCCAGGAATGCGATGGCCACATATCCATCAAATATCTTTTGGAAGAACAAAGGTATCGGTATCCCAAGGGTACGTGTGGGAGTTTGACGTTCAGCGGGCTACACTGGGCATCGTTCTTCGGGGTCATTCAGGTTGTGAATGATTTGATAGAAATGGGATGCTATGATACCGACGGGCTGGATTTTTTTGAGCACACACCGCTTGCATGGGCTGCCCTCAATGGCCATGAGGAAGTAGTGAAAATATTACTCGGGCGGGGGGAGGTCAACCCCAACAAGGAATGTGATTCCGGAACACCCCTCATGCTTGCCGCTTCCCGTGGGCACGAGGGAGCGGTGAAGGCCTTGCTTGGGCGGGGAGAGGTCAACCCCGGCCAGGCAAATCGTTGGGGCCTGACCCCGCTCTCATTCGCTGCCGCGCATGGACATGAGGGGGTGGTGAAAATACTGATCGGACGGGAAGAGGTCAACCCCCACAAGCCAAATAATTTCGGCAGGACACCGGTCATGAGTGCGGCTCAGAGAGGACATAAGGAAGTGGTAAAAATACTTCTCGCGTATCAAGAGGTCGACCCCAACAGGCCCCATACCTGGGATGCAGCACTACTCTGGTATGCAGCTACGGGTGGAGATGAGGAGGCGGCAAAAATACTACTCGGGCGTGAAGAGGTTGACCCCGACAACCCAGATCATGGTGGTGGGGCACTGCTCTTGTGTGCCGCTTGGAAGGGGCATGAGGGAGTAGTAAAAATATTACTCGGTCGTAAAGAGGTCAATCCCGGCAAGCCAGATAATCGCGGCCTAACACCCCTTTTATGTGCCGCCTGGCGAGCGCATGAGGGAATAGTGAAAATGCTACTCGGGCGGGAAGAAGTCAACCCCGACGAGCCGACCTCTTGGGGCAAAACACCGCTTTCGTTTGCTGCTGGGTATGGACATCAAGAAGTAGTGAAAATGCTACTTGGACGGAAAGAGGTCACCCCCGATAAGGCGGATTATCAAGGCAAAACACCGCTTTTATATGCTGCTGGGTATGGACATCAGGAAGTGGTGAAATGCTACTTAGACGGAAAGAGGTCACACCTGACAAGCCGGATAATCAGGGCAGAACTCCGCTTTTGCACGCTGCTAAACACGGACATCAGAAGGTGGTAGAAATACTACTTGGGCGGAAAGAGGTCACCCCCGATAAGGTGGATGATCAAGGCAAAACACCGCTTTTATATGCTGCTGGGTATGGACATCAGGAAGTGGTGAAAATGCTACTTGGACGGAAAGAGGTCACACTTGACATGCCGGATAATCAGGGCGGAACTCCGCTTTCGCACGCTGCTAAACATGGACATCAGAAGGTGGTAAAAATATTACTTGGGCGTAAAGAGGCCCCCGATAAGCCGGATGATCAAGGCAGAACACCACTTTCGCATGCTGCTGGGTATGGACGTCAGGAAGTGGTGAAAATACTCCTCGGACGGAAAGAGGTCACACCCCATAGGCCGGATGATCAAGGCAAAGCACCACTCATGTACGCAGTTAGGCGTGGCCACAAGAAAGTGATAGCACTCTTACAGTCCTACGAACTGCCAACCCCCAACCCGACTTGAGCCCTAGGAGACACCACCTCGTGAAAATTACCCCATTCCTTCCCTTCCAGGCCGTGTTGTTCGTGGAGGTTGTCTGTGGACATTACCCTTTCCCGGCGAAGGTACACCCCTCTGAGGTGGGAGTGCGCACTGATATTATCACCGACTTGTGAAACTCACTGTCTATCAGCCGAGTGATGAGATATGAGTTTCTGTTCATAGGGTATATTAGGGTCCAGTTGGTGGGGTAAAATAGTTCTATTATAGCAGGAGGGTTCATTTTACAGCTTTCGGTTTTCACTCAATCATATTTTCTTTCCCTCGAGTTGTAAATTCTTCCCTGCGCCTTTTTTATCTTTTTTTCTTTCTCCTACTGTTTTTTTCCCCTTCCTCTTCCTTTTCTCTCCACCCACCCTCTTCCACTGTGATGGATAAACTGTACATAGAGCTTTTTTCTCTCTCCCCTCGATAGAGGAACTGTGGTGCGATAGACCAAAGGCTCCTGATGCAATTGCGCGTAATATAAAGACCGGACCCGGATCTATCATAGGTGGCCGGTCAACATAAATTATAAGTTGCTGCTTAAGCAATGGTACAATATTGTACTTGGCGGATACCGACTAGCTGCCCCAGCCAGAGACGTGAGAGGGTGGGAGCCTAGGAGACTGGCTTTTCATTTCACTCACTAGCCTCGCCCGTCCCGCGATCAATTTGAGGGTACGAAAATACGAGCAGAAAAATAATTAGTGAAGTATTAATACATTGCTCGGTATATTTGGAGACTACTATTCTCTCCCGGTGCGGGCCCCCGAAATGCCGCCGAATGCTCACCACCACAGTACGTGTTCCGGGCCGGCGGGAAAGGGCATCCCGGGGCCTCTTGGCCAGAGGCCACTCAGAAATACCGAGCTTCCAATTAACCTAAGATGGGGTCAACGAAACATAATACCCTCTCCGTAGCCGCCGTACCAAGGATATTTTGGTCTGGGCCGAAAGTAGAGGGACCAAAGAGTTCACAGCCTTGCACGGTTCCATCCACTGACGAATCGGAGGGGGAAAATGCTGGCAAAATAAATGGTACTTATCTTTTGTGCGTAGTGTCGGTTGAGTCAGAATTAGTATAGTGTGATAGGATATCCGTACAATACCCCACTGCAGAGCGAGTCCACTATATCGCGAGAATACGCAAAATAACAATAATTGCTGTCCTATAAAAGCTAGGTGGGCATTCTCGCTTTGCCTCATACTCGTCTCGCCGTGGGTGGCGGCGGACTACGGTTAGGTTTCCGGTCAGCGAGGGGAGAGTGGATGCTCAGGCTCAGTAAAGCGGGGCTCTAGCCACCCGGGTAGGAGTACGCTATGAGCAGCCACAGATTCTCGGTCTGCTCGTGTGTCGGTAGGAGCTACTCGCGATGGGGGTTTCAGTTTCCGGGCATTTGCTTTTAGCCGACCGTGCTATGAGCGTTGTGTGCTAAATTTGAGAGTTAACTTCCAACAAGATAGAATACTGGTGAGCGATTAGAGTCCCAACCGTTCCCGCGACGAATTCGGGCGACGAACACGGGTACTGAAACGATGACTTTGGTCCGGGCAGATAGTATTCTCTCGTAAGCGATACTAACCCCAAAGCAAAGAAAAGAACGAAACGAATTGAACGGAGAAATGATATCACTATCAGGAAATGAAACAGTACCGCTGTGGGCAATCGCCGCTCGCACAATGGGTAGAGTTAAAGAAATCGATGATGATGATAAAAGGAACCCGCAAAGAAAGAAGTAAACTCTCGATCAAACACAAGATCGGAGCCGTCTGTGAACATGTCGTTGTTCTCTGGTGCGCTCTTTTTTTTTTCCCCCGCTAAGGCTCTGTTGCCTCCTCTCCTTCCTCTTAAACCCACGATCCTTCCCACTCCTGAGTAATCACTGCCCTCTCCACCGCTCGAACTAGCTAGCTATGTAAACTACCTGCTATAAACGTAAAATACAGGAAACAATTTAGTAAAATTAAGCAGGCCCAGTTTCAGCCCCACAGTACCGGTATCCGAACAACCGAGAACTATCCTGAAAGCATGCCGAGCAGCACCCCGCGACCCCCAACAAACAAAAAGATTGGACGTCCGGAAGATACGAACAGCGGGAGCCCTTATCCTACTTCTCTTAGCATGGAAGTACGCAAAGGGGAGAGGGAGACATACGCGGAAGAGAACGGATATGAGCGGTGATCCATGGAAGGATAAGAGCGCGGCTTCGTTATGATTTATATACACTTCTGTCTTTACCGTTGTGGGGTAGGGTCATATCATGGGGTAGTTAGACGGTCACACTTGGTGTTGAGCCCTGTTGTGACTCACCCACTTAGTAGATAGCTTGGCGTGCAGAATTTTCTGTATATAGCCTCTTCAACCTTC
>Ga0307509_10010186_pt1 | contig 11563 bp, 8 predicted proteins | sample 10_EM_MG_FD_202245 | JGI IMG/M metagenome (GOLD analysis project Ga0307509, IMG submission 202245) | Populus trichocarpa ectomycorrhiza microbial communities from riparian zone in the Pacific Northwest, United States - 10_EM | ecosystem: Host-associated > Plants > Roots > Unclassified | place... | reverse complement strand
ATATAGATCGTTAACGGGTAGCCTGACGAGACTTTGGATGCGTCCACGACGACGACTACCAGAATCACCACCACAATGATGACGGTGGCATTCAGGACGAGGACGGCGGAAGTTGATTTGAACGACGTCAAATATCAGCAGCAGGATTCCATAGTATCGAATCTTAAACGTGATGAAGCGAATTCAATACTTAATTGTTCGTTTTTTAGTGAATGGTACTCACCCAGAAGAACAAAAGCTTCCCAAGGTTCGTTCTATGCGGCTAACAAAGTATAAGCAGCCAGAAATGGGTTCAACCACATAACACTCACCCAGACGTACCTGATCTGCCAATTGCGGTGGAGGACTACCTGAGTTCATGGATTATTTTGAAGGAACATGAATTCACCAACTTCATCGCCTATTGTAAGTACTGCGTAGCGGTATAGTCATTAGCTGTATCACAAAAGCAGCTGCCACAGCAGTCTAAAGAACTTACAATAATCATATAGCCCGCACACTAGTCCTGATACTGGCGTTGCGCACCCGAGATATTAGCATGAACATATCCAGAGTTTGCCACGCCACCACTCACAGCAAATAGTTAGAGGGACGAAGTTACTTGCGGACAACTTGATCAATTTCGATTCGATGCTTTCATCTGCCATCCTTATGTCAGACTAAATCTATGTTGAGGGCAAGTATTTATACACTGCGTACATCAGAGAATGTCGTAGCCTCCTCGATTGGGCACCCTGGGCCCCGCAGTCCATTTACCTGGGGCGATGATTGATGTGGGGGTTTGTGCCCGAGGAAAGAATTGCAGTGATAACGCAGGCATGACGAAACGCTGAAACCGAGTGCGCAGCCCGGGTAGTGGGGACCATCCTAGCACTAAACGTACCCGCGATTAGTCCTCCAATACCTACACTGGCGGTTAGGTATACAGCCGTTATTATTAGTCTATCCACTTGTAAACACTGCCAAGCAGTGATCATTTAGGAAGTGGTTTAGTGAATTATCGGGTCCATCCTCTTCTTGTGTAGGGTCTGTCTGGCACCGCCGCTCATATTTACTCGAGTCCAACGCCCATCAATATCGAATAAGTAGCTAAGCAAGTATGTGAGTCGGGGTGTCAGAAGCCTTCCAGATATGCGAAAACGGAGTACTGTGTCCGGGTCAAAGGGTAAAGCTTTAAAGCGTAGCTTGTTGCTGTTTGGCTGTGTGTGGTAACGGCCCCACATCCTTCTACGCGCATGTTGCGCCCATGCGATGTTGCAGCAATTTTTTTTGCATCCTCCCAAAACCTTCTCGATCTCTCCAAACCTTGTCCGCTTACTTTGAAATGTCTAAAGTATTTCACGGTTGACGGTCTCGAGCCCTATTTTTGACTTGGACACTTCGGGCACAGGCCACAGTCTTACTCAGAATGAATCCTCTACGAGCACCCCACGCCTTTCATTGGGGTTATAGGAGGTTGAATGGAAAGGGGAAGAGTTGGCACGGTATACATCCACACTGGTCCTCGATCCACGCATTGATGTTCGTAGACATCACACTATGCTATGTATGTGGACAGCCCTTGTGGGTTCGTTCGATCGCCTTCCGTCACGGTTACCCCCTTTTTTCTTCGTTTTACTTGCACTTCCTTCCTATTCTCCGGGATGTTTCGTTTTCATGCAGCTTGGAAGGATCATTGTTTGTCGAAGGCATTGATCGCCATTCGTTGTCTCGGACTTGAGACCTTCCTCTGTGGAAAGACTGTTTCTCCACTCACCGCCCCATCGACATCCAGCCTGCGGTTGCACGAATCTCATCGGATTACATCATATGATCATCACTGGGCAGGGAATAACCGACCATATGCATGGGCATTCAATATTCAAGTTCGAGTGTCTTCCATGTCATTACTTGAGGAGTCATCGCTCGTAGGTGGATGGTGATTGAAGTATTGACTCACAGAAGGTTTCAGTGTAACTGGTTTGTAGACCTTCCCAACTTCCGTGTTCTATTCCATGACTGTCGTGCACTGCAGAACCCTGCTGCGCCATAATAGTGGAATACAGCAGTAGCTTCATCTCTTCCACATGCATTTGGCAGTGAATTACTGGGTGACCATTCGAGCCGTCGCTCCATCCCAGCAAGCCATTGTCCTCCAACACGTCAGATCCAGTACGAAATCCATCATCCTATCGACCACGTTCACCTTTAACTTGGGGGTTTCTCCTCCTTTTAGGCTTAGAGGCCAAAAATCTAAGGAATGGTATTCAGATGTCGATTGGAAACTTTATCGCCATTCCTTCATCCTCTTCTTTGTTTCGGCGTCCGGACATCACCTCAAAGGTATAATTAATCATCCGTGGCCAAAGTCTCCTCGCTTATCTTTTGGCGGGTAACTCTGGTGCGTTATTACTTCCAAGCCCTCGAAACCACTACACATTGTGCACTCTACCGGCCGAGAACGTCGTACCGTCCAAAAAATTCCCTGATTACATCTGGGTTGAGCGTGGATGCGTATGCAGGCGTGCGCCATTTCCCCTCGAATTCACTTCTGCGCGACGCTATGTTATCAGACATCTGTTGTGGTGTCTGGGTGGAGACGCGATGCTTTATTATCCGTCCTTTCACACACGCACTTTCTCATTCTTTGCCTTTCGAACGCGAATTGGATCTCTTTGGGGTCAAGAACGTTTTCTGTGCCGACTGTTTTCCTTTTTCCAGTCAATGTTAAATTCCAATCGTATGACCATTTCCTAGATTGTGTCCCTACATAATCATATCCTAAAGATTGGCTCCAGAGTATGCGCTCTTTATGTCTCCCTCCTGTGCTCGGGACCATACCCCATAGATGACGCATTACGCCTTCATCCTCAATGGCGAGGCCAAGACATGGTCTACTGATGATACTCTCGTCCTACTTGTTTCCGAGAAACACGCTCTGTTGCCATTTGAATGAGCAGCGAGCAATGAATATCTGCCTCCGTCCTCGCTGAGCGGCTGACACCGCATCAACGCATATTACTCGAAAACGATACATGGATTAGCAATTATCCTCGTCGATCTCCATGCTCTCCATGCCCCTTCTCCGAGTCTTGAGTAGCTCTCCTTGCCACTTCGCCCGCTTCAAACTTTCTGGGCTGTTCCTGTTCACAGCATTCTCTGCTTTTATTTGGCTGTGTATATGTGCACACGCATCATTCGAACCTGTTACCTCACAGGACTCTCATAGTGAATGCCTCCTATCCTTAACGACCATAACTCTCATGTTCGTACATAATCGGTCCTGTCTGTCGGCAATTGTATTGGTGATTTCGGATGTAGGACACATGCGGGAACTCCAGGATGTGAAGATACGACAATGCATTTGTGTTAAATGTATAGCCGATGTTCCAAGTCCATCCAAACCATGATTAGTGGTTTCTGCTGTGGTCGCTACGAAGCTCCGGTTTTCGGGTGGAGTGATTCTTGGGAGATCTATATCCGGGTTGCTGCGGATTATTCTCGGTGTGAGGGTTTCCTCTCTTGTTTGAGCCTACAACAGATTTCCATTACCGAGAACACGCGGCTCGGGTCTCATCCTGTTTCGCCGTTTGGTGATCCTCCTTCCTTTGAAACTTCCATGCCTAAATCACTCCATTTGCTTCTCACTTACCCACAATCAAAGCGAAAGGTGCCCGGTGGATGGACAAATGGTAGTGATTGCACACCCCGCATCATTCCACAGCAGCTTATGCCAAAGCCATATGCTTCTCATGATCAGTCACGCGTGTGTATCTCCGTTTTTAAAATCTAGGCAAACACGTCCGAGCGGCGGAGAGATTTCCAGTCACCATCCTCCTGGAATAAGCTCATAGTTAACCTTTATTCCTATCCGACGCGGGTCATAGAAATTGAGTGTTCTTTCCTATTCCTCCGTTTAACAGTGCCGAGCACTCGCGACCACTATCGATGAAGAATTTCCATCTTTGAAATCTAGGGAACCACGTCCAGATGACCTTGATTTCTAACCGACGCGGGCTATAGAATTTGTGTGTCCTTTCCTATTCCTCCCTTACAGTGCCGAGTTCTAGTGACCACTAATCGATGTAGAATTTAAACTGGGAAGATCGCACTTGTTATTCTCCATCGATGGCCATAAATTACAAAACTACGAAACCGACCGCTGGCGGCTTGTGGCACGCTGCAAACTTATCTTTCTTATTTTCCTTGCATCCTTATGCGAGAATTGACTCCCTTCGATTCATGACAAGGCTTTATGAGCGTTGTCAAGGTAGAATAGTCGGAGATTTCTCGCAATGTATCTTTCGCGGGTTCGAGAATGGGGAAGAGAGGGGTTGGCGCCACGCGAAATAGTAGGTGAACGGAACAACTGAGAATTCCAGGTTCCAAGGAATGGAATGTGGATCCGGACGGAAGACCGACGGAATGTGGGGTAGTATAGCATAAATTGAAATCTGCGATATGTTGCCGGGGGAGAGGCGTTTGTTCGTTCATTTCCTTAGGCTGGCTCATCACCATTGAGAGTCAGACGCACTAGTCCAACCAGTTTAAAACTGGCCTCTGCACGGATCTCATTCGTTTATTTTTACAAAAACAATTCATCGATGTTCCGGAGCTCCAGTGTGACCCCCAAGTCTGTCGAGCTCGATGGATCGATTGCTGACGATCCTTCGCCGGGGATGCATCCGATCCAAACCTGGAGATCCCCCTTCCCAAACATGTTTATCGAGAAATGGAACATGATTAGCAGGGGAAAGAAGCAAATAGGTTGATAACTGGAATGACCTATTCCGAGGGACAATGTTGGGGAAACCGCAGGCAAATTCTTTTAGGGGAAAGTGGCCTTTGGCGGGGTAACCTGCTCCTTTGCCCGTCACCTCTCCATTATCCGCACACGTGTCTACCAGTGGACATGAGGTTTCGAAAATCTGCGCTACGCATTGGACACGGAGACGAAGATCACCCAATATGGGGTATTTGGAATTGTTGAGAATGATATTTCGGTGATGATACGTTGAAAGGTTCATCTGTTTTGCCAGTATTTGGATCATTCGCTACATAGCAGACCACATGGAGGGACTGGTCTTCAAATGTGCTTTCATCATACCATCAGTACTCTCTAATTGTGGTCGTTGATTCATAGCATGTTTGATTGGAACTCTGGCGAGCAACACTAGGCAAAGCATCAAAGGCACTGTTAAAGGACCTTAAAAACTAGCAGAACGAAAGAAACATACCTTTCAGCATAAGGTAACCTAAAGCAGTCAGTTTAACCAAGTACCTTCAGAAATTTCAGTTATTTAAAATTCTAGAGTCAGTGCCCAGGCCAAAGTTGAGGGTGGAAGGTCCAGAACTGGTCCTTTTTTATAGGAACACGAAGCCTCCTATTTTTCTTGAGCGGGAGGAGTTTTGGGTTTTCTGATGAGAGGCTTCTACCATTCCTGTGTGCCTTAGATATGTAGGGCGGTTGTATGAGTGGAAGGACAAGCAAGTGGACGGTACCTAATGTGTTGCGTGCCAGCCGCCTGCCACCATCATGCCGTAGGCCAAATTGAAATATTTCGAAGCCCGAATCAGTGCCATCTGGAACCCTCTTATACTCTGGCAACACGACATGAGGATGTCGGGATCAATCGTATTGGATCAAAAAGAACGCTGTTGCCAATCATTAAGCGGACCGGCTCTCCGTCAGCAGTTTGGCAATTCCAAATACATTAATACAATGTAATACATAGTCTGCATTCACTGCCGGGGCCAGACTATTTTGATGAGGAGGCAAAATGTTACGGCAGGTTGCTTGAATTTTCGCAAGTCACATTTTGCCGTTCCAGACGGTGGGATAGCGTGACTTTGGCAAAATTTTAACAAGCTACTGTCAATTTTGCCTCCCCGGCAAAATAATCCGGTCGCCACAGTGATTCTGGATGTATTTGGTCACGTTACCACGAGCCAGCTGTGATTCATTCTGTTCTCTCCTCCAATGAAACGACGTAGGCCTCATCAATTCTGATGCGAAGATTTTGAAAGCGAAGGTGCAACACGATCTCTCTTTTCTCGCCCCCTTCTTCCTGCGCGCCTTTCCCTTTCTCACCCTCCATCCCATGTACCCCCTCTCACTGGCTTCCAACTATTCCCTCTCCCCTGCGCCCTCCTTTCAACTGAAATTCAATTAGGGGGAACGTCCTTATTCGACGGATGGAATGCCCCATGCGAGAATAATATTCCAAAATTCTATTACTTATCACCGTTACCCTATGAGGTGACGCTCGTGTCTTGTAAAGGTGCTCGAAAAATCCTTTCGAAATGCGTATTATGAGACGCGGACGGATATTCCCATTGTGTTGGTTTAGATCTTTCCATGCCTCCTAGAATATCTTCCTTTCTTCTCATCCTACAACACGAAACGGGGATTCAGAAGTGACCAAACTCATAACTTTTTTTATTGACCGTCGACCCTGACAGCCTGATCCAATTACCATTTGAATTTCAGACCTGCGCCACTGATGCGGGTTCAAGTGTTCAGAGAAAATTGTGCCCTGCCCTAATCGAATACACGCATACCTGTCTGGGCCAGCGTCGATGAAGCCAGACACGCTGATCACAGCCCAGTGGCACAGTATTATCGGAGGGATAGTCTGTTCATTTCTTCGCATCATTTCTTCGCCGAAACACAGATTTCTTGTCCCGTGCCACTTCATTGGAGGGAGCATTTAATGTGGAGCTATCGGACATGTCGCCCGACTTCGCGTTACATAGGGAGTTGTATCGGTACGTATCACGAGTGTGGAGGTGCAAGGAACGCTCGGAAATATCGGGGGTAAGGTTGGGTCGTATGGGGGACCCGGCGGGGACATGTGTGAATGCAACCGGATAAATATGGCTTTCCGAGGCATCGATGTATCGTTAAACTCTCATATATTCAGGTTACCGGAGGCTTTGGCTCACCTGCACCGTATCATCGCAATTCGGACATCGATGAACTGGTTCAAACAAAGACGATCATATTCCGTGGACATAGTTCGCTTTTTTATAGTGTAAAATAGTTAATCAGCAGTAATTAAAAATGATAGCCTGTGGGGGTGACCAGGGAGCCTAACAACGGCTCGTTTCAGGTTAAAGTTGATTACCGAGGATGGGGCCTATCTCTTGAATCGCAGAGAGTTCGTGCGGAGGCACGGGAAACCACCCGAGGGACCCTTCCTACACGCTATCCCGGGAAGATTAGATGGCTCTGTTTGGATCAAACAAAGTCGCAGATCAAGTGTCCTACAAAGTCAATTTATGGATGAACACGATAATTTTATTAAGAAAGATCGGTTGACAAAATGGTGGCCAATACGGTGAACCTTAAAGCGAATGCAGTGTCAGATTGTAGGCTCCCTTTGACCGATCCGGGGATGATTGTCAAGGATCGCCAATTACATGAGAAGCCGTGCGCCAAATGTCGGGACTTTTAAGGCTACTCAATATTAAATCCACCGTCAACTTGCTGGAAACCCGTAAGTATGTTGGAATCTATTTTTTTTTGCAACCTTCAGAATCACCGAGGGCGGGGAGTGAAAATTAAAGAGAGAGATATGAGGGAAACGAGGAGGTTGAGTTGAGTACATTTTCAAACTGGCCTTGGATTAAGATCCCAACGAGAGAACAATTTTACTCTCCTATTCTGCACCTATTGGTAGATGGCCATGGGTCTATTTGAGTTCGTCACCGTACCCGTGACACAGTGATATCCACGGACGACTTTATCAACACCCCACTTTACCAGCGCCCAATAGTCTTCCTTTTCCTCCAGAGTTCGTGGTGGAATACTCGATTTGAACGGGTGGCCCCGTGTAACGGATAATAAACAAACAGACATTAGTAATGGGGTACTCCCGACGGTACAACATGGTAGGAATTTCGAAATCGTGGGACGTTGATTGTCCAGATAGCTAGATTGAGGTTTCCCCTCAAAGATCGCATGAGACACCGGTTAAGGGAAAAAAAAGGTTCTTTACGGTTGGCTCTTTAACACAGAGTGGTTTGCGCATTTCGATATCAAGTCGGCCCAAAGTATTGGTTATGTTAATGCATGTGTTCCTTCCCATCGGGGGGTATATCATCAACCTTATATTTATCTGGTGCTCCCCGCACGGTTTGGTTCGTGGGTTTGTACCAGCTCGTCTCCAATCGATCCCGGAAATACTCGGAAGGGCCATGCCTCCTACCTTTTCCCCATTCTATACAATCAATGTTGAACAAATATCAAAGATCGAACCCTCACTGGTGGTCCCAGGTGAGTTTTTCCTGATCGGGTCACAAAGCCACCTTTCTTCCTCCTTTCTTTGGTAGCCATTTCCCACTCGCATGCTGCGTACCAGTATAAGTATGCTGTTTAAGACCCGTTTTCTGTGGCATGAGAATAAAGTCCACTGATGTGATGGCCTTAGTAACCTGCACAGTAGCCGCAGTCTTGTGATTGATTTTCGGATGTACAAATACCTTGGACTGCGCGTCTTCACGACCGCACCTTTTAGCTGGTTCTAGGATGTCCAGTAATATCAGTACCTCCACATTCATCAAGTTATACAGAGGCAATATTATCCCCCTCAATGCCTGCTGTGGGTGCTCCGCCAATTCATATGGGCTGGCACTAATAGATCAGCGATAGTACCAGGATTAGTTTGGGTCTTACACGATTACTGTGAGTTTGTGGAAGAATTTCGGGCATTTTCTAATAATGAAAATCTTAATGGGTTGTTCTCAACCTGCAGTCCTTACCCTAGAGGATGAAGTTCGCTCCTACCGCTTTGTTTAAGACGCCACATGCTCAACAGTCCCTACCACATCAGATTCGATATATCTGGGTGAGAGTTAAGCGGCTGTATACCTTTCTATCAAGTTAATGTCTAGCCAGCCTCATAGAATCAATTCTGGGAAGCTCCTGTTCTTCTGGGTCAGTGCCACAATTGGGTTCTCCAAATGAGCACGGAATATTAATTACGCTTCCGTTCCCATATCCCCTGGTAGATTCGATACTATGGAATAGTGCTGCTAATATTCGATGTCGTGCAAATCCATGTGTTCGCTATTCCTGGAATTACCAACAATAATCTGTAAGTTCGTTCAGGGACCCTCTGGCGTCACGAGAACCGCTGAATGTTTCGGCAAGATGTATAGCGATGGATTCCATTATCCGTGTGGTAGGCGCACTGAGCCTCTGGTCCATCGAGATTGTCATGCAAATGAGAATATACGCATTATACAGATGTTCACGCAAGGTATATATTTTTATCACCCAAAACGGATGGCACTGAATGATGTTGGACTTGGTGGGGGGGGGGTAGGTAGCGGTGATCAACTTCACACTGTTCCTCATCTCCATCGCTGGTTTTCTCTGGGTGCTCGTCCACAACGCCGAGCGCCGTCAAGCTGTAATTTCCAACGCGATTCATCTGCCACTTCCCGGCTGTCCCTCCATTCACAGCGGTATCGAGTGGGCGCAGTGGATACCTGGTATGTACATGCGATCCATATTATTGCTCAGTCATTCACCACCATCAAGCAACGGCCTTTGAAGGGGTCTTATTTCTTTGGGCCGTACATAAGACCTTGCGATCGACAGTGCGCAAGTGGAGGACTACTAATTCATTTTCGTCCCTATATTCGACCATCGTGAGGGACAATATCCTGTACTTCTTTGGGTACGTAAAATTTCGATGCAGGTCTTCGGATTTGTACACATTCAAGCTCACCTTCCCCGTGGTAGTATCACTTGCTTGCTCGTATTCAACAATCTAATGGTTGTGGTGAGTGCTTCCATCTATTTTTCGAGGCAGATAACGAATTGAGGCATGAGCATCTAGGGCGTTACGAAAATCCCCTGGTTTAGTTACTCGTGAGTAAAAATTCCCATTCTAGTTTGCTAGTCCATTCTATTTCCCTGTGCTTTACAGCCCTTTCCATGCGGCAATGGAGATTATGACATCAAGGATGTTGATCAACCTATATAAAGCTCACAGGCGGGCCGAGAATGTTTCTCTGACAGAAGCCACGGTAGTTCAACCCATCCGGTTTGTATCCTTCGAAGACGAAGAGGGGTATAGCGAATCGAATATTCGCTTTTGAATTCAGTTGGATTTGCGTGAATTATTAAATTTAGTCAGTCGTTCTGCGCCAGATGAAAATTTCTAGAAGTTTGTATGTATTTCCATATCTCCGAGTCCATTATTACATCAATTACCTAACCACGTCGGGGCTGGGAATCGGAGGCAGTGATTCGGGATATCTGTGGACGGGTACTGTTGTTCTCGTAATACCATTGACATTCACGCACCGATTACGTATGCGCAAGCAGTGCTTACAAGATGTCGAAAGGCAACCTCTGCTTGGTATGTAGTTTCTTTTCTGGCTTGAAAAATGACTATGACTAGTACTCATACAAATGGAAGAACAGATACAAAACCCTGCTATGAATTCCAGTCGCCAACGATTGACGCGATGTGCGAGCTTCAATAAGTATTTTTAAATACAAAACAACGTGGTATTAAAACAGCATGTAGCGTTAAGAAAATGCAGGAACGAAGAGTGGCAATAACGAACTTAAACTGAGGCATTTAAGCCTTGTCTAAAATCCTCCAATAATCCCGAATCGGCCATGAATGAGCCCCATCTGTCTTCGAGGCGCGAATCCCTTGAAGCGAGGCCCAAATCAGCGAGATCCATGTTTGATGGAGTCCCTGGCGGTAGCGCGTAACCACCCGTTGTCGGTGCGTTACTGTTATTATACATTGAGTACTGTTGGTGAGGATGTTGGTGAGGTAAATGGGTCGACGTATTCAGTTCTTGAGGGGGATATTGGGAGGGGAAATGCCCGTGCGAATGTGAGGGTTGCAAATTGACCATCTGATACCGCTCATGTTGGTTCACAGGTTGATGCGCATGTTGCGGTGGAGAATGCCGCCTGGGTTGGTGCTGTTGGTTTTGCGACGGGAATATCGAATCCGGCTGCGAAGGCGAGGAGAAGGAGGACGGAGAAGGCGTGAATGAGGACGTAGGCGCATGTAGGTGGTACATTGAACTTGGAGTCGACACTACCGGGGGTTGTTGTGTGTCATGAAGGTCATCAGTATTCCAGCCATATGGTGAGGATGAGGATGAGATTGCGGGAGGTGAATGTTTGTGGGCCCGCTCTGCGGACGAGTACGGGAAATGGAGGGAGTCCATCGGAGGCGCCATGTAAGAGTCGCAAGAAGCGCTACTTCCCGATGAAGGACTCCATCGATCCGAGCTGCCTGAGGACGAGGAAGACGTGTCCGGTAAAGTCACGGAGTGATAACTCGACGAACCAAGGCCAGGATGGGTCCGTGGAACCTGTTGCTGATGTTGTCGCTGCTGTTGAGCCGACAACTGTTGAGACTCGATGGGCTGAGGAGATGAATAGTGCGGTGGACTCGGTTCAAATCGGATGGAACAAGGGGGAGAGGTTGAGGCTCCACGTCGGGTGGAAACGAATCGAGTATGCCCGGCGAGAATGGACAACTCGTCATCGTCTTCTTGTTTGATATTCCAAAGGCCACCTTTATCACAGGGCATAGGTGAC
>Ga0307509_10010185_pt1 | contig 11564 bp, 7 predicted proteins | sample 10_EM_MG_FD_202245 | JGI IMG/M metagenome (GOLD analysis project Ga0307509, IMG submission 202245) | Populus trichocarpa ectomycorrhiza microbial communities from riparian zone in the Pacific Northwest, United States - 10_EM | ecosystem: Host-associated > Plants > Roots > Unclassified | place... | reverse complement strand
CTCTACACTCACCTCGCGTTCCAGGAGCGCCTGCGCGAAGAGGTCGCACGCGCGCTGCGCTATTCGCAGCCGATGTCGCTCTTGATCGCCGACATCGACAGCTTCGCGAGCGTCAACTACGACCTCGGCTACCAGGCCGGAGACGACATCCTCCGCAGGATCGCGACGCTCCTCGCCGAGGACGAATCGCCGGATCGCGTGCGGAGCTCCGACATCGTCGCGCGCTACTCCGGCGAGGAGTTCGCGATCCTGTTGCCCGAGACTGCGAAGTCCGGCGCGCTGACCAAGGCGGCGCGGCTGCGCGATGCGGTCGGCAACGCGAAGATTCACGGCGAGCGCCAGCTGACGCTGTCGATCGGCGTCGCATGTCTACCCGACGACGCCGCGGATCCCGAGTCGTTGCTCACCGCCGCCGAGGCCGCGCTGCGCGGTGCAAAGCGCGGTGGCCCCGGTCGCGTCCACTTCTTCTCCGCCGGCGACGATCACCCGAGCGAGCGCAGCCGGCCGTTCAACAAGCTGCGCGAGCCCGAGGTCGATCGGTTCCGCCCGTACCAGGAGCGGATGAACGAGGTGATGGGGATCCTCAACCGCGATCGCTCGCTGTCGTGCCTGCTCGTGGACCTGTCGCGTCTCCACAAGGTGGAGCTCGATCAGGGCGTCGCCCATCACTCCGAGATCTACGATCACGCCGCGGCGGTGCTCGATCGGCTGCGCGGCGCGGTGCTCGATCCCGCCGACATCATCTGCCGATCCGGCGACGGCGACGGCTACTTGATCATCCTCGCCCCGCGCGGCGCGCATCGCCTCGATCTCGAGGCCCTCGCGCAGGCGGTCGAGCGCGCCGTCGAGGAGGCGCTCGTGTCGATGGTCAGCGAGGTCCTGCGCGAGCAGCCGCGGATCACCGTCGGCGCCGCACGCGTCCTCGGCAACTCGTTGCTCCGCCCCGAGCGGCTCACCGCGCGCGTGGTGTCGGACGCGATGGAGAACGCCCGCAACTTGCGCGAGCGCAAGGCGCATCGCGATCGCACGACCTTGCAGGACGTGATCCTCGGCGAGGGCCTGACGAGCGTGTACCAGCCGATCGTCGATCTCGGCACCGGCGACATCTTCGCGTACGAGGCGCTGACCCGCGGTCCGCGCGGCACCTCGTTCGAGTCGCCGGCGACGCTGTTCGCGATCGCCGAGGAAGTCGATCTCACCGTCGAGCTCGACCGCGCATGCTTCCGCGGCGCGCTGCGTAGCGCGATGACGCTCGAGCCCGTTCATCGCCTGTTCGTGAACCTCCTGCCGATGTCGTTCTACGACTCGGCGTTCATCGAGGTCGAGGTCGGCAACTTGCTCTCCGCCGCCGGCCTCACGCCCGCGAACATCGTGTTCGAGATCACCGAGCGGCTCGCGATCGAGAACTTCACGTCGTTCAAGCGCGCGCTCGGCCAGTACACCGCGATGGGTTTCGGCGTCGCGATCGACGACGTCGGCACGCGCCACTCGAACCTCGAGACCGTGATGTCGTTGCGCCCGCACTTCATCAAGATCTCCGACGTGCTGGTCCGCGGGATCGCGCGCTCGACGGTGAAGCGCGAGATGCTGCGCTCGCTCCGCCACATCGCAGAGACGATCGATGCGGTGATGATCGCCGAAGGCATCGAGCACGTCGAGGACGTGGCCGCGCTGCGCGACCTCGGCCTTCGCTATGGCCAGGGCTACTACATGGCTCGCCCCGGGCCCCCGTTCCCGTCGCTGCCCGACGCCGTGCGCGCGGAGCTCCGCTCGATCGGCAACGGCGTGCAGAGCAACCCGGTGATCCCGATCCTCGTGCAGCACGACGCGGACGATGACGAGGACGACGATCGCGACCTGCCGATCGCGATCGCGTCGGGCAGCCTGACCAACGCGATCCCGCGCAACGCGTTCGGCCGACCTGAAGACGAGATCACCTCGGACTTCCCGCTGCCGAACCTGGCGCCGCAGAACGGCCATCGCGCGCCGCGCGCGTCGGAGCCGCCGGAACCCACCGAGCCACTCCACCAGGCGTGGGAACCGCTCAGCGATGACGAGGCGACCGGCGAGGCACTTCTCTCGAGCCTCAAGAAACCGGGTGAGAATGCGACCGACGGGAAGACGAATCCAATAAACTGATACTCGATCCATGGACCGCAACGCGTTTCACAAGCTCCTGGCTTTCGGTGTGGAGCGGGGCGTCTCGGATATTCACTTCGAGGTTGGCTATCCACCGCACTATCGCCTGCACGGCGAGCTGCTCGGCGCGATCAAGGTGCCGCCGCTCAGCGCCTCCGACACCGAAGCGATCGCGCGGATGATCCTCGAGGATCGGAACATCCAGACCGACTTCACGCGCCGGTTCGCCGAGATCGACGTGTCGTACTCGCTCGCGCAGCGCGGTCGGTTCCGCGCGTCGATCTTCCGCCAGCGCGGCGCGGTCGGCATCGTGATGCGCCTGATCCCGATCCAGGTCCTGTCGATCGAGCAGCTCAATCTGCCGCCCGTCCTGTCGGAAATTGCAGATGCCAGGCGCGGCCTGGTCCTGGTCACCGGCGCGACCGGCAACGGCAAGACCACGTCGATGGCCGCGATGCTGCGCTACATCAACGAGACCCGGCACGCGCACATCGTGACGATCGAAGATCCGATCGAGTTCATCCACGAGCCGCAGAAGTGCATGATCATCCAGCGCGAGGTCGGCGCGGACACCGAGTCGTTCAAGGATGCGATGACCGCGGCGCTGCGCCAGGATCCCGACGTGATCCTCGTCGGCGAGATCCGCGATCGCGAGACTGCCGCGACGTGTCTCAAGGCGGCCGAGACCGGTCACCTCGTGATGTCGGCGATCCACACGCCCGACGCGGTCGCGACGATCCAGCGCTACGTCGGCCTGTTCGAGGCGGACGCGCAGGACGTGATCCGCGATCGCCTCGGCGATACGTTGCAGGCGGTGGTCTGCCTCCGCCTGGTCGCGAGCAAGGACGGCCGGCGGCGTCTGCCCGCCGTCGAGATCTTGCGTGTCACCCGCACGATCCGCGAGTGCATCCGCTCGGGCCGGCTCCAGGACATCCCCGAGCTGATCCGCAAGGGTCGCGACCTGTACTCGATGCAGCTGTTCGACCAGCACCTCATCGATCTGGTCAACGCTGGCGCGGTCTCGATGGAGACCGCGATCTACGCGAGCTCGAACCCCGAAGAGTTCGAGCGCGCGCTCCGCGTCGAGTAATCAGCGCTTCGGATGGCGGTTGTCGGTCGCTGGCGCAGGACGCGCGGGCGCAGGACGCGCGGGCTGCACGGGCGCCGGCGGCGGCGACGTGTGCACCGGCGCGGGCGCGGTGGGACGCTGGACCGGCGCCTGCGGCCGAGGCTGCTGTTGCTGCGGCGGCGCCGAACCCGTCGGCGGCGGCGGACGCGACGGCACCGTGCCCTCGTAGTGACCCGGCTGATGATTCCAACCCGGCTGCGGCTGCTGCTGTTGCGGCTGGCCGGTACCGAGCGGCGGCGTCGGCCGTCCGGGGGGCGGACGATTCGGCTCGGGGCTCCCGGTGCCGAGCGGCGGCGTCGGGCGGCCGGGCGGATGGTTCTGCTCGGGGTTTCCGGTGCCGAGCGGCGGCGTCGGACGACCGGGCGGATAGTTCTGCTCGGGGTTTCCGGTGCCGAGCGGCGGCGTCGGACGACCGGGCGGATGATTCGGCTCGGCGCCACCGGTGCCGAGCGGCGGCGTCGGACGACCGGGCTGATTCCAGCCAGGCTCCGCGGGATGACCGCCGGTCGGCGGCGGCGGACGAACGCCGCCACCACCACCGCCCCAACCACCGCCACCATTCGGCGGCCGGGTCGGCGGATTCGTGTTGTGCCAGCCGCTCGGCGGCCTGACCACCGGCGGGCGACCATCGCGATGATCGCGGACCTGCCAGCCCGAGGGCACGCGATCGTGCTGGGACCAGTAGCCCGGCGTGTAGACGTACACGCCGCCGCTGTAGTCGTAGTACGGCTCGACGTAGACGTAGCCCTCTTGCGAGCGCTCCCACCGGCCGCTGACCCACACCCATTCGTAACCGTTCCAGTGCCAGTAGCCGTCGATCCAGGAGTAGCCGTAGCCGGGCGACGCGCTCATCTGTTCGTAGAGCGGTTCGGGCGGCATGCTCGAGACCGTGTACGGACTCGGCGTGCCGACGGCGACACTCGCCGATGCCTGGTACGAAGGTCCGCTCGCGTAGCCGTACCCGTATCCGCTGTTCACGGGCGTGGTCGGTTCGACAACGCATGCCTGCATCGCCAAGCCGAGTCCGGCAACCCCGATCCACTGCGCAACGCGATGCAAACGCATAGCAAGCCTCCTAGAACGTAGGTGCGCGAGCCACCTAAGGAATCAGTCTAGTTGACCCATTGTGCAAGAGCAATACCGCCCCACCGCACGCGCGTAACTCGCGGATCACCGCGAGAACTGGCGCCGCTGGTTCACGCGGTGTGGTGTACAACGCTGCGGACATGGCGCTCGCGCTAGGGACCCGACGCTCGACGGCGGCAGCGGTTGGCAGCGTGATCGCTGCGATCGCGCTCGCGGCGGCGGTCGCCGGTCGCAGCTGTCGCGTCACCGCGCCGGGTCCGGATGCGACCGTGCGGGATCTGCTGACGGCTGCGAAGACCGCAGATCGCGACGCGATCTACGACCTCCTCACGCCGGCGACGCGGGACGCGCTCGAGGCCAGTGCGAAGCGCGCGACCGATCTGGTCGGCGCCGCGATCCGGTTCTCCGCGAAGGACCTGATCTCGATCGGCGCGTTCGATCCGACCGCGGCGCCGACCGACATCACGGTGATCGAGCAGCGCGGCGATCGCGCGATCGTCGAGATCGTGTCGCCGAGCGGGCGGGCGCGGCTCGATCTGATCGAGATCGACGGGCGCTGGCGCGTCGACCTCCCGCACTACGCCGATCTGTAGGTACAGTCCGCGGCATGATCAGGCTGCTTGTGGTCGCCGCGCTGCTTGGCTGCGGTGCCTCGAAACCCGAGGTGACGGTCGCGGCACCGCCGCCGGCACCTGGACCCACCGTGGAGACTCCCGTGACTGCTGCACCGACGCGCCCGTGGCCCGCGACCCGCAAGCTCGATCTCGTCGAGACCGTGCAGGGCAAAGCGATCGCCGATCCGTTCCGCTGGCTCGAGGACGAGCACGCGCCCGAGGTCCAGACCTGGATGTCCGCGCAGGACGCGTACACCCGCGGCGAGCTCGCGAAGCTCCCGCTGCGCGGCGAGCTCGAGGCGCGGATCAAGGAGCTGTTCTACTTCGACTCGATCTCGGCGCCGGTGCACCGCGGTGGCCGGTACTTCTATTCGCGCAAGCACGCCGACAAGGAGAAGACGATCGTCTACTGGAAGCAGGGCGAGCAGGGCGCCGAGAAGGTGCTGTTCGATCCGAACGCGTGGAGCGACGACGGCAGCAAGGGCCTCCACGGTTGGTACCCGAGCCACGACGGCAAGCACGTCGCGTATCAGGTCAGCGAGCACAACTCCGACGAGACCGTGCTGCACGTGATCGACGTCGCGACCGGCAAAGACACGCCCGACGTGATCCCCGGGACGAAGTACGCCGCCGCGTCGTGGACCGCCGACGGCAAGGGCTTCTACTACACCTGGGTCCCGCAGGTCGGTGGCGAGGTCACGATCGCCGAGCGCCCCGGGTTCGCGGAGCTCCGGTTCCACGTGCTCGGCAGCGATCCGGGAAAGGATCCGATCGCGCACGAGGCGACCAAGAGCGCGGAGACGTTCCTCGGCGGCGGGATCTCGCGCGATGGCCACTGGCTGCTCGCGAACATCGCGCACGGCTGGAACTCGACCGACGTCTACTTCAAGGACGCGCGCAAGCCCGACGCGAAGTGGCAGACGCTCGTCGCCGGTGTCGACGCCACGTTCAGCGTCGAGGTCTGGAAGGACAAGTTCTACATCCACACGAACGACGGCGCGCCTCGCTACAAGTTGATGGTCGCGGATCCCGTGAAGCCCGAGCGCGCGGCGTGGAAGGAAGTGATCGCGCAGAGCGACGCGACGCTCGAGCGCGCGAGCGTGGTCGGCGGGATGCTCGTGCTCGGCTACCTCGAGAACGCTTCGACCCGGCTCGCGATCCACGAGCTCGCCGGCAAGCACGTGCGCGATGTCGCACTCCCCGGCATCGGTACGTCGGACGGGATCAGCGGCGAGCCCGACGAGGACGTCGGCTACTTCTCGTTCACCTCGTTCACCGAGCCGCAGCAGATCTTCAAGACCTCGATCAAGACCGGCAAGGCAGAAGAGTGGGCGCGCGTGAAGCTGCCACTCGATACGTCGAAGATCACGACCGAGCAGGTGTGGTTCCCGTCGAAGGACGGCACCAAGATCTCGATGTTCCTCATCCACGCGAAGGATGCGAAGAAGGACGGCTCCAACCCGACGATCCTCTACGGCTACGGCGGCTTCAACGTGCCGCTGACGCCGGGGTTCGCGGGCTCGCGCATCGTGTGGCTCGAGCACGGCGGCGTCTACGCGATCCCGAACCTGCGCGGCGGCGGCGAGTACGGCGAGGACTGGCACAAGGCCGGGATGCTGCTCCACAAGCAGAACGTGTTCGACGACTTCATCGCCGCGGCCGAGTACCTCGAGAAGGAAGGCTGGACGTCGAAGGACCACCTCGCGATCTCCGGCGGCTCGAACGGCGGCCTGCTCACCGGCGCGGCGGTGACCCAGCGTCCGGATCTCTACAAGGCCGTGATCTGCGCGGTGCCGCTGCTCGACATGCTGCGGTTCCAGCTGTTCGGCTCGGGCAAGACCTGGGTGCCGGAGTACGGCACCGCCGAGGACAAGGATCAGTTCGCGGTGCTGTGGCAGTACTCGCCGTATCGCCGCGCCGTCGACGAGGCGAAGCGCGCGTATCCGGCGGTGCTATTCGACTCGGCCGATCACGACGATCGCGTCGATCCGATGCACGCGCGCAAGCTCGCCGCGGTGCTCCAGACCTATCAAACGGCGGATGCACCGATCTACTTACGGATCGAACGCAACTCCGGTCACGGTGGCGCGGACATGGTGAAGTCGCAGGTCGAGCGCGTCGTGGATCAGCTCTCGTTCCTGCTGCACGAATTGAAGTGACGCGCTATCACCGGGGCATGCGCCTCGCCTTGTTCGCCTTGTTGATCGGTTGTTCCGCACCCGCGAAGGGCACGCGCCCGTATGCGGAGCCCAAGGTCGACGACATCGTCGCGCGACTCGCGAAGGCGCGCGGCGAGATGACGTCGTTCCTCGCGGACTCGACGATGGACTACTGGCTCGGCGGCCAGCGCGCGAAGGGCGAGGTCCTGGTGATGGGCGCGGTCGGCGCGAAGGTCCGGTTCGCGGCGCTGTCGCCGGCGGGTGGCAGCTCGATGGCGGAGATGGCGTGCGACGGCCAGAACTTCGTCTACGTCGACTACCAGAACAACTGCACGCTCAGCGGGCCGTGCGACCAGCGGTCGATCGCGCAGTTCTTTCACATCGAGCTCGCGCCGGATGACTTCCTCCATCTCGCGGTCGGCACGCCGCCGGTGCTCGCGAACCCGACGGGCACGTCGACCTGGGACGCGAACAAGGGCGTGGAGCACGTCGAGCTGAAGAGTGCCGAGGGCACGCAGAAGCTGTCGATCGACATGCGCGACGGTCACTTCGACGTGGTCGACGCCGAGCTCGTCGGCGCCGACGGCAAGACCCGGTGGTCGGTCGCGAACAGCGACTTCGTCGACGTCAAGGGGCACCGGGTGCCGAACAAGAGCCAGTTCAAGCAGCCCGACAACAAGCAGGATCTGATCGTCGACTGGGGTTCGTCGGCGAACCGCGACATCAACAACCCGATCCCGGCGAACAAGTTCCAGATGTCGCCGCCGGCCGGGTTACAGCCCTGCCACTAAGGCAGCGTCAACACGCGGACGTGGTTGAAGTGCGAGCCGTCGCCGTTGTTGCCGTCGGCGATCACCATGCGCGTGCCATCCGCCGAGATGTCGAGGCCCTCGATGCCGTAGTACTGCGCGGCCATCGGGTCCATGTCGTCGTGATAGCCGCCGTCGGCCTTGCCCGAGACGGTCGACACGATGCCGTTCTCGATCTTGCGGATCGTGTGATTCGTCGAGTCCGACACGTAGATCGTCTGGTCGTGGACCGTGAGGCCCTTCGGGTTGTTGAACCGCGCGACCGCGAGCGCACCGTCGACGTTGCCCGCCATGCCCGGCGCGCCGGCCCACGTCGTGACCGAGCCGTCGAGACCGACGCGGCGGATCGAGTGATCACCCCAGTCGGTGACGAGCAGGTAGTTGTTGTCGGTCGGATCGACGACGAGGTCCCACGGCACGTTGAACGTCGCGCCGGTCCCGTGACCATCGACCGAGGTCGCGATGCCGTACGCGCCGGCGAGCACGGTCGTCGAGCCGGTCGTCGGATCGCCGAGCTTGATCTCCATGCTGAGGTAGTCGCTGATCGCGAGCTGGTTGCCGAGGAGCGCGAGACCGCGCGGCCGCATCAGGCCCTGGAACACGGGGGTCGCGCCGCCGCTCGAGTTCGGATCCGCCGGATTGATCTTCCAGATCGTACCCGACGTGTTGTTGTGGACCGCGTTGACGTCGTCGTCGCACTCGATCCACAGCCAGCCGTTCGACGCGATGATGATGCCGAACGGGCGGTTGAACCGAGGATCCTCGAACAGCGTGGTGACCTTGCCGTCTGGATCGACCTTGCGCAGCAGGCTCGAGTCGAAGTCGACGACATACGCGATGCCGCTCGGGCCGAGCGCGACGTTCACCGGGTTGTTGAACTTCGCGGTGCCGCGCACGCCATCGGTGGTGCCAGGGTCGGAGCAACCCGACAGCGTGTCCGCGGTGAGTCCGAGGTCCGGCAGGATGCACGGGCCGGAGTCCGCGCCGCCGTCGTTGCTGCCGCTTCCGTCGTCGTCGTTGCCGTTGCTGAAGCCACAACCCGCGAACGCGAGCGTGGCGAGACCGATCACGACATTCCGAGCGCGCATGCAATCCTCACTGTATCAAGGGGTGATTCCATCTCCCACAAGATCAGATGGGCTCGCTTCGCTGGCGGTGGCAGGAGCCACGTACCAACCGGGGTCCTGCCCCGGACGAAGGTGGTCGCGAACCTTGAGGATCGTGAACATGCCGCCCATATCGATGATTCCATGGGGCCCTTGGCCTCCGACCATCGAGATGGCGTTTGCCGGCTGCGGCATTCGCATCGTGCTCATCTCGGCCATGCCGGCATGACCCATGGTCATGTACCCCGGCACTACCCGAGACAGCTTCGTATCGAGTCCTTGCGGATCTGCTCCGACGAGATTCGCGGCGGCATGTCCCATCTGATTCATGGCGTGATGAGTCATGTGGCAATGCAAAGGCCAGTCCCCGGCTGCTCTCGCGACGAACTCGATCACTCTCACCGTGCCCACGGGCACGATCACGGTGGTCTCCGGGACGCGGGCGCTCGCCGGCACGGTGCCGCCGTCGGTCGCGACGACCTCGAAGGCGTGACCGTGGAGATGGATCGGGTGATGATCCATCGGCCCTAAATTGCCGATGCGTATGCGTACGCGGTCACCTACCTCGGCGACGAGCGACTCGGTCGCGGGGAATGCCTTGCCGTTGAAGGTGAGAACGTTGAAGTCGTTCATCGCGAGCGGATCGGCACGGCGTGCGCCGATGGGCACCATCAGTTCGTGCGTCATGAGTACGTAGTCGCGAGCATGTGCGCGCTCGCCACTGCGCGGATGCACCACGATCATGCCCATCATGCCGAGGGCAATCTGCGTCATCTCGTCGGCGTGCGGGTGGTACATGAACGTGCCCGCGCGATCGAAGACGAATTCGTACTTGAACGTCTGACCCGGCTGGATCGCCTTCTGGGTGAGCCCGGCCACGCCATCCATCCCGTTCGGCACGAACACGCCGTGCCAGTGGATCGAGGTCGACTCGGGGAGCTTGTTCGTGACGTAGATCCGGACGCGCTCGCCTTCGGTCGCTTCGATGACCGGGCCCGGCGAGCCGCCGTTGTAGCCCCACGCCTGGACCGTGAGGCCGGGCGCGATCTCGTGACTGAATTCTTCGGCGATCAGGTGATAGACGCGCACGCCGTTGCGGACCTTCGACGGCAAGATCGATCCGTTCGGGACGACGAGCCCGTGCGTGCTCCGCGGTGGCGGCTCCGCGGGTGGCTTCGGATCGACCGGCTGCTTCGCGAGCGCGCGCTTGCTCGCGAGCGCGGCACCGGCGGCGAGGGTGGTCGAGAGCAGCTGTCTACGGCTGACCTTCATCGCGTGACCTCCGGATCGTGACGCCGCGGCGCAGGGCGGTGACCTCGGTCATCGCGTCGGCGTAGCGGCGAAGCGCTTCGAGATACTGAGCGCCGGCCTCGGCGAGGTCGCGGCGCGCGACGATCAGCTCGAACGGGTCGGCGTCCATCGCGTTGTAGTGGAGCAGCGTCTCGTCGACGATCTGCTGGCGCAGGGGCAACACGACCTCGTGGAGGTGGCGCGCCTCGGCATGGGCGGCGAGCGCGGCGACCCGGACCGCGCGGGCGCGAGCGCGAACCTCGACCCCGGTCGCGGCGAGAAGGTGCTCGGCGCGCGCCGCCTCGGCGCGAGCGCGGGCGCGGGCCCCGGCGCGCTGATCGAACAGGGGCAGGCCGAGGCGAAGCGCGGGACCGATCTCCAGCTCGCCGTCGCGGTCGATCGCGGACACGCCGACGCCGAGCTCGGGCAGCACGGCCTCGACGGTCTCCGCACTCGCGCGATTCGCGGTCGCCTCGGTCCGCGCCTTCCCGGCGGCGAGGTCGAGGCTCGCGGTGACCGCGGCGGTCTCGAGATCGTCGAGCGCGGGCGTGACCGCAGGCGGATCGGCGAGCGTGCCGGTCGCGGTCCAGGTCGTCCGCGCGCCGGACAGTCCGAGCAACGTGTCGATCGACTCGCGGCGGAGCTCGGCGGTGGTCTCGGCGCGCGCGAGATCGATCCGCGCCTGCTCGCGCGCGGCGCGGTCGCGGGCGAGTGCGAGCGTCGACGTGTTGCCCGCGGCGAACATCCGCTCGCGCACGCTCGCGGCCGCGTCTGCGGCATCGAACGCGGTGCGCCGGAGCTCGACGAGCTGCTGCGCCGCGATCAGATCGTGGAACGCGGTCTCGGTCTCGGCGGCGAGCTCGAGCGCGGTCGCGGTCGCGGTCGCGCGTGCGGCGGCGAGATCCGCGTGCGCGGCGGCGCGGCGGCGCGGCGCGGTGACGAGGCCGAGGACGTTCTGGACGGCGTCGACCTCGTATTCGTGCCCGTGGGAGCCCCAGCGAAGCTGCCCGTCGATCGAGAGTGGGCCGAGGCCGAGTGCGGAGGCGAGCTCGCCTCCCGCGATCCCGAGATCGTCGAGCGCGGCGGCGAGGCGCGCGTTGTTCGCGAGCGCGATCTTCACCGCGGCGGTCTCGTCGAGCGGCTTCGCGAGGAGCGCATCGACGTCGGCCTTGCGGTCGAGCTGGGCGCGGTCGGCGAGCTGTCGATCGACGGGCGCGCGGAGCTCGTGCGGT
>Ga0307509_10010184_pt1 | contig 11564 bp, 5 predicted proteins | sample 10_EM_MG_FD_202245 | JGI IMG/M metagenome (GOLD analysis project Ga0307509, IMG submission 202245) | Populus trichocarpa ectomycorrhiza microbial communities from riparian zone in the Pacific Northwest, United States - 10_EM | ecosystem: Host-associated > Plants > Roots > Unclassified | place... | reverse complement strand
TGAATTGATAAGTAGGAGAAATCAGACATCAAGTACAAAAACAAAGAAACAATTTTACAGTTTCAATAAACTTCTCTTCCCTTTAGTGCCTACTTCTCCTTGATCCCTCTTCGAGGACTTGGTTCAAATCCTTGTGTAAATCCAAACAAAACAATGCAGCAAACAGAACCTGTAAGGGAGTAGAACTTTCCTGATGATGAGGATGGTAGCGCCTCGCTGCCAACATCTCACCAAGCAAAGAAGGTATAAGCTCGAGCAAATTGGTCAGAATTGTCAGTCCTCTTGACACCGGGTTCAGCCATAATTTAACCATAGACAAGAAGATAAAGTTGAAACTTTGGTAGTGATGGAAATATATAGAAAAATAAATAAGGAGTATGAGTTTTCTTAAATGGAGGAATAGTTTTCTGGGTTGTGGGGATGGGAAAATTGTGAGAGATGAAGTTTAGGCAATGCCCTTTTGTTGTTCGAACCCCACACATTCATCTTGTGGTTCATCTCAAGGATTCAAGTCATGGAAGGGTGATGGAGCATCATGAAACTTGGAATACCCTTCCTGGTTTTTCTTTCTTATTTAGTCAAGTCTTTGTTCAATCCATGAAATGCATGTGGACAGGGGATTTGGAAATTAATCTCATGTAACCGAGTGAATGATATATGGCAAGAGATTAGAAATTTTTTCCAGCCTCATCTTCTTTGCTGCCTATAGACCATATTTCCTGCATCAATACAAGGGCCTAACTTGAAAGAGTTAATTTGCATGTGGTGGTAACTATGCTGGAGGGGAGCCAGAACAGTGACTTGACGGTGTCAGAAAATTTACCAAACATGTTACAAGTATTTATGGTCCCTGAAACTGACTTCATCTCAAACATCATGAAGATCAATAATAATTATACTCAAAGTTTGGCTGTCTCCATCATGTTAGTATGACGTTCAGGTAGATGTCATTATTCAACCAAAAAGGCAAATGACTTTTAAAGTATCTAAGCATCTCACATGGCTGCATTTTAATAGAAAATTATAGTGGCAGATAAGGAAATACCAACGCATTCTCTTCCTGAATATATCTGCTATGTCAACTTCTCTTCCCTTGAATTCCCCATCAGACTTCATAGATTAAAAAAAAATGTTCAAAGCAGACTTCTGTTTGTTCTATTTTCATGGACTGATCTTCTGAGCAATTGCTGCAATTGCTTTACTTACAAAATATAATTTGATTGTTCCACACTGGCAAAATAAGGATACATACTGCAAAACTTAAGTATTGGTTGACAAGTAATCTCAGATCCATATAGCTTGTAAATGATTTGTATTTACATTTTCGCTTTTAGAAGTTGACTGATGCAAATGAATTTGACAGTGGGAAGGCTTGAATATTTAGAAGAAAGTGCAAGCATTGCTTTTCTGCAGGGAAAAGAAAAAAGAAAACATAATTTAGAACTAGTTTAATGTCTGGAGCTTGTTGAAATTCAACGATCACCTCTCATTCATGCTATCCTGGGCTTCAAATTATCCTCTTGTATCACAGGTGAACTATCATCTGAAACTACACTGCCAGCCTCCTGAAGAGGCAAGGATTTCCACCACACGGGAGTCGGACTGGAAAAGTTCTGTGTCGATGATCTTTTAGAACCAGATAATACATGGTCTTTAAGAGTCTTGACATATTTTATATTTCTTGATTTCATCTTCATGATCTTGTACTGGATAATGGAAGCTAAGATCAGATAACCTTTCCCTATAGAGCGTATTCAGACTTCCCTGATTTTCATTGATTAAGTCACAATCAGGACCATCAATACCATTGGAATTTCTTGTTTGCAAACAGATGTTTCCCCATTGAATATTATCGGAGATCGACTTCCTTCCCTTGAAATCTTTACCTCCTGAAAACCACTTTGGATTGTCTGGAGCATCACCTTCAGAAACATAACACCATTTGTAGCTCCTGCTGTTATTGTCCATGTTTAATTCAATGGAATGAAGATCACTGTCAGCTGAATCATCTCCATCATGAACTTCTCCGTTTCCTATTGCACCCCCTTCATTCTCTTCCCTCTCATCCTGCTGACATGATCCAAATTGGATTTCCTTTAAATAAGCCTCAAGCTCTTTAATCCTTTCATAATTTGGAGAACCATCACCGTTTTCTGCACCTGCCTTTTCTTTCAAGTAGGTCTCAAGTTCATTTCTTAACCTCTCCACAGCTGCATTTTTCTCCTCAAAATGATACTTAGCCTCACAGAGCTTCATCTGGACTCTTTCTTCACGCAATACATCAGCAAGCTGAAGCATTTCCCTTTCTTTCTCCACCTCCTCCCTCACCTTTGCAGATTCTTTTTTCATTTCTTCCACCGCAGCTCTGTCTTCTCCAATACCTCTAGCCAACTCATCACAAACTTGCTCCAATATTTCTTTCGCCCTCTTCTCACTCTCAAGCTCTTTCACTGCTTTTGACAGAGATACCTTTGTATCTGCCAATTCTTTCCCAAGCTTCTTATTCAATCTCTCTGTTTGCCTTCGTAGTTTCCTCTCAACTTCAAGCTCTTCTGCAATGCATGCTATTGCATTGCGAATCCTATCCCGCTCTTTGCTCTTCCAAGCTGCTTTCTCTTCCTCAAAATGCTTAATAAGGTACTCAATCTCATTGTGGTTTGATCGATGTTCTTTGATCAATTGATTGACCAAAATGCAGGCTCGATTAAGCTCAATCCGAAGGGCGGAGACAAGAGATAAGCCTGATGGGTGCTTCTCGTCAAGGCCGCAAACATGATTCAGAACTTTCAAAAGTTCTTTGGAGGTGGTTATCCCATCACTAACATCCTTCAAACAGGTTTTAAATCCAATTGTGCGAGATTTGCCTTTTGGATGACTTTCAATCTGCATTTTGAGAGATTGGATCAGTTGTTTCTCTCATATAAATTGGAAAATGTTTGGTCCAGGATTTGAAATGCAATTCTGTAAATCCAAAATCTTTAAAAGATTTTTTTTTCTGGATGAATAAATCTCAAAAATTGCATAATTAGTAGACTTCTAAAATAAATATCCTTAATGGTTGTCATTATCATAATTATTATTACTATTCCCCACAAAGATAATAATGCTGAAAGCTACCTTTTTGTTTTCTTTATAAGAATAATGCTGAAAGCTGCACTGAATTTGGTGTTTGTAGTGTCAATTCAGTGACATTTTTTCAAGTACCAATATATTAAAATATATACCAGGACCATTTATACTGTTCCATTCTAATCATGTTATATGCTTTTGAGACATGGAAAATTATTTGAAAATGACCTCAAACACTAACGAAAGTTTTCACATACCGCCTCCATCAAACTGTCACTGCTAGCAGAATCCAAACCTCCAAGATGATAATCAGTAAGCTGAAGTCTTTTTGTAACAGCTGATGTTCTTGCCCTATGACTATGGCCTCTAGATTTCTCCATCCTCTGCATAACCCCCCAAAAAATCATATTTTTTAGTAAATTTCACATGAAAACATGGAAGTCCAAAAAAGAAAAAAGAAAATTATGAATATCTCACCTCTGAAAAAGGAGTATAAGATGGATCTGATAAATGTGGCAACCTAGCAACTTTTTCTCTGCTTCTAAACTCTTTCTTGTCTTCCAGATTCTTCTTAACTCTTGGAGAAGGCATTCCATTGATTTCCCACAAAGTGGCAGCTAATTTTCTTGCAGAAACTGAGACTTCTTTTGCTTTGCTTCCATTTTGAGGTGGTGTGCACTTGGTGGACTCAGCATTCAGCATTGCCAAGGTTGGAGATTTTGAGCTTGTCATCCAGGTTGGGACAGGAGTAGTAGACCCACCTCTTTTTCCAACAAGAATTGCTCTCTTGAATCTGTATTTTTGGACTAAAGAAGATGATGAAGATGATGAATTCCCTCTCTTTCTTACCTTACAGTGCTGTTGCTCTCTGCTTTTTGCCTCCATAAAATTATATCACAATCCCAACAGTTCAGCAAAATGCCTTTTAAAAATTATTACTAATAACCCTATAGTAGCATTCTCAAGATTGGAACAAGATAATCACTAGCATCAAAAAATGTTTTCCAGGGATTTTCAAAGATTTGAAAGATTTGGAGTTTCAATGAGAGATTCTAGCATATTTATGAGGCAAATACACACGATCATGTTTCTTGGCATTGATGTAACAAGCAAAAAGCAAGAATTATGGTTGCTTCAAGATTTTCAAGATTGTGAAGAAACAAAACAAGAAGAGAAAAATAAAAGGTGTTAAGATCTAGCTAGCTAAGTGGTGGCACAAAACTCAAGAATTATACTACTACTACTACAAGATTTCAAACTCTCAAAAAGATTTTAGAGATTTGAAGGTTAAAGTTGATACGAGTGACCCATCATCATCTCTTTGTTTACTGTTTTTGGCAAGTCCAAACTTACAACCACCTTGAATTCCTCAAAGAACACTCAAAAAAAGGAAGAAAAAGTGGGAAATCAAGGATTCAAGAACCCAAAAAGGAAGAAAGGAAAGTGGGGCGTGGACAAACTGTCAAGAAATGGAATGTTATTAGCTGTTAGAAGGAAATTTGGTGGAGGTTTGATTCATGGATCTTGAGAGGGAAACAAAAGGCAAAGACAGGTGTTAAACACTTGAACAATGTATCGTTAGTGTTGCGGTCTTGTCTTGGTGATAAAAGAGGACAAGAAGACGACGTGGAGTACACGTGAGCGTTTTTGTTTAGTGAATCAGGGACGTACATCTGTAAATGAACGGTCAGGATCTTGACTAGGTTCATTCGTATTTGTTTTTGTGCTGGAATGTTTTTTTTTTTTTTAGATTGTTCTAAATTTTTTTAATATCCAATCATAAATTTAGATGAACTTAGGGCTCTAATCAAGCTGAATTGAATATCATGTTATAAAATTGATTTGACTAAATTAAATGTAGTTTGAAACAATTTGAAATTAAGATGAATTTTATGAAACTTTACTTTTAGATTTCACTTGAAAAATAATGTCTAAATAAGTTATGAGTCATTTTTCCTAATTAAAAATATATGTATATATAGATTTATTATGATCATAAATTTGGGACTCGAATCAATTCAAACTATATATATCATGATATTAAATTGATTTGACTAAATTAAATTTATGTTGAAACAATTTGAAAGATAAAATTATATTTTTATATTTCACTTGAAAGATATTATGTGAATAGGTTATGAGTTATTTTTTTTTAATTAAAACAGGTGTATAAATAGATTGATTACAACCCTGAAATATTGTGTGAATTAAATGGAGTCATGAAACAATTTGAAAATTAAATTTTATGATTTATTTTTTAAAATTTCACCTAAAAAGTATTGTGTACGTGAATAAAGCAGTGAGTTTGTAAATGTGTGGTTGATATTTTTAAAGATTGATAGCAAAGTAATGTCACTTTGCCACAAATCAAGGGCCTAATAATAACCAAATGAGGTTATTTCATCAAAGCCAAACCACTAAATGTTTAAGTTTTTCTTGATCAGATTATTTAAATCTTAACTCAAATTTTCTTTTTAGAAACTTAAATTTGAATTTGCTTTAGATTTGAAATTACTAACAATTTTAATTTTAATTTTAATTTTTTTTTGAAAGAATTGTGTATATTTCAATTTGAGGTGCGTATATAAAGTTTTTTAGTTTCCATACACCAAATATTAAATCTTTCTCTCCAATTAATATCATTAATTGAGCCTTAATTTCGGCTGCTCCATTGTTCTCTTTGTTGTTAAAAGGAAGTTAAAGAACTTCTTCAGGCACGCACCTTTAGAAGGAACGCTTTAACCGCAAGACTACAAAAGAAATTATTTGTTCATTGGCCACTTGTGTTTGTATTTGTTTCAATAATATATGATTTGCATCGAGAAATGTTAGATTAATTTGTGCTTAAGTTAATTGAATGTGGCATGAAACTGGTTGATTGCTGCATCTCGTAATGAATTGAAATTGAAGTAGGGTTTATTAAATAAACCGAGATAGGTGTCCGTTTTGATTCAAGCATGTCGATCATTCGATGATTTAATTTGGACTGGGTTTTTTTAAAAAAAAATAAATAGTAATTAAACTCGTCAAAAACTAATTTAATTTAATTTAATAAATAAATAAATAAATATAATATTATTTTAATTTCTTTTCAAATGATATTGTCCAAACCACATAGCAAGTAACATTTAATAGTTTTGATCGAGACAACAATTTCAATTTCAAGCAACAAATTAAATATTACATTAAGGGGCTAAGCACCTGATCTTAAGATCTTAGCAGTTGGCAAGAATATATAAGATTATCATGCCGAAAATCAATTCATTTTTTCCTTCGACATTTTCTTTGCAACTCTGGGAAAACACATGATCGGATACAACCTTGTCCTCCAATCCCACAACATAGCCCTAACATGTCACGTTGTATGGATAGAAATTAAAAAAAAAAAAAAACTAAAAAAAACAAGGGCTTCTACACAAATATGACAGATGGGAAAATATTGTACAAGAGCAATAATTCCAGAGACCGTTTAATCGGCGCCAGTACCTCAATCAATGTAGTCGCTCGTATCCAAGAACAGCAAATTAAGAACTTAATGAAGGAGTACTGGGGTACTGAGGTAGCTAGGAGAATATATATTGCTCATTCGGACTAAAGTTTTTTGCCCTTAATTTTCCCGTTGTCTATACATATATTTGATCAACAACCACATGCATGCATATATGGTTCCATTTCGATGAAAGTACTGAGATGAAATTGTGAAAAAATCTTTAAGATAAAAGACATATCTTGCAATCAATGGAGGTTTTCTGCTTTTGCCTCCATGAAAGCTGCTACCTGACCACCATTTTTATTAGAAATCCATTTATATCCTCTCTGTTGAGGTAAATTAAGACAAATACTGATCATAAAAAGCGAGTACCATATATTGCCATCTGATCATGCGGTCAAGAAAAGCAAAGACTTAACCAGTGCGACGGAGGAAGGGAGGTGAGAGGGCCATGAACGTGATCAGGACCCACTAACGGCACTCAAGGTTTGGGACAAAAAGACACCCAGATCCTGTTGGACGGAGGGAGGGCCACCCCACCATTTGTCCCTTAGTAAAGGTATACCTAGCTAGTTTTACTGCCTGCCAAGGGCATTAAAATGACCCTATCTTTTTACCAAAGAAAATAAATCAGGTGGTTCAGGTATCCATTATAGTCATCAACACCAGCAGATGCATCGTTAATGAAGGAGTATGGTGGCCCTCGAGATTCCTAATAACTTGTAAATTTGCAGTGTTATAATTACAGTCGAGCTATTAACCTAATCATTTGGATGAAGTTTTAAGTTAAATTAAATCAAAGTTTACTTAGTTAAATTTTATCAATTCAGTATATTAAAATTCAGTTTTATTTTAAAAAAATATAAAAGAATATCATTTTTACTTCTTACGATATCAGAATTTGAATTCAACATCTTTTTTCATAAAATATTTCAAATCAAAACTAAAATTTGATTTTATACCATTAAAGCTTCTTATAAATGAGATAAAATTTGATTTAGGATCAATTAAAATAATTTTCATCAGATATTGTGGAATTAGATGAACATATAAAGGTTTGAAAAATATTTAACACGAACCCAGTTCACATTAAATTATAAAAAATCTCTCTTGCACTAAGATACCCTTAATTAATGTTCTTACAATATCTAGAAAGGAAAGTTTAAAATATTAAAGGTGACTGAATTTGGATATATACAAAAGGGGGATTTTAAAAAAAAAATTTAATGATCTCTATTTTTTTTAATTTTTGAATTATCTCTATATTCTTATATATGATGCATCACATAAGGTTATTGTAATTTACCATAAATATTCCGAGGAAATATCATAATGGCTTTATTAAATTAATAACACAGTAATTGTTGCATCATTGAGAATTTAAAAAAAAAAAAAAAAACAAGCAGAACAACCGCCCTACATATATTATTCAGTAAAAACAAAGAGAAGAATGTTTTGTGTATCAACAATATTTGATCATGGTGTCATTGTTGGAGCAACCATGAAAGAAATATTATATTATTCTTTTTTTTTTAATCTACAGAATCTTCTGTGGGTGGGATAATTCTCCTGCTAAATCATTCTAGAAGCAAGCAGATCAAGAGAAGTGTACCTGTAATTAAATATATGAAAACCCATATAGTATTAAAAAATGTCATTAATTGCCAGTTAATTAAACATGATAATTAGTTGTCATATTGTCCGGTCGTGTTCTTGACCTGTTGATTTTACATGGATTAATACGTGGACAAGGATTATTGAACCACGTTAATATACATATTACTTAAATCATTCATGCGTTGGCCAGTACTGATAATTTTATTTGCCTGTTTTAATGTTTCTGACTGAATTAACTGGGGCGAAATTAATAGTATTTTTTATTATTATCCACAGTAACTGTTATTAAATCCGGTCTAATAAATTAATTTAAAATTCAAATGATTCAAAATTTAATTTTTAAATTTTTTTAAAACAATGTTTTTGTGATTTAACGGGATGAATTTAGGTTAATATTCTACGGGTTTGTATTGGGGTTTAATAACTTTGTAATATCGTGTATTGGCTGCATTCAATTGGTATTTTCCGGGCTAGATAGATAACATGGTTTCTTGTGTTTTCTTTCGTTACTTTAGATAATGACCCTCTTGTCTTCTTGATTTAATTAATATATTGTAAACATAATCAACTATTGTGAAGAGTACCATTACATGTGACCATGGTATAAATTCATGCACCAGCACATGGAACAATATTTGTATTGAAATTAATTAAAAATAAAATGAGTTTTCTAATTGATGAAGTACCAAAAATTCAAGTAGTTTGAGAAAAAGACTACTAGGTTGGATAGTCAGTTATTCAATTGGTTCTAACAATTTCATTCATTTTTTCCAGTCAAGGAGGTTGATAGTTTGTATTTGATGCCCTGTAGAATAAGGTGACTTATGGTTAGTACCTGTAAAAAATCTTTTTTGATAGAGATAGGGACTCTCTGATGCTTAAATAAGTATTTTTTTTAGAGAAAAAAATATAATAATATTATAAAGAAAGATGCTCTAAAAATATATATGTAGTAGAGAATGAAGATTATGAACATTTGTTTTAAATGTCTCATAGTGTATTTATAGCCCATGAGTTTTGTTCTTTTGTGGAGAAAAGAGGTTGGAGTGTGACTTCATCTTTGTGATATATATTTTGAGCTGAATTGTGAGATGTATTCTACTTATTTTATATAGCGAAAATATAGAGACATGACAAGTTATAATAGATTTAAGCTCACTCGAGACTATGCTTGACACGCTGTCAAGCTCACCCAGGAATGAGTTTAATTAACACCAGACTCAACACGTCTCCACTAAAATGTGTTTGGTGTTGGAATGTGCTAGCCCAACACACTTGAAAATACATGAAAAATTATATATATATTTTTTTTTGATCCAATATTTATTAATAAAAATATACTGATAAAGTATTATTTCATCACTTGTCTATTTATTTTAAATAACTTTGATATGGTCAATTATGTTCTGGTAATTTTGTTATTCTCCTACAGAAGGGTCACTAATCATAAATGTGCCCGAATCTCCACATCACATTCTTGGCTCAAATCGTGGCGTCATATGTCGGCTTCTATGAGATCAGGATTTTCGTATTTCAAGATTTATCTGTTTTTTTATTCTATAAAAGGTATGGCGAGATTGGTAGCATATTCTCAAAGAAAAAGAGCAATCTATCATAGTTAATTAAGTCCATGGAACTTGCACGTTACAATTCTGCACGAGCAGAAAGAGCTGTTACAATTAATTATTTAAACGTTTCCATGACTCGATCGATATGGTCAAAAGAGCATAGCTAATAATTTTCCAATGGAGAAGCGACGGTGATGGCTATTTATGGATAAAATTTTTATTATATCTATATTTTATTCATTATATATTTTAGAAAAAAAAACTGATATTCATATCTTAGAGTTTTAATTTGGATACTTATTATTTAAGTATTATTTATTATATATTCAATGTAAAAATAAAATAATGATATATATATATACACACACAAACATGATAACAAAATTATAAATATTATACATGTATTATATATATATATATATATATATATATATATATATATATATATTATGTTGTATTAGAAAAATATAGATATTTTACATATATATCTATTTAATATAAATGTATATCTAGGATTAGGTTTGAATTGTATTTTGGTTCAAGTTTAATAATATTTATATTTTATCTATTATTTATAAGTAAGATAATCAATAAAAAAGCCTATTTATTCAGGTCAAGTGAAATTCATAAAATTTGGATTAAATTATCGTCATAAACAGAGGCGTTTTCCTTGGCTTAATGCATTTTTTTTTTCCTTTTTAGCAATATTTTACCCCAAACAATAATGCATGCAACACAAAAATGGGAACAATTCCTCACCCACCCCTTTTTTTTTTTTTTTTTTGCCCTTCAATTGGATCATGGCTAGCTAGATGCATAATACATTAATTATACATACAAACATTATACGTATAACCAAGGAAGAAAAAGAAAATGCTTTTGATATTGCGTTTTAAAAATATTTTTAAAAAATTTTTAAAAAAATTATTTTTTTTAAATTAATATGTTTGTGATGTTTTCAGATTATTTTGATGTCAAAAATAATTTTTAAAAAATAAAAAATTATTATTTTAATATATTTTAAAATAAAAAATATTTATATGCAAACTAAAAGACACAATATAAATATCATGCATAGATAGAATACAAACAAAAGGCGTGCTAGCTAATACTTAAGTTTAGAAGTATTCATCAGTCCTTCCCTTGAAGCCAATTTGCCCCAATGTAAGGCAAATGAATAGCCCTAGGTGCCAAGTCACCAGCCATAACCTGCTCAATTTTTAAGACTCAAATCAACCCCTTGCACCTTATCTTATAGTCTTAATTAGAACTCCTTGAGTGAGCATTTGACAAAGCAGGATTTTTAATTAATTATGTGCTTACCAAAACTGGGAAGTGAGAGGAGGAGGTGTAGGGAAGTGAGCAAGCTCAGTACCAATGCTCTCAAAGAAGAGACCACTCAAGCTCTTGCCGCCGATTGCTGGTATGCTTGATGGTGCTAGCCACCCTATCAATCCAAACCCTATCACATTCAGGTCTTTGCGCAGCCAATCCCTCTCAAAGCTAACACGAAGAATTAAGGAAAAACAAATTAAACAACCATTAATTACAGTTGATTCATCAAATTCAAACATGATTATTATAACATTCAGCACTTACCACATGAACTTTCCTCCATGAGTACCTGCTAGCCTCAAGGGGCTTCTAGCTGCAACCGCAGATTTCACAAATCCTGAAAATATTAAATTAGAATTAAATTGCTATGCTTTCTTTCAGTGTGATAAACTCACCTTTTCAGCTTCAAGAAATTAGAGGTGAATTGCTAAAGAAACTAAGTACCTGAGCTAAGGCAGATTTTCTTTGGCGAAGAAGCGCGAGAA
>Ga0307509_10010182_pt1 | contig 11566 bp, 10 predicted proteins | sample 10_EM_MG_FD_202245 | JGI IMG/M metagenome (GOLD analysis project Ga0307509, IMG submission 202245) | Populus trichocarpa ectomycorrhiza microbial communities from riparian zone in the Pacific Northwest, United States - 10_EM | ecosystem: Host-associated > Plants > Roots > Unclassified | place... | reverse complement strand
GAGCTGGACACGGCCAAGAACCTGCCCCTCGGTGCGCAGCGCACGGCCGCCTACACGAAGATCCAACGCCGTTGGGCCGAGGACTACATGGTCCTGTCGATGCTGGCCTGCTTCGCCAACCTGGTGGTCAGCGGCTCGCACGTGAAGCACATGAACACGGCGGCGCTGGCCAACCACCGGTGTTACATGGAGAAGGCCAGTGTCTGACACCACGACGGCTCCACCACCCGTGGCGACCGCAGGGCCCCCTTCGTCGCCCTTCACCGGGCGGACGGTCCTCGCCGTATGGCGTCGGCGCCGGTTGGCGCGGTCCTGGCCGGCCGTGCTGTCGTGGCTGGTGCTGGTCGTCCTGGTCCTGGTGGCCGTCGTAGGACCGCTGCTGGTCCAGGCGGACCCGTTGCGTCAGACCTCGTCGGCGCTTCTGCCCATGGGCTCGTCCGGCCATCTCTTCGGCACGGACGACCTTGGCCGTGACGAACTGGCCCGACTGGTGCACGGCGCACGCCCGTTGCTGTTGGTGGCGTTCGCGGCGACCGCGCTGGCAGCTGTAGTAGGAACAGGCATCGGACTCGTCGCCGGATACGCGGGCGGTGTCGTCGAGCAGGTCCTGATGCGGATCGTCGACCTCGCCCTCGCGTTCCCGTCCATCCTGCTCGTCATCCTCCTCGTGGCGGCCGCGGGACCGGGCACGGTCAGTCTGGTCTTCGGCATCGGCGTGTCCCTCGCGCCCGGTCTGGCCCGGCTGGCCCGCGCCCTGACCGCGCGCGAGGCGGCCCATGACTACGTCGTCGCCGCGAAGTTGGGCGGCACCCGCACCTCACGCATCCTCGCCCGAGAACTCCTCCCGAACATCGCAGGACCGATGCTCGCGCAGGTCGTCATGACCCTCTCGATCGCGGCGGGCTTCGCCGCCGGACTGTCCTACCTCGGCCTCGGCATCCAACCCCCGCAGCCGGACTGGGGCTACATGGTCCAGGCGGGCCAGGAGTTCCTCTACACGGCACCCCGACTGGTCGTCCTGCCCGCGACGTTCACGCTGCTGTTCGTCGTCGCCTGCAACTTCGTGGGCGACGACCTGCGCGACGCGCTCGACGTGAAGGGGCCCGCGTGACGACCGCACTGCTCCCCCTCCGCAGGCCCAAGTGGGCAGCTGGACCAACCCTGTTGGTCCTACGACGGCTCGCGGTCATCCCCGTCGTCCTGTTCGCGCTGGCCAGCCTGGTGTTCCTCGCGATGCGGCTGCTGCCCGGTTCACCGGCGACCTCGCTCGCGGCCGGCGGCAACAACCTCTCCGCCGCCCAACTGGCCGCCAACGAGGCGCGCGTCAACAAGGCCCTCGGTCTCGACCGACCCCTCATCGCCCAATACGGCAGCTTCCTCAACGACTTGGTGCACCTGCGGCTCGGCACCTCGTTCTACGGCTCCAACAGCGTCCTGGGTCTGCTCGGCGACGCGCTCCCCGCCACGATCGAGTTGACGCTGGCGGCGATGACGATCGCGGTGTCGCTCGGTGTCGTCACCGGGGTCGTCGCCGCGCTGCGCAAAGGGAGTTGGATCGACCACTCGACGCGGGCCGTCGCCACGGTCAGCTTCTCGCTGCCGTGGTTCGCGCTCGGCGTGCTCGGCATCGTCGTGTTCGGCGTGTGGCTGCGCTGGCTCCCGGTCCTGGGCCGGTTGCCCAGCTCGCTGGACTACAACCCGACCACCAACTTCGTTCTCCTGGACGCGATTCTGCAGAACCGCCCCGAGCTGGTGTGGCCCTGGATCCAACATCTGATCCTGCCCGCCGTCACCTTGGCGCTGTCGATGGCCGGGTTCATCACCCGCATCGTGCGCGCCTCGGTGCTGGAGGTCCTCGACGACGACTTCGTGCGGACCGCCCGTATGAAGGGCCTGAGCGAGAGCGTGGTGATCCGCCACCACGTGCTGCGCAACTCCTGGCTCCCCATCGTGACCGTCCTCGGGCTCCAGTTCGGGTCCCTGCTGGGCGGTTCGGTGATCACCGAGACGGTCTTCTCGTACGCCGGTGTCGGCCGCCTGCTCGTGCAGGGCGTCCTGCAACGCGACTACCCCGTCGTGCAGGGCGCCGCCCTCGCCATCGCGCTCCTCTTCACCCTGGTCAACCACGCGGTGGACGTGCTCTACACGGTCCTCGATCCGCGGCTACGGAAAGGATGACCCGCATGGACATCGTGCTCGTCCACGGCGCCGGCGGACGGCCGACGACCTGGTCGGCCGTCCAGCCACTGCTGGCCGCCCGCGGCCACCGGCTGTTCACCGTCACCAACCCGATGACCTCGCTGGAGGACGATGTCGCCAACACGGCGGCCGTGCTGGCGGAGACGACGGGCCCGGTGCTGCTGGCCGGGCACTCCTACGGCGGCGCGGTCATCAGCAATGTCGGGCGCGATCCTCGGGTCAGAGGGCTTGTTTACATAGCCGCGTTCGGGCCGGACGAGGGCGAGACGGTCAACGGGATCGTCGAGCGGTACGAGGAGGCAGAGATCTCCAAGTACATGCGGCGCGGGCCGAACGGCGAGTGGAAGTCCGAGACGAGCGAGGAGTTCTGGGCGGAGATCGGCCCGGACCTCTCCCCCGAGCAGCGGGCCGTGGTGGAGGCGGAGGGCCGCAAGGCGGAGAACCTCATCTTCACCCAGCCGACGGGCACTCCGGCCTGGCGCACGCTGCCCAGTTGGTACCTGGTCGCCGACGACGACCGCACCCTGCGCCCGGAGATCCAGAACGACATGGCGGCGCGGATGAAGGCGACCGTCGAGCACGTGCCGGGCAGCCACTACACGACCCTCGTGTGGCCCGAGCACGTCGCCGATCTGATCCACACGGCGGCCCTGGCCGTGGGCGACGGCTCATGACGTCCGCGCCCGTGCTCGAAGTCCGGGACCTGCGCGTCCAGTTCGACGTACCGGCGGGCCGACTGCCCGCCGTGGACGGCGTGGACCTCACCCTCCACCAGGGCGAAGTCCTCGCGCTGGTGGGCGAGTCGGGGTCGGGGAAGTCCGCCCTGTCGATGAGCCTGGTCGGCCTCAACCGCGGTCCGCGTACCCACATCAGCGGCGAGGCGGTCTTCAAGGGCCGTGACCTGGTCGCCGCGTCGGAGCGGGAGTTGCGCGGGGTGCGCGGCAAGGACATCGCGGTCGTCTTCCAGGACGCGCTGGCCGCACTCAACCCGCTGCACCGTACGGGCGCCCAGGTCTCCGAGATGATCCGCGCCCATCGGGATGTGACGCGAGGTCAGGCGACGGCCCGGGCAGTGGAGTTGCTCGGTGAGGTCGGTATCGCGGGCCCGGACCGCACGGCACGCGCCTACCCGCACCAGCTCTCCGGGGGCATGCGTCAACGCGTGATGATCGCGATGGGCCTGGCCAATGACCCCGCCGTACTGATCGCCGACGAGCCCACCACGGCCCTCGACGTCACGATCCAGGCCCAGGTGCTGGCCGTCCTCAAACGCGTCCAGCGCGACCACGGCACCTCGGTCCTGCTGATCACCCATGACCTGGGCGTCGTTGCCGAGGTCGCGGACCGGGTGGCGGTGATGTACGCGGGCCGGATCGTGGAGCAGGGGCTGCGCGAGGAGGTGCTGTTCCACCCCCAACACCCATACACGATGGGGTTGTTGGGCTCCGTCCCGCCGATCGACGGTCCTGTCGTACGACGGCTGCCGACCATCGCGGGCAGTCCGCTGACCGGGGTGGACCGACCGTCCGGCTGCGCGTTCGCGCCCCGCTGCCCCTTCGTCCACGACGCGTGTTCGGAGCGGCCGGTGCTGCGGCAGCGGCATGGCGACGACGGTCACCTCGACGCCTGTGTGCTGCCCTCGCCCGCCCGTGCCACGGCCCGTTCCCAGGGAGGCCTCGCATGACCGCCGCGCTGATCCAGGCCCGCGAACTGCGGGTCGAGTACCCGGGCCGGACGGGCGGCCGGGTCAGGGCACTGCGGGACGTCGACCTCGACATCCTCCAGGGCGAGACCCTCGGCCTGGTCGGCGAGTCGGGCTGCGGAAAGTCCACGCTCGGCCGCGCCCTGTTGCGGGTGATCGAACCCGCCTCGGGCCGCATCGAGTTCGACGGCACCGACCTCACCCGGCTGCGCGGGCGCCAACTGCGCCGTACGCGGGCCGAGTTGCAGATGGTCTTCCAGGACCCGTTCGGTTCCCTCAATCCGCGCCGCAGGATCGCCGACATCGTGGCCGAACCTTTGTTGCGATCACGCGGCGCCACCCGCGCGGAGGCCACAAAGACGGTGGCCGAACTGCTCGACCTGGTCGGGCTCGGCGCGGAGGCCGGCGGGCGCAGGCCGCACGAGTTCTCCGGCGGACAGCGCCAACGCATCGGCATCGCACGGGCGTTGGCCTCCTCCCCTCAGTTCGTGGTGGCCGACGAGGCGGTCTCGGCGCTGGACGTGTCGATCCAGGCCCAGGTGCTGAACCTGCTCTCCGACCTGGTCCGCGACCGGGGTCTGACGATGCTGTTCATCTCGCACGACCTCGGCGTCGTACGGCACATCGCCGACCGGATCGCGGTCATGCACCTCGGCCAGATCATCGAGGTCGTCTCCCGGGACGCCTTCTTCGCCGCCCCCGCACATCCCTACAGCCGCGCGCTGTTGTCCTCCGTTCCGGTGCTCCGTCCCGGGGAGAAACGTGAACAGGAGGTGCTGGAAGGCGAGTTGCCCGATCCGGCGAACCCGCCCGGGGGCTGTCTCTTCCGCACCCGGTGTCCGATCGCCACGGAGGAGTGCCGCACCACGGCCCCCGAGCTGCGCGAGATCGCGCCGGGCCGCAGCGTGCGCTGCCATCTGCCTCTGGTCCCCACCGAGTAGCGAGTAAGGACGAACCGCCTTGATCATCGACGCGTACAACACCACCCAGGACGTCCGCGGCCGTTCCGACTACCTCACCGGCGCCCGCAAGGGCCAGGCCCCGCCGCCGTACAAACCGTTCGAGCCGCGCCGCATCCTCGACCGGATGGACGCGGCCGGGGTGGACATGGCGATGGTGTGCTCGCTCGCGCAGCGCATCGAGAACGACTTCATCGCCTCGCTGGTGGCCGCGTACCCGGACCGGTTCTTCGGCTTCGGGCAGGTGATGCCGCAGGCGGACGACGCCCTCGACGAGATCGACCGGATGGCCGACGCGGGTCTTGTGGGGCTGAAGCTGCACCCGAGCCTGCACGGCTACCACGTCGCCGACCACGGCCTCCTGGACCCGGTCTTCGAGGCGTGCGAGCGGCGCGGACTGCTCGTCCTCGTCAACGCGCTCGACGACGCCTTCTGCGCGCCGCTGGCCATCGAGGAGATCGCCCGGGACCACCCCCGAGTGCCCACGATCATCGCCCACATGGGGGCGGTGTGGAACGTGCCGGAGGCGATCATCGTGGCCGAGCGGCAGCCGCACGTGTACCTGGAGACGTCCGCGACGCTGATGAGCGACGTGAAGCGCGCCTACGCACGGCTCGGGCCGGAGAAGATCCTCATGGGCAGCGAGTGGCCCGGTTCCGACTTCGACCTGGAACGCATGAAGATCGCCAAGGCGGTCGAGGACGAGAAGGACCGGGCGCTGGTCGAAGGCGGCAACATGGCCCGGCTGTTGGGGCTGACGGTATGAGTGCCGTGAACGTACGGCCGGTGGCCGTACCGCCGTCGATGCACGAGGACGACGTCGAACTCCTCGCCACCGCACAGCACTTGCTCGCCCGGGTGTGGCAGTCGGGCCGGCACGAGGTCGCGACCGCGCTGCGTACGGCGGACGGCCGGGTGCACACCGGGGTCCATGTGGAGGGTTCCTGTCGGCGGAGTTCGATCTGTGCCGAGGGGGTGGCCATGGGCACCGCCCGGGGCGCGCTGCCCGGCGGTGCGGAGTTGAGCATCACCTCGGTCGTGTCGGTGCAGATCAAGCCGGCGGGCTGGTTCCGGATCATCGCGCCGTGCGGGGTGTGCCGCGAGCTGATCAGCGACTACTGCCCGGACGCCACCGTGTGGGTCACCACGGTCGACGGGGACGAGCCCGTTCCGCTGCGTGCCCTGGATCTGCTGCCGGAGAAGAGCCGACGCCGATGGTGAGCACCACCGGCCCCGAGGAGAGGAGAGCCATGTCGTCCGAATTCGTCACCGGTCCGTCCGGTCGGACCGTCCCCACCGGGCTCGATGTCCCCGAACTCGCCGCGCAGTTGGGCGGATCCGGGACGCCGGTGCTGTGGGAGGAGCTGACCTGGCCGGAGGCCGAGTCCACGGCCGCCGCCCAGGACGCCGTCATCATCCCCGTGGGCGCCACCGAACAGCACGGCCCGCATCTTCCGCTCGCCGTGGACACCCGGATCTGCGAGGCGGTCGCCCTCGGCGTCTCCGCACTGACCGGCGTGCCCGTCGTACCGCCGCTGAGTTTCGGGGTGTCCGCGTCCCACGGCGACTTCGCGGGGACGGTGGCGCTGCGGCCCGAGACGATGATCGCCGTGATCGAGGACGTCATCGACTCGCTGTACGTTTCCGGAGTACGGCAGTTCGTGCTGCTCAACGGGCACATCTGGAACAACGGCGCGCTCGACGTGTCGGCCGAGAAGCTGAGGGTCCGTCACCGGGACGCGCGGGTGCGGGCGTTGGGGTACGTGACGATGTACCCGGGGCCCGAGGTCGACGGACACGTCACCTACGGGCGGGCGTTGATGCACGCCAACTTCTTCGAGACGTCAGTGATGCTGCACCTCGCACCGGAGTTGGTGCGGATGGAGCGGGCCACTTCCCATGTCGACGTCGACTCGTTCTGGGACTACCGCATGGACCAGGTCAGCGAGACCGGGGTGTGGGGCCGGGACGTGACCGACGCGAACCCGAAGCACGGCGAGGCGGAGTTCGACCGCTGCGTCCTGACCACAGCCCGGGCGGTGTCCACGGCGGTCCGTGAGCCGTGGCCCGACCCCACTCACCGTCCCGGACGCCAGGCGTGAAGGAGAACTCCGTGGACCCCAGCATCGTGATCCCCCGCCTGCCGGACTGCGAGCCCATGCTCATCGGCGGCGAGTGGACCACCGGCACCGCGACGGAGCGGATACCGGTGCTCGACCCGGCCACCCGGGAGCAGCTCACCACGGTCGCCCAGGCGGGCCCGGCCGAAGTCTCGGCGGCGGTCGAGGCCGCCAACGCGGCGCAACGCGACCGGCGTTGGCGCGGCCTGCCGCCCCGGCAGCGCCGTGACGTCCTGCTGCGTCTCGCCGACCTGGTGGAGCGCGATGCCGAGCAACTGGCGGTGCTTGACACCCTGGACAACGGCAAGGCCATCGAACGCGCCCGTGGTGATGTGGAGTTGGGGCTGCAGGCGATCCGCCATTTCGCGGGCACGCCGACCCGACTGGAGGGCACCGTGCACGCGGCCGCCCCCGACCGACACGTGTACAGCGTCCGCGAACCGGTGGGCGTGGTGGCCGCCGTACTGCCGTGGAACTTCCCCTTCATGATCGCCGCGTGGAAGCTGGCGCCCGCCCTGGCCGCCGGTTGCACGGTCGTCGTCAAGCCGGCCGAGCAGACCCCGCTCACCGCACTGCGGCTGGCCGCACTCTGCCTGGAGGCGGGCGTGCCCGAGGGCGTCGTCAACGTCCTCACCGGTGACGGCCGTACGGGTGCGGAACTGGTCGCCCACCCCGGTGTCGCCAAGGTCTCCTTCACCGGGTCGACCGAGGTCGGGCGGCACATCATGGCCGCGGCGGCACCCTCGTTGAAGCGGCTCACACTCGAACTGGGCGGCAAGTCCCCGAACATCGTCTTCGCCGACGCCGATCTCGACGCGGCCGTACCCAACGCGGTGCGTGCGGTGTTCGGCCACTCCGGGCAGATGTGCACGGCGGGCAGCAGGCTGCTGGTGGAGCGCACGATCGTCAAGGAGTTCTTGGACCGGCTCGTTCCGGCGGTGGAGGCACTGCGGATCGGGCCCGGGCTCTCGGGGGGTATCAACATCGGTCCTCTGGTGTCGCAGGAGCAGTACGACCGCGTCACGAGCTATGTCGAACTGGGCCGCGCCGAAGGCGCCGAGGTGGCCGTGAGCGGTGAACTCCCGGACGGGCCTGGCTGGTTCGTGCCGCCGACGGTGTTCACCGAGGTCACCCCCGACATGCGCATCGCCCGGGAGGAGATCTTCGGCCCGGTCGCCACAGTCCTGCCCTTCGACAGCGAGGAGGAGGCGATCGCGCTGGCCAACGACAGCGAGTACGGGCTCGCCGCCGGGGTGTGGACCGGCAGCCTGGCCCGCGCCCACCGCACCGCCGCCGCACTGGAGGCGGGGACCGTGTGGGTCAACACGTACAACGAGTTCGACCCCGCCGTGGCCTTCGGCGGGACGAAGCAGTCCGGCCTCGGCAGGGACCTCGGCGACGCCGCCGTCGACGGGTTCACCGAGCTCAAGAGCGTGACGATCGCCCTGTGAGCGCGCCCGTCACGGCCGGTACGGCCGCTTCGCCCCCGAGTCCCCCACCCCCACGCACCCTGAACGTCGCGGCCGAACGCGCCCGCACACCGGGCTCGTTCACCGGTCACCACTTCAACTCGGCCGGTGCGGCCCTGCTCGCCAACGGCACCGTCGAGGCGGTCATCGACCACCTCCGCGCGGAGAGCCTGTCCGGCGGCTACGAGGCCGCGAAGCACGCGGCCCCCGCACTGGAGGCCGTCTACGCGCGTACCGCCGAACTCCTCGGCGCCCGGCTGGAGGAGGTCGCCCTCGTCGAGAGCGCGACGGCCGGCTGGCAGCGAGCCGTGTCGGCGCTACGACTGCGCCCCGGCGACCGGGTGTTGGCGGCCCGCTCCAGTTATGTCAGCAGCGCGCTGCACCTGCTGTCGGTCGAACGCGATCACGGTGTCCAGGTCGAGCTGCTTCCCAACGGCCCTGACGGGGCTGTGGACTTGGAGGCGTTGGAGGCTGCGCTGCGGGCGGGACCGGCGGCGCTGGTGACGGCCGCGCACGTCCCGACGTCCTCGGGGCTGGTCGAACCCGCGGCGTCCATCGGCGCGTTGGCGGGCGCCCACGGCGTGCCCTTCCTCCTGGACGCCACACAGTCCCTCGGCCAACTGCCGGTGGACATGGGTGCCATCGGCTGCGACCTGCTCATCGGCACCGGCCGGAAGTTCCTGCGCGGACCTCGCGGCACCGGCCTGCTCGCGGTCCGCCGTCCTCTTCTGGACCGGCTCGCCCCCGAGGCACCCGATGTCCGAGGAGCCGTATGGACCGCCGAGCGCAGTTGGGAACTGGTCCCGGACGCCAAACGCTTCGAACTCTGGGAGGCCGCACACGCCCTGCGCCTCGGCCTCGGCGCCGCACTGACCGACCTCGCCGCCCTCGGCGTGGACACCGTGGCCCGACACCTGGCCGACCTCGCCGCCTCGCTGCGGGAACGCCTCTCCGCGCTGCCGGGCGTGCAGGTCACCGACCCGCCGGCCGCGGGCGGCGCCATCGTCACCTTCGTGGTCGACGGGCTGGACGCCTCGGACGTCCAACGTCAACTCGCCTACCGCCGGGTCCATTTGATCGCCGTACCTGCGGGACACGGCCGTTGGGACATGGACCACCGGGGACTGACCAAGGTGGTCCGGGCCTCCGTCCACGTCTACAACGACGACGACGATCTGGACGCCCTGGTGGAGGCGGTTCGGGAGATCGTGTGCCTGAACGGGCGGGGTGCGGCGGTGTCGCCCACGGAGCGACGGGAAGCAGGGGTGGAAGCTGAGGCCGGCATCGAGCCCGCGACACCCACGGCCCCCGGGCCCGCCCTGCGCGCCACGCGCCCCGACTCCCGCCGCCACGACGCGATCGTGGTCGGTCTCGGCGTCCACGGCAGTGCCACCCTTCGTCACCTGGCCGCACGCGGACTCGACGTCCTGGGGCTCGAACAGTACGGCCTGGGCCATGACTTGGGCTCCTCGCACGGGGCGACCCGGATGATCCGTCGCGCCTACCCCCACCCCGACTGGGACGCCCTGGTCGACACCGCCTACCGAGCCTGGTCGGAGCTGGAGGGAGCCTCGAAGGCCCAACTGCTCGACATCACCGGCGGGCTGTACGCGGCGCCGGGCGACCGCCCGGACCCCTTGCGCGGCCCCGGCTGCCGAGAGGTCGACGCCAAAGAGGCCGCCCGGATCTTCCCGGGGTTGCGACTGCCCACCGGATTCTCCGCGGTGCACGATCCTCGCGCCGGGATCATCGACGCGCAGGAGACGCTCCGCGCCCAACTGGGCCTGGCCGAACGGTCCGGAGCGCGTGTCGAGGACAACGCCCCCGTCCTCGGCTGGGAAGCGGACGGCGACGAGGTCGTGGTCCGCACCGCTGAGGCCGTCCTGCGCGCCCGCCGCCTGGTGCTGTGCACCGGCCCTTGGACCGCAGCCCAAGTCCCTTCCCTGGCCCCGCACCTGACGGTCACTCGGATCGTCAACGCCTACTTCGCCGCCGACCCGGCGGGCCCGCTCGGCCCCTCCGGTCTGGGAAGTTTCTCCGTCGATCTGCCGCAGGGCCTGCTGTACGGGTTCCCCGCGACCGACGGTCGCGGTCTCAAGGCGGGACTGGACAGCGGTCCGCCCTGGGACCCTCAGGCAGCCCGCCCCGAAGCGACCGACGCCGAACTCGCCCTGCTCGCCGAGGCGGTGGCACAGGTGCTGCCCGGCGCCGGGCCGGTGACCGAGAGCCTGACATGCCTCTACACGATGACCGCCGACCGGCGTTTCCTGGTCGGCGAGGTACCGGGCGTACCGCAGGTGCTGGTGGCGTCCGCGTGCTCGGGCCACGGGTTCAAGTTCGGACCGGCGATCGGCGAGGCGCTGGCCGACCTGGTGTGCGGGATCGCCCGTCCGGACCTGGACTTCCTGTCCCCGGCCCGCCTGTTCCCCGGCGGAACCTCATGAGGCGGCGCCGCACAGTCCGCTCAGCCGTGGAACACCGTCTGGGACCGGCGCTCGTACCAGGCCGTCAGATGCTCCCCGGAACTGATGACGTGCTCGCGCATCAACGCATCCGCGCGGTCGGCGTCATGCGCGGCCAACGCCTCGATGACGGCCTCGTGTTCACGGATGTTGAGCTGCCGATGGCGTTCGTCGCCCGCGAGGGCGAGCGAGGAGACGTTGCGCGGGAAGCTCTCGTTGATCCGGTCGATCATCCGGGTCAGCCAGGGGTTGTCGGCCGCTTCGCAGATCACCGTGTGGAAGCAGTCGTTCGCCGCCGTGGTCGCGGCGCTACCACCCCCCGCCCCCTCACCGGCGGCCCGCGCCACCGCCTCGCACAGGACCGCGTTGTGCTCGCGCAGTGCGGCGAGCCCGCGTTCCGTGATGCGGGAGGCGGCGCGCCGGGCGGCCATGCCCTCCAGTTCGGCGCGCACCTCGTAGGCCTGGCGCACCTCCCAGGGCGCGGGCACCCGGACCACCGCACCGCGGTTCGGCTGCATCTCGATCAGCCCGCCGTTCTGGAGCTGACGCAGCGCCTCGCGCACCGGTGTGCGGCTGACCCCGAACTCGGTGGCCAGCGCCGCCTGGCGCAGCGGTTTGCCGATCGCCAGCTCGCCGTTCATGATCCGCGCGCGGA